>Ga0256826_1000180_pt1 | contig 34830 bp, 38 predicted proteins | sample CV79metaG_FD_185975 | JGI IMG/M metagenome (GOLD analysis project Ga0256826, IMG submission 185975) | Hydrothermal vent microbial communities from East Pacific Rise, Pacific Ocean - CV79 | ecosystem: Environmental > Aquatic > Marine > Hydrothermal vents | place: Pacific Ocean: East Pacific Rise...
TATCAAGAAGGATTAGTACGTAATGTAGAAGATCTTTTTTCACTGACATTGGATCAATTATTAGCGCTTGAAGGCTTTAAAGAGAAAAAAAGTAGCAAACTCCTTACTTCTATTGAAAATGCTAAAGGGTGTGAGTGTTGGCGTTTTATTAATGCTATGGGTATCGAACATATTGGTGAAGTTGGCTCAAAAACATTGTGTAGTGAGTTTGGTCTTGGGTTCATTAGTGCGAGTGAAGAAGCCCTCTTAGCAATAGATGGTTTTGGTGGAGAGATGGTTGCTTCTTTGATGGAGTTTATTCGTGTTAATCAAGAGCATATTGAACGTTTAGAAGCTATTTTAATACCACAAGAACCGGCACCAAAAGAAGCGGTAGTTGAAAACCCTTTTAAAGGCAAAATTGTAGTACTGACAGGGTCGATGAGTGAATCACGCGGTAATATCAAAACCATGTTAGAAGCTTTAGGTGCAAAAGTGTCGGGTTCGGTTTCTAAAAAAACAGACTATGTGGTTTATGGCGAGGATGCTGGAAGTAAGTATGACAAGGCGGTAACACTAGGTGTTGAGACCCTAACAGAAGAGTCAATGCGTTCTATGATAAAATAGAGGTATAAAATCTTGGTTAGAGGAGTTGTTATGTCTGAAGATAAAAACAGTAGTTGTCTTAATCTTGATGGTGATGAGATAAAAGAGTATCGTTTGTCAAATGATGAATATGCAGATATTATGAAAATTCAAACCGATATGATGCGGGATATTGGGTCTTCATTGAGTAATCAAGATATCCTAACAAGACTCTGTAAAACAGCTGAATCCTTTCTCCCTAACTCTGTCTCATCGATTATGATTTTTGATAAAGAGTCTGGTTTTTTAGATGTTTTAAGTGCTCCAAGTATCTCAAAAGAGGGTGTTGAAGCCTTAAGTGGACTCTGCCCAGGTCCGGGTGGTGGATCGTGTGGTAATGCGGTATATCGTAAAGAAGTGCAGTATGTGACCGCGATTAAAAGTGACAAACGTTGGGATGACTTAAGAGAGTTGGCAGATGCTTTTGGTTTGGCAGCCTGTTGGTCACGTCCGGTTCGTAGTGATAGTGATGAGGTACTTGGAACCTTTGCTATGTCCTCTTTTGAAGAACGTATACCAAGTGATTTTCATAAAAGTTTATTAGTTATTGGAGCATCTATAGTCAATATAGTGTTGCATCGTAAAGAGGATAATGTTGCATAAGTTACTGTTTTTTTTAGTGTTGAGTCTCTCCTTGTGGGCAGACCGTAGTGGACCTTATCTAGGTATCGGTTATGGTGCCGGGTTTTATGAGCCAGGGAGTCGTGTCGCAGAAGTTTCAAATGAACCTTATAATGTACGTTTTACAGCAGGTGCTTATATCAATGAAAACCTCTCTGTTGAGCTTAATATTGCTGAATTTGGTGGCGCGCAGTTGGGATATAACCTAAGCTCATACCGTTCACAAAACAGTACATCATTGAGCATTGAAGAAGAGAGTTTCCGTGTTTTTTCAGTTTCAACCTTAGCCCATTATCCATTTTATAATGACACGTTTGATGTTTTTGGACGTTTTGGTGCGGGGACGATAGGGCTTAGAACAACAGCTCCTATTGATGATACAAACACTGATAGTCCAGTACTTGTTTTTGGGGGAGGTGCTTCATGGCGCGTGACACCAATGTTGAGTGTGATTGCAGGCTATGACCACTATACATTTCAGATGCTTAGTGCAGATGCAACACTTGGAAGTGCATATATATCATTTGAGGTACAGTTTTAATGCGATTAGATCAATATTTAGTAGAGAATGACATTTTAGAGAGTCGTACTAAGGCTCAAAATGTTATCAAAGAGGGTCATGTTACGGTCAATGATAAGGTTCAGAAAAAAGCCTCATTTAAAGTGAGTGACACGGATAAAGTTGTTTTAGAAAACATTGAGATGTATGTATCTCGTGCTGCTTTAAAGCTAAAAGGTTTTATACCGCACCTACCTTTTTCGATGAAAGATATGAAGGTATTGGATATCGGTTCAAGTACTGGTGGTTTTACTGAGATAGCACTGTTAGAAGGTGCGGCTCATGTTACTGCTTTAGATGTAGGCACCGACCAATTGCACCACTCTCTTCGAGAAGATTCTCGCGTGACCTCTCTTGAACAGACGGATATTCGAACATATGAAAACGAAAGTGGTTTTGATGTCATTACAAGTGATGTCTCTTTTATCTCCTTACTTAACATATTAGAGTGTGTTGATCGTTTGGCAAACCGTTGGATTATCTTGTTGTTTAAACCACAATTTGAAGTGGGACGCGAGGCAAAACGTGATAATAATGGTGTTGTCCTTGATAAAAAAGCGATAGCTAAGGCGATGATGGAGTTTGAAGACGCCTGTCATATTAAGGGTTGGAAACTTCATGTTAAAGAACATGCAATGATCACAGGAAAGGAAGGAAATGCCGAAGAGTGCTACTGCTTTGAAAAATGCTAAAGCCATAGCTATAGGAGGTTTTGATGGAATGCATATTGGACATCAAAAGCTTTTTTCTGCCTTAGGTGATGCCGGTGCTATTGTTGTTATCGAAACAGGTTATGCAAACTTAACACCCTCTCGTTTACGAGAACGTTACAGCCATTATCCTATTATGTACTATCCCTTAGATGATATTCGTCATCTTGATGGCGAGGGCTTTATTTCTAGACTGTTTGAAACCTTTCCTCAACTAGAAAAAATTGTTGTGGGTTATGACTTTCATTTTGGAAAAGATCGCCGTTACTCTTTTAAAGACTTAAATGACCTTTTTGATGGCGAGGTTGAAATCATTGAAGAAGTTGCTTTACATGGAGACTCCATTCATTCGCATAAAATTCGTGCGAAGTTAGAGATAGGGGATGTGAAAGGAGCTAATGCCTTTTTAGGACATAACTACACACTTCATGGAAAAATTATCCAAGGTCAAGGTCTTGGTAAAAAAGAGTTAGTAGCAACTATCAACCTTAAAACTGAGGGGATGTTACTGCCAAAAGAGGGTGTGTATGCCTCACTAACACGTATTGATGATGAAGATCATTTCCATCCTTCGGTCTCATTTTTGGGACACCGTGTTACTACGGATGGTTCGTATGCAGTTGAAACACATATCTTGGATGAAACGATTGTAGCTAATGACAATGCAAGTATCAGTTTTATCGCTTACATAAGGGAAAACCAACGTTTTGATTCTCTTGATGCGCTTAAAAAAGCTATAAATGAAGATATAAAAGTAGCAAAAAGAGCACTTTCTTCGGTGAGTTTATAAGAGTTTAATTGTAGATTCTGTATAATCGCGACAATATTTTACGTTAAGGGACACTTCACATGGGCGAACTGTTTACATTCTTCGGCTTAATTAGCCATGACCACACATTTATCTACGTTTCACACATGCTTTTAGCAGCTGTGATTGTACTAGCTCTTGCCAAAATTGCAATGACTAACTTACGTGTTGTTCCAACGGGAACACAAAACTTTATGGAAGCATACCTTGGTGGCGTTTTAGCTATGGGCGCTGACGTTATGGGCAAAGAAGAAGCACGCCGTTACTTACCACTAGTAGCTACTATCGGACTTTTTGTTGCTGTTGCTAATGTTATCGGTGTTATCCCAGGTTTTGAAGCACCATCTGCATTTCTTGACTTTACACTTGCTCTAGCACTTGTAGTATTTGTTTACTACAACTTCGAAGGTATTCGTCGTAATGGTGTTATCGCATATTTCAAACACTTTATGGGACCGGTTTGGTGGTTAGCATGGTTAATGTTCCCAATTGAAATCGTTTCACATATCTCACGTATTATCTCTCTCTCTTTCCGTCTTTTTGGAAATGTAAAAGGTGATGATATGTTTTTAATGGTAATCCTTATGTTAGTACCTTGGTTATTTCCTTTAATTCCATTTGCATTACTTTCTTTCATGGCATTACTACAAGCGTTTATCTTCATGATGCTGACTTATGTTTACCTAGGTGGCGCTGTATTAATCCACGACGATCACTAGGACTCTTTTATGAAGCCTAATATGTTTGATTCCATATTAAGCTTTCTTCATGGCATTGCATGGGCGTTTATCGTCATCGGTGCTTTTATAATCTTCAAAGTTTTTGCTTTCTTAGGTCTTGCTACCGCACTTTTCTTTACTATCTTTTTTATTATCTTAGGACTTTTTGCTATTTTGATACTTGAGGCACTTAGTATTCATAAAGCTCGTTTAGTTGAGGCTAAAAAGCAGACAGCACTGCTTGAAGAGATTCATGCTAAGACTGTTACCTGCGAGAATAAATAGCCATTTAGTACTTTGTGAGTTTAGGTAGAAGGTACCTTCAGTTTCAAATGAATACTATACTACATTAATTTTAACAGGTAATACTACCCCCCCCCCAGATCAAACTGCAATTTATGTATCCTTTCAAAAACTAAGCCAAAATATTTTATAAATTACTGCAACGAGGATAGTTGTGATAGAAAACAGAAGTTATCCAGACTCATGTCGTGCCTGACGTTTGTTTTGTCCACCTGTACCCTCTACCTGTTGACTTAAGCGTATTTGTGCTCTCTCGTATGCTCTTAAAAAGACAGGGAGTTTACGCCCTTCTATCTTAGTAAAGTCACGTACCATTAAGAGTGCCGTCTCTTCTGCATTTAAGTGGTGCACTTGTGTAAGATACTCATAGAGAAGTTTTGCAAGTCTATCAAGTGAAATCTTCCAAGTAGAGGCTGTTTGGGTATATATCCATTCACTAAAAGCATAGAAGTTTTTAAAAACATCATCTTGAAAAAGTAGGGGCATGACTAAAACAAAGTTACCGCTGTTGTAGGTCAAGTCCCAAAAACGTGAAAAACGTTTCATCTTTTGTATCTCTTTAAACTCAAGATTATTGTTTTGTAATATGTCATAAGGTGGAATGTTAGAGTAGACCATGCCATGTATTTCATCATGACGTGAGAGGGTTGTTCCTGAGAGTTTTTTCAAGATACCTATTTGAATCTCAGCATCTGTCATTGAGGTGAGTTCATTTAAGTTCTTTCCAAAACTCTCTAATGATTCACCGGGGAGTCCAACAAGTAAATCAAGATGCATATGTGCTTTAGTGTCATTTTCTAAAAAGTTGATGTTCTCTCTGATTTTGTTAAGTTTAAGAGGACGGTTAATTCCTTCTGCTATCTCTAAGTTAAGGGTCTGTATCCCCACTTCTAGTTGTAATGAACCTGCTGGGAACTTAGCAATTTTTTCTTTAATAGAGTCTGGAAAATGGTCAGGTATTACTTCGAAGTGTGCAAAGTAGGGTGGCTCTTTTGAGAGGAAAAAGTCGAGTATTTTATTTGCAAAACGCATGTTTAGGTTAAAAGTTCGGTCTATAAACTTATAGTTACGAACTCCTTTTTGCCAGAGCATTTCAAAGTCTTCAAGTAGGGTGTCTAACTCAAAATTACGTACTTTTTCATCTATAGATGAGAGACAAAACTCACATAAAAAAGGACATCCTCGTGAGGCTTCAACGTAAATGTAGCGATTGGCAATATCATCATCCGTATAGTAGACATAAGGACGCGCTATTTTAGAGAGGTCTGCCATAACCGGACGAATAATTTGCTCTGTGGGTGCTGCGTTGTTTTGAACTTCTTTACACAGATTATAAAAGGCAACATCACCTTCGCCTTGTAAAATAAAGTCGGCCTTAGAAAAATCAACTCTAAAAGGAGTATAACTTGCCTCTGGGCCCCCTAATACAATAACAGTTTTAGGAGAGACATTTTTAATAATGGTGATAAGTTCATGCACTTGAGTCGCATTCCAAATATAAACACCAATACCTAAAATATCAGGGCTACTATCTAAAATACCCTCTGCAATGGACTGAACGTTGTCGTTAATAGAGTACTCTTGAATATGTGTTATCTCTTGGAGGTCTTGCATATTGGCATAAAGATAGCGTAAGCCAATAGAAGTGTGGCTAAAGCGTGAGTTTAAAGTGGTTAAAACAATTGAATTCATAATACCATTGTACTAAAATATACGTTACACTATGGTAGAAAAAAGTATTTTTTGAAGTGCTTTGAAATTAAAAAGTACCTTCTGTCTAAATAAGCACTTAAGATCATACTTATGGACTTTAAAGCAACTTCGAATTAAAAAAAATCCTATGATTATAAAATTATGTAAAAGAGATTAACTGTGATACATTACGCGATAACTGACCCCATCTACTACACTCAAGAAACGTTAACTTTTACGCTGAAACTTGAAAATGTACTTCTTGATAATAGGGTTGATTTTATCTGTTATCGTGATAAGGAAAATAATAATTATGAAACTATGGCTGAGATATTTATAAAAGAGGTGGCACGTTTTTCTCATACCAAGGCACTGTTACACTCTAAAGTAGATTTAGCACATAGTTTAGGGGCTTATGGTGTGCATCTTCCCTCAAGTTCTTTTTCAGAAATCGCCAAAGCTAAGGCCTTTGGACTTTATGTTGTGGTGAGTACTCATAGTGAAGAAGAAGCACTTCACGCACAAAAATTAGGTGCTGATGTTGTTACCTTTAGTCCAATTTATACGACACCAAACAAGGGAAACCCACGCGGTTTAGATGCTTTAAAACAAATTGTGGATAAAATCACGATTAATGTCGTTGCTTTAGGTGGAATTACCACCCAAAAACAACTCCAAGATGTGGAGAAAACTGGCGCTTTTGGTTTTGCTTCCATTCGATATTTTATTTAATTATTTAATCCATTAAAAAAGAAGTTATCTATGTTTGAAATTGTCATCGGTTTAGAAGTTCACGTTCAGTTAAATACCAAAACAAAACTTTTTTGTTCATGTCCAACAAGTTTTAATCATGTGCAAAACACTAACACTTGTCCTACCTGTCTAGCCCTTCCTGGTGCACTTCCTGTGTTTAACAAAGAAGTTTTACACAAGTCAATCATGCTAGGAAAAGCGCTTGATGCTACGGTCAATAAAACCTCGTTTTTTGATCGTAAGTCTTACTTTTATCCTGATTCGCCAACAGCGTATCAAATTACACAACTTTATACCCCAGTAGTAGAACATGGAACGGTAGAAATTGATTTAGAAGATGAGAGTAAAAAAGTAATTCGTGTCAATCGCGCCCATATTGAAGCCGATGCAGGTAAAAACATTCATGAAGAGGGCTTTTCAAAAGTAGATTTAAATCGTGCGGGAACGCCTCTTTTAGAAATTGTGTCGGAACCTGATATGAGCAATGCTTTTGAAGCGGTAGCTTATCTTAGAAAAATTCACTCAACAGTGCGTTACTTAGGTATCTCAGATGCTAATATGCAAGAGGGTTCATTTCGTTGTGATGTGAATGTTTCTATCCGTCCAAAAGGTGAGACAAAACTTTATACACGTGTTGAGATTAAAAACATCAACTCATTTAACTTTGTTCAAAAAGCAATTGAAATTGAAGTACAACGTCAAGAAGAAGCATGGGAAGATGGTATCTACGAGACAGAAATTGTTCAAGAGACACGTCTTTTTGATCAAAACAGACTTGAAACACGTTCAATGCGTGGTAAAGAAGGTGCTGCAGATTATCGTTATTTCCCAGAACCTGATCTTCTTAAAGTTGTAATTGATGATGCGATGATGGAGAAATACTCTCAAATTCCAGAACTACCTGATGAAAAACGTACGCGTTTTGTAAGTGTATTTGGAATGAATGATTACAATGCAGGTGTCTTAACATCAACACTTGAACTTGCACACTATTTTGAAACTATGATGGCTTCAGGTATTAAAACCAAAGGGGCTATCACATGGTTAACGGTTGAACTTCTTGGGCGTCTTAAAAATGGTGTCACCATTATAACTTCACCTGTTCAAGCAGAACGTTTAGCCTCTTTAGTAAAAGCAATTGAAGAGAGTACCGTATCCAATAAGGCAGCTAAAGAGGTACTTGATGCGATGATGGAGTCAGAAGAAGATGTTGATACTATCATTGAGAGACTGGGACTCAAGCAAGTGAGTGATACGGGTGCATTAGAAGTAATGATTGATGAAATCCTCTCTGCTAATGCTGATAAAGTAGAGCAGTACAAAGCCGGTAAAGATAAACTATTTGGTTTCTTTGTAGGTCAGACGATGAAAGCTTCTAAAGGAAGTGCCAACCCTCAAGTAGTGAATGAGCTTGTTAAGAAAAAACTGAGCTAAACTATGAATATTATCGCTCAAGTCTTTGTTGATGTTGCGTACTTTTTACGTGCCTCACAGAGATACCAGCGTGTCAAAAACTTCTTTTATAACCTTTTAGAAAACGAACATAATCCTCAAAAACGTTATTTTGATTATTTGATGATGATACTTATATTTACCAGTGTTTTTATTTTAATACGTGAAGTTAAATCCCATGTGAATGACTTTTTACTCTTTTTTAACAACTATATTATCTCTCTAATATTTTTGCTTGAATATTTGTTACGACTTTGGGTCTATAACTCAAACTCAGATATTATTATCAAACGTTATGAAAAGGATCAGATTCTATCACGACGTTTCTGTATTTTGCAAAGTATCAGTACCATTTTGCAGGTTAAGTTTGATTTTATTCGTTCGCCTCGTGCTATTATTGATCTATTAGCGATTATGCCATTTTTTCATGAACTACGACTTTTTAGACTTTTTATACTGTTTCGGGTTTTTAAACTCTTTCGCTACACCCAAAGTTTTCAAAGTTTTATCTCAGTATTAGCAACAAAAAAGTTTGAGTTTTTTATCTTACTGATGTTCTCTTCAATAGTTGTTTTTGTCTCGGCGGTTTTAATTTACGTTATGGAAGCAAATAATGCAGAGTCGCCTATTGATACGATGTTTGAAGCTGTGTATTGGGCTATTGTTACTATCTCTACTGTGGGTTATGGTGATGTGACACCAGTGACTGATGTGGGTCGTATGGTAGCGATGGGTGTTATTGTTGCTGGGCTTATGGTAATTGCTTTTTCAACCTCTTTAGTGGTATCTGCATTTACTGAAAAACTTGATGAAATTAAAGAGAGTAAAACAATAGAAGATATGAACAAGTATCGTAAAACCTATCTTATCTGTGGGTATGAAGATTTAGCGGCTCAGGTTGCGCTATTGTTACGCAGTGCTGGACGTAATGTTATTGTTATTGATGCGGATAAAGAACATGTTAAACGGGCTAAAGAAGATGGTTTTGAAGCCTTAAACTTTGATCCTGCTACAACGACTACTTATCATAAAATGCATATCAATTTTGAAAAAAATATTACGGCTGTTTTATGTCTTTTAGAAGATGATGTTCAAAATGTTTATACCGCCTTAACCATTCGTTCGCTTGATCCAACTGTGCGTATGTTGTCATTGCTTATGCGTAACCAAAATCGTAAAAAACTCCAACGTGCAGGTATTAATGATATTGTTTATACACAAGAATTAGTGGGATTAATAGCCAAAGAATTTGGAGGACAGCCCGTTGCTTTTGAAGCCATTCATGAGTTACGTTCGCAAGCTAAAGGGGTTGTTTTAGATGAAATTATTGTAGATGAACGTGTTGCCAAGCATATTCCTAATGTGGGTGCCTTAAATGCGCTGAAATATCGTGTGATATTTATGGGTATTTATAAAAAAGAGGACAACGAATTCTATTTCAACCCCTCCAAAGAGATGACCTTAGCAGAAGGTGATATCTTAGTAAGCATTGGTGAAACAAGTTTTTTACAAGAGTATCGTATCTTTTTACATCAGAAGGTGGCTTAATGAAACATGGTAATGTAATTGTATTTGGTGCCAATGAATATGCCTCACAAATTTCAGTGCAGTTGCAAAAAGATTATGAAACAGTACATCGTTATGTACTAGAAGAGTCTGAATACCTTTCTCGAAAGGAGGAGGGTTTAGAAGTCTCTCTTTTTGATTTGAGTGATGATTGGGATGACTTTTTAAAAAAATATGATTTAGATGACACTTTAATTTACTGTGCTTTAAATGATGATGCAGAAAATATATTTTTAACGATCTCCTTACGTGCTGCTTTTGAAAATATCTATATGGTTGCGCTAGCAAAAAACAGTGAAAGTGCTAACAAGCTTAAAATGGCAGGCGCATCTAAGGTAATTCCTGTCATACAAACAACCGCTAATACTATTGTTGATATCTTAGAAAAACCGATTACTACTTCTGTTTTACATGATATATTCTACGATCGTAGTAATCTTAAAATAGCAGAAATCAGACTTCGTGACATCTCTGAAATTATTGGGAGACGTGTGAGTGAAGTCCATTGGCAAGATGAGTTTAACCTTTTAGTCATTGGCTTTGTTGATATTATTGGTGAAACACATTTTGTTTTGAGTTCAGAAAATCATCATCACCAATTACAAGCTAATGATGTCTTAATTATCATTGGTTATGATGAAGACATTAACAGTTTAACTCATAAAGTAGGAGAAACTCATGTATAAAATAGCAGTTATTGGCGCAGGTAAATGGGGAACAGCACTTTTTAATGCGATCAAAGAAAATAACAAAGTATGCATAACTTCTCGTACTTCACGTGATATAGAAGATTTTGTAAGCCTTGAAAAAGCACTTGAATGTCCCTATATCGTCATGGCAATACCAGCGCAACAAGTAGCTCAATGGTTAGACACTAATTTTAAAAACCACAACCAAAAAGTGTTAGTAGCGGCTAAAGGGATTGAAGCAAGCAGCGGTCGTTTTTTAAATGAAATTTTTTCTACACATATCGATGAGACAAATTTATGTTTTCTTTCGGGTCCCTCTTTTGCTTCTGAGGTAATGGAAAAACTCCCTACTGCTTTAGTTATTAATGCCTCAAACACGCAAACAGCGCAAGAATTTTCAAAGTTCTTTCCATCATTTATGCGGACCTATATTTCTAATGATGTTATTGGTGCCGAAATTACGGGTGCCTATAAAAATGTTATAGCTATTGCTGCAGGCATTACCGAGGGTTTAGGCTTAGGTCAAAATGCGGCTGCTTCACTTATCTCACGTGGTTTAGTAGAAATGCATCGTTTTGGAGTAGGTTTTGGTGCTCTAGATGAGACCTTTTTAGGCTTAAGTGGGGCGGGTGATCTCTTTTTGACAGCAAGTTCAACAAAGTCACGTAATTTTCGTGTGGGTCTAGGTTTAGCCAAAGGGAAGTCTCAAGTTGCTATACTTGAAGAACTTGGTGAAGTAGCGGAGGGTATTGGAACAGCTTATGCCCTACACACACTAGCCTCTGAACGTGATATTTATCTGCCTATAGCTACCGAGGTATATCATATTCTAGAGGGTAAAAATCCTCAAAAAAGTTTACAAGACCTACTGTCTCGTTGACATTTTTATGACACTATTTAATGTCAAAATATAGAGTTGAAAAAGATAGAGCTTATTATAAAAGGAATTAGATGATAGAAGGTATCGATCAATTAAAAAAGATAGGCATAGGTGTTATTATAGGTATCGTTGCCTTTGGTATAAGTTTAAGTATCTTTAATGTTCAACAAGCTTCTCTGTTAGGTATTATTGCCTTTTTAGTGACGCTATGGACAAATGAAGGTTTACCACTTGCGGTAGTCTCCTTACTCCCTATTGTACTTTTCCCCGCGTTTTCTATCCTCTCAACCAAAGCAACCAGCGTTAATTATGCTAACCCTATCATCTACCTCTTTTTAGGGGGTTTTCTTCTTGCTATTGCCGTAGAAAAGACAGGATTACATCGTTGGATGGCAGAGAAAGTTTTAGCGGTTTTTCCGGCAACACCTCGTGGTATTATTGTAGCACTTGCTGTCACTTCCGGTGTATTGAGTTCCATACTTTCAAACACAACAACGGCACTGCTATTGCTTCCCATTGCCCTATTTTTAACACAAGATAATAACCTTAAAATGCGTTTTGCGTTGGCTATTGCTTATGGTGCTAGTGTTGGTGGTATTATGACCCCTATTGGAACACCCCCTAACTTGATTTTATTAGGAATTATGCAAGATAAAGGGATGGAACTTATTCCATTTTTTCAGTGGATTTGGATGGTAGCACCTCTGGCTTTAGTGATGTTTATTGCCGTAAGTTTTGTCTTAGGTATCGGCGCTCCAAAGATCGAAATTGGACATGCTGAAAACGTAGAAAAACTAGATACTGATCAAAAAAAAGTGCTTTTAGTCCTTTTTGGTTTAATTTCACTTCTTCTTTTAAATGCCCCTATAGAACCCTATTGGTCAGGTCTTGGTCTTAGTGAACCTGGGATTTTGTTAGGTGCGGGATTACTACTATTTGTACCTCCTCTTCATCTGTTAGATTGGATGCAAGATAAAGAGAGTATTCCATATCGTATTATGTTCTTATTTGGTGCAGGATTTTCAATTGCAACAGCTTTTTCCCACACGGGGCTTGCTGATGAAGTAGCCTCATATCTTGTAGCATTAACGGACTTACATCCGGTTATTTTGTTACTCAGTGTTGCTGCAATGATTACCTTTACAACAGAAATCACCTCTAATACAGCGTTAATTTCAATTATGTTACCTGTTATCTATTCCGTTGCAGAACAAACTGGCATTAACACCACCCTCTTTATGATGGTAGCCACACTATGTGCTAGTTATGCCTTTATGCTGCCTATCGCCACACCGCCTAATGCCATTGCAATGTCATCAGGTGCTGTAAATGTTAAAACAATGATTAAATATGGATTTTTACTAAATCTTATTGGTATTGGACTTATTGTATTTATCGCAAGTATTTTTTGGGAAGGAATTTTATAAAATGATTGTTCATATTGTTATGTTTAAATTTAAAGATGAAAACAAAGTAGCTAATCTAGCAAAAACTAAAACAATGTTGGAGGCTTTAGTAGCCAAGATAGAGGGCTTAGAAAGTATGGAAGTTGGAATTGACTTTAACCAAAGTGAACGTGCTTTTGACCTAAGTTTATACTCTACATTTACGACGAAAGAAGCACTTAGTGTTTATGCTACACATCCTGCACATTTAGAAGTTGTTGCTTTTATTAAAGAGGTGACACAAGAGGCTAAGGTTGTTGATTATATTAAATAATCTATTATTTTATATACATATGCTAATATTAAATATTATTTAACTAAAAGTAGTAAAAATGGATTTAAAGCTTATTAAAGAATATACACATAACATGGCTGTCTTGTACGTGGAAGATGAAGTTGCTGTACGGAAAGAGACGGCAATGTTATTAGAGAGGTTTTTTAAAAGTGTTGATACTGCTTGTGATGGTCAAGAGGGTTTAGATCTTTATAAAATGGCCTATGATGCTGATGTTATCTATGATCTTGTTGTGACAGACTTACGTATGCCTAATTTAGATGGGGTTTCGATGTCACGTGAAATCTTAGAAATTAATGATGAGCAGAGTATTATTGTCATCTCTGCACATGATGAAGCTGAATACCTACGCCCTCTACTAAACCTCGGTATTGAACAGTTTATCTTAAAACCTATCGAAGTTGAATCCATAGCAAGAGCATTTTTTAAGAGCTGTCGTGCTATTTACGACCATAAAATGTTGACAAACTACATCAAAGAGATTGAAAACTTAAACGATACCCTTCAAGACCAAAACAGTGCTTTAGAAAAAAGTATGCGTGTTATTCAGTCTAAAGATATGAAAGATAAGTTAGTTTATCAGCAAAAAAATCAAGAGAATAAAAGCACTCCTTCCACAGAAGTTGATGCCTCCCTCCATGCGATGATACATGAAGATTTACCTGAATTGACGGACCTGTTTGAAGAACTTGATGCAAAAATAGTAAACTTAAATAGTAGCTCTAAAGAAGAACTCGAAACAATTTCTGAGTTAACACGCCGTTATGGGGCTATTCTGTCTGCATACAACGTTTTTAAAGCACTTAGTACTTCCTTTAATAACTTGGCTTCGGTAATGCATGGTACGCCTCTTCCTGATGATGCAGAGAAGGTTGAACATATTTTATTGATGTTAGAAAGTTTTGTCTATACGCTCAAACAGTGGACGCAAGAGTGGAGTGATGTTCAAAGTGTTGATACTAACTTTTTTGATGCGTCGATGATTAGTGATATCCAGATGATTACAAATCTCTGGTTGAACAAAGAAGAAGAAGCAGAAGTAATAGAGTTTTTCTAAACTTGAAGTGCTTCGACCTTCTCCTCAATAAGAAGTAGTGCCTCTACTTTCTCTTCATATATAGCTTCTAGTGCCTCAATCTCTTTTGCAATAACACTTAATCCTTTCTCTTCATAACATTTAGGATCGGCCAAACAGTTGTTTAAGGTCTCAATATTTTCTTCAGTAGTCTCTATCTCTTTAGGGAGTGACTCTAAATCGTGTTTTTCTTTAAAACTTAATTTCAGAGATCTTTTAGGAGTTGTTGCTACTTTTTTGAGGGGCTGTTCTTTAATGGCATCTTTTTCCATCTCATCTATCTCTTGAAACTCTTTTTCCATCTCAAGATATTCTGAATACTGTTGAAAAGACTCTTCAATATGATGATCTTTAATAATAAAGAGTTTTTTAGCGATTTTATCAACAAAGTAGCGGTCATGACTTACGATAATAACGGCACCTGAGAAGTGTTGTAACTTCTCTTCAAGGATATTAATAGTAGGAATATCCAAGTCATTAGTAGGCTCATCCATAATTAAAATATCCACTTTTTTTGTAAAGAGTAGGGCAAGTGCTACACGATTTTTTTCACCACCACTTAAGGAACCAATCTTCTTTTCTAAAAACTCTCTAGGAAACAAGAAGTTTTTTAAGTACCCATAAACATGAAGATTTTGCCCTTCAACATCTACTCTATCTCCACCATGAGGACAAAAGGTCTCAACAATATTCTTTGAATCATCAAGCATTTCACGATGTTGGTCAAAATAACCAACACTAAATTCACCTTGTTTTACTTCCCCTGTTGTGGGTTGAATACGACCAAGAAGGGTTTTGAGAAGTGTAGATTTACCACTACCATTAGGTCCAACGATAGCAATAACGTCTTTTTGTAATACCCGTGTTGTAAAACCTGTAAACAGAAGTTTTTCACCAAGGGTGAGACCTAAATTTTCGATCTCAAAAAGCATCTTTTGTCGGTTAATACTTTTATCACGATTAAAATGTTTGACTTCACGTTCAAGTTCAACCTTCATTTTACGAATTTGTGAAGGGTTGTATTTGGCACTTTCGCGTAACTGCATAAGACGTTCTTTACGTCCTTCGTTTCGTTTAAGACGAGCACGAACACCACGAGCATACCATTCGTTTTCAGCTTTAAGAGTTTGCAGAAGGGTTTCATGCTGTTTTTTCATCGCATGCATCAACTCTTGTTTAAGTACAATATAAGAAGAATAACCCCCTCTAAATGAGCGTAATTCTCCTTCATCCACTTCAACCGTACGGGTTGCAATACGGTCGATAAAATATCGATCATGTGATATAAAGAGTAGGGTAAATTTCTCTTTTAAAATCAACTCTTCTAAAAACTCAACCATATAAACATCAAGATGATTGGTAGGTTCATCAAGTAGTAATATATCTGGTTTTTGTAGTAATAGTGAAGCAAGAGCCACTCGACGTTGCTCACCCCCACTCAAGAGATCAATAGATTTGTCTTCGTAGGGTTTAAGTTGGAAGTGAATTAAAATACGTTCGATTTTATCATCTAAATTCCAAGCACTATGATGGTCTAAAAAGCTACTGAGCTCAGCCTGCTCTTCTAAAAGTTCACTATTTTCATAATCATCACTCAGAAGATGGCTAACGGTTTCAAAACGCTCTTTGGTCTCTTTGAGTTCACCTAAGCCTGCTTCAATAGCTTCACGTACTGTATGACCCACTTCAAATTCAGGAACTTGCGAGAGCATTTTAATGTGGAGTCCTTGACGTACGATACGCCTTCCATCATCTTGATCGAGTGTTCCATTGGCAATTTTCATAAGCGTAGATTTTCCACTTCCATTTTTACCAACGATAACAATACGTTCGCCCTCTTCAACATGGAAGTTCACACCGGTTAAAATTTTCTGTGCTTCATAATGTTTGTGTATGTCTAAGAGGTCAATAAGTGCCATAATATATCCATTGTATCTAAAGAGTTATAAGAGTAGAAGTTTAGCTTTTTTGGGCTTATAAGTGGGTTTTAAATTGATAAACTGACTTAGCTTAAGCTAAATCAGAGAGAGGAAGGTACGTATAAGTTTCGGGGTCGTAGTATTCAATATTGCCCGTCTCTATATCATACATCCAACCATGTATAAAAAGTTCTTCTTTATCAAGTTTTTCTTTAACGTAAGGGTAGGTCAAAAGGTTGTCAATTTGGGTAATAACAGACATCTTCTCAGTTAAACGTAAAAGAGCTGTCTCATCTGCTTGTGCGCCAAGACTTAGCACTGCCATTGACTTCGCGCGTTCACCTAAATCAAGCCATTTGTTAGTATGAACAAGTTCTGGATTGCTGGTATCACCAAAGAGTGCTTTACACGCACCACAGTGCGTATGACCACAAATAATAATCTGAGTAACATCCAACACAGAAACAGCATATTCTATCCCTGTCGCAGTAGCATGGTAGTCTTCATCAGGTTTATAAGGAGGTACAAAATTCCCTACATTACGTACTACAAAAAGATCACCGGGATTAGACTGCACAATTAGGTCAGGAATGACACGTGAGTCTGCACAACCAATAAAAAGTGCCTTAGGATTTTGACCACCCTCGACTAAATCTAAGTACTCTTTTTCATGTTTTTTAAAGTGGGCACGTTGAAAAACTTCATTACCCTTAGCAAACTCTTTTAGTTCCATAGTGAGGTCCCCAATAATTAATTGTGATGATTGTAGCATAGGAATAGAAATAAATATAGTTTTAATGCAAAAAAATTAGGCAGTTTTAGTAGGGGGAGGAACTAGAAGACTTTGTCCCGTTAAAGCTTATGAATTGTAGTTATTAATCACACGATGTGATGTCAAGTTTTTTCATGATAGCTTCAAAAACTTCGCCACCTTCGCGGTTGTAATCATCATGGTATTCAATAACAATTACCTTACGACCATTAGAAATGTTAGTAGTGTATATCATCGCTTCTAAAGAGCATTTAGGAGTACATTCTGTAATAGCATCTTCAATTCTTTGATGTTCATCTTCCGTCGCGTATGCTAATGAGAGTTTTGAGTAACGCTCCTCGCCTTTATATTCCGCATCAATTGAGCACATTGCCATTATGTTGTCCTTAGGTTATATTGGTGAAATTATACATTTACTTTGCTTAACTTAGTGTGATTATTTTGATTTTTTATGCGGTGTAGAGTATTAAAACCACTCTAGTAGTTTGACAACTTCATCAACAACATAACACTTCACGGGTGTTTTTTCCATCGGTTTTTTGGCTACAAGTGCTTTGTTGATGTTTTGTAAGCTTGCTTCTTTCAGACGGGTGTCGAGTTGGAAGACATCTCGAACATCTCCAACTAAAGAAACCTCCCCAATAAACACCGTCTCTTTAGAAATACTCCGCTCCCTAAAACTACTAACAATGGCGGCTAAGATGGCTAAATCTGCTGAAGTCTCTGTAATTTTAATACCACCGGTAACATTGATAAAGACATCATAATTATTGAGGGGGATTTCAAGTTTACGTTCAAGAAGTGCTAACAACATGTTCAATCGGTTACTTTCAAAACCTGTTGAAGAGCGTTTCGGATTAGGGGCATGTGTTTCAGATACAAGTGCTTGAACCTCTAAGATAATAGGACGAGACCCCTCCATAATCACGGTTAAAGCAGATCCTGGTTGTGCTTTGGCTTGAGAGTAAAAACGTGAAGAGATATCTTTTGCCGAGATAAGACCCTCAGCACACATCTCAAAAACACCAATTTCATTAGTGGGACCAAAACGGTTTTTAAATCCACGCAAAATTCGCAACTCTTGTGAACTATCCCCTTCAAAATAGAGTACGGTATCTACCATATGTTCTAAAACACGAGGACCTGCAATGGAGCCCTCTTTAGTAATATGTCCAATGATAAAGATAGCAATTTGACGCTCTTTTGCAAGACGCATAAGTTCAAAGGTGATTTGACGTACTTGGGTAACAGACCCCGGTGCAGAACCAATGGCTTCAGAGTACATAGTCTGAATTGAGTCAATAATTATAAATTCGTAATCACGTTTTTCAAGTTCGAGCAGAACCTGTTCTAAACGAATTTCACTTAAAAGGTAGAGTTTATCTTCATTAGCTTCAAGGCGATTGGCACGAAGTTTGACTTGCCCCTCACTCTCTTCTCCTGTGACATAGAGAACATTTTTACCGATGGAAGCAATATTTGCACCTATCTTTAGAAGTAGGGTGGATTTACCAACACCTGGACTTCCTCCTATAAGGGTGAGTGAGCCAGGAACAACACCTCCGCCGAGAACATTGTCAAGTTCAATATCATTAGAACTAAAACGTTCTAAGTGCTCTTCTTTAATTTCATTGATACTCTTTGCTTTTGACTTACCTGCAGGGGCTACTGAAGTGAGTTTAATGACCTCTTGTTGGTCAGCAGTGAGTTCTACCATAGCGTCCCATGAACCACAGTTTGTACACTTTCCCATCCATTTGGGTGAATTAAATCCACAATGTTGACATTCAAAAAGTACTTTTTTCTTGGCCATGAGGGTCCTTATAGGTGTGCTTAAATTAATGATGTATTATAAACTCTTTTTGGTTTGATTTGCTCAAAATTGGGCATAATGACATGAATTTATATTATCAAAGGATTTTGATGCGTATTGTTTTTGTTTTAGGTTTTGTATTTGCGTTAATGTTACAAGCGAGCTCTTCAGTTTGGAAAGTTTCTAAGGGTACCCATACCCTCTATATTGGTGGTACTTTTCACATCTTACGTCCAAGCGATTATCCCTTACCTCACGAGTATGAGACCGCTTTTAATCAGGCAGATACTTTAGCTTTTGAAACCGACTTAAAAGCGATGCAAGATCCTATGTTTAGTATGAAAATGATGGGTGCATTAATGCAAACTCAAGGAAAAACACTACATGATGATTTGGACAAAAAAACTTATATGACATTAAAAAAGTATGTTGCTAAACAAAACTTACCGATGAGTATGTTAGATAGTATGCGCCCTCAAATGGTAGTTATCACGCTTATGATGGCAGAACTTCAACGTCTTGGGCTGAACACGCAAGGTGTTGATGCTTATTACAACGCTAAAGCCATTCGTGAACAAAAGCAGTTACAGTTTTTTGAAACACCAGAAGAACAACTTTCCTTCTTATCACATATGGGTGAGGGGCAAGAAAATGAGATGATACTTCAAACTATTGAAGATATGAATCAGATGCAAACACTTCTTGATCAGATGATAACCTCATGGCGGACGGGTAATTTAAAAACTATGGAAGCCTTAGCCCTAGACTCTATGAAAAAGGATTATCCCGAGCTTTTTGAGATGTTAGTGGTAAAACGTAATGATGCATGGATGCCTAAAATTGAAACGATGCTGATGGATGATAAAGTTGGTTTTGTTTTGGTTGGGACCTTGCATTTGGTTGGAAAAGAAGGGGTTTTAGAGCGTTTGGAGGCTAAGGGGTATAAGGTGACACAACTATAAGTGAGTGGTTCGTCTTTTTACTTATATACTTAATTTTCTGAATATCATTCAAAAACCACGCTTTCTTAACTACCCATAACTCGTTATTCCAGATTTAATCTGGAATCTAGTATTTGTATATACTTTTTTTTTAGATTGTTTATCTAAGAAAGAGGCTATTGTCTAGGCCTCTTCTTCTAAAAAAATCTCATCCAAAAGCCCATCAACAAATTCATATTTATCAAACTTGATGAGATGTTCAGGTTGTTCTCCTACACCGATGTAGATGATTGGGAGTTCGAGTGCATAGGCGATGCTGAATATTGAGCCCCCTTTTGCAGTGCCATCTAACTTTGTGATGATGATGGCGTCGATACCTATCATCTCATTGAAGGCTTTGGCTTGAGAAATAGCGGAGTTTCCTTGGGTTCCATCTAGAATTAGGATTTTACGATGGGGTGCTCCGTTATGTGCTTTGCCACAGATACGTACTATTTTTTCAAGTTCATTGGCAAGGTTTTTTTGTGTATGTAAACGACCTGCTGTGTCGATGATAACATGCTCGATTCCTTTTGCTTTTGCCGAGTCTATGGCGTCAAAGGCAACAGCTGAGGGGTCATGACCTTGACGTGATGAGACAATAGGGACATTGAGTTTATTTGCCCAGCGGGTGAGTTGCTCGATGGCGGCTGCTCTGAAGGTATCGGCTGCACCTAACATTACCTTTTTACCATTATCAAGACTTTTTTGTGTTAGTTTTGCAATAGTAGTTGTTTTTCCAGCACCATTTACACCAACAATTAAGTCTACAAAAGGGGTTTCAAATGTTGGCTCTTCGTAAAAAGTGTAGGCCAGTGTTGCTAAGAGTTTTGAACGAAGTTGTTCTCGTGTTACTTTATCATCATAAAGCTCGCGCATGATGATTTCAACAAGCGCATACTCAACGTCAGACTCTAACAGTATATCTTCGAGTTCATCTTTTGTAAGTGTTATCTTCTTTTTAGGCGCAACAGTACGAATGGCTTCAACAGTTTTTGAAAGACCCTTTTTTATAAATCCAAACATAAGCTATTACTGTTCTAACGCTTTTTTAAAATCACTTTCAATCATCTCTTCAGGAACCATACCTGAGTAGTGTGTGATATATTTACCATCTTTCATCATAATCATAAGTGGAATTCCAAAACGAGGACCTTCTCCTACAACGGATGCCATTGCACTTGCTAAGGCCTTATTATCTTTAGAATTAAGAATAGTATAGTTTGCACCATATTCTTTTTTAAAAGCTTCCAGGTCTGCATTGGTTTTATCATCTTCAATGGTGATACCTAAAACCAATAGGTCATCAGGAAACTTTTTTTGAAGTGAGGCTAAATGAGGTGCTTCAGCACGACAAGGTGGGCACCATGTTGCAAAGATATCATAAATGATTATTTTGGAACTTTTAGGTGTTAAGGAAAATTCATTGCCCTCTTTGGTTATGGTGAACTTTTGAGACTGTGTTGATGTGAGCTCAAAACTAGTTTTAGCTACCATTGACTCCTCTTCTTGTGTACTATCACTACATCCAAAAAATAGAAGTGAAAATGTTAAACTTGTTAAAACGAGGCTTTTTTTAAGCATTTGAAACCTTTTATGAGATATTATAGACGTGATTATAGCAATAAAAGGTTTGATGTGTCTAAAACAGTGTTTCGAAAAAAATGTCTTGAGGCTACCAATGCATTAGGAAGTCATAATAAAAAGTATCGGGACAATAAATTAAACAATGCTTTACAAAAAATAATCAAAAAAATTCCTCATAAAAATGTGTTAATGTACTGGCCTATGAAACAAGAGGCCGATATACGTAAAACAGTACACACCTTACGTAAACAAGGTAATGTACTTCTCCCTTTTATGCAAGAGTCAAGTTTCAAAATGGTACCATTTAGACTGCCTCTAAAATCAAAAAAATTTGGTATTTTAGAATCGGGCAATTCACATAAAAATATAAATAAAACTGATGTTGCTATTGTGCCTATAGTAGGAGTTGATAGCGAAGGTCGTCGCATAGGATTTGGAAAAGGAATGTATGACCGTTTCTTTCCCTCGTTGCGTAACACACCGATAATAATTTTTGTACAAACACAACTATGTATGAGTAATGAATCGATATGTGATGACTATGATATTAAAGCAGATATGCTTGTAACTCCTAAGCACAACTATGCAGCGCTGAGGACTAATAATGTTAAGCGAAATACTTTTAGGCGGTGGCGTGGCCACTATAAGCGGGGTAATCGGGTTTTTTATCTCTAAAAAACTGACGTATGCTAATTTTGATATTCATGTTGACCATGCCAAAGCAAAGGCAAAGGCAATAGAAAAAGAGGCTGAGTTGATCTTACAACGTGCCAATACTAAGTCACATTCACTCGAGGTGAAAGCCCAACAAGCTTATGACAGTGCTAGTGATAAGGCAAAAAAAGATCTCAGTGAAAGAGAGACGGATTTACGGAAAAAAGAGCGTCATTTTAATGAACATCAAGAAGAAGAGCATGAGAAGGTGCAACGTGAATTAAATGCGCTTAAAAACCAACAAATCTCTTTACAACGTCATGAAAAGACACTAGAAAAGTCTAAAGATGAGTACATTCAACGTCGTCAAGAAGCGATAAAAGTTGTTGAAGGTGCGGCCGGAATGACACGCGAAGAGGCTAAAGAAGTGTTGCTTAGTCAAGTTGAAGAGAAGTCACGTGCTGATATTGCACATATTGTACGTAAGTATGAAAACCTTGCAAAAAAAGAGGGTGAAGCAAAGGCAAACTTTATTATTGCTCAAGCAACATCACGTTTTGCAGGTGAATTTGCAGCAGAGCGTTTGGTCTCTAAAGTAACTTTGAGTGATGATGAACTTAAAGGCCGTATTATTGGTAAAGAGGGTCGAAATATTAAGGCACTTGAAGCCTTAATGGGTGTTGATATTATTATTGATGATACGCCTAATGCTATTTTAGTGAGTAGTTTTAACCTCTATCGTCGTGCTATTGCTACACGTACTTTGGAACTATTAATTGAAGATGGTCGTATTCAACCTGCACGTATTGAAGAGATTTATAACAAGGTGTGTGAAGATTTTGATGCTTCTATCTTAAAAGAGGGTGAAGACCTTATCTTTGAGATGGGTATCAAAGCGATGCATCCTGAACTTATGAAACTTCTTGGACGGCTTCGTTATCGTGCAAGTTATGGTCAAAATGCATTGGCTCACACCTTAGAAGTAGCCAACTTAGCGGGTATTATGGCTTCAGAGATGGGTGGTGATGCCAAGTTAGCAAAACGTGCGGGTCTGTTACATGATATTGGAAAGGCCTTAACTCATGAGCAAGAGGGTTCTCATGTTGATCTTGGTGCCGAACTGTGTCGCCGTTATAATGAAGACCCTGTTGTTATTAATGCGGTATATGCGCATCATGGTCTCCAAGAGATTGAGAGTATCGAGTGTGCTGCTGTTTGTACGGCAGATGCCCTCTCTGCTGCGCGTCCTGGCGCCCGTAGAGAAGTACTGGAAAGTTTTGTAAAACGTGTAAGTGAAATTGAAGATATTGCTTCCGAAAAAACAGGTGTTAAACAGGCTTATGCTATCAATGCTGGACGTGAAGTTCGGGTTATGGTTAATGCTACTTTAGTAACGGATGATGAAGCCATTTTATTAGCACGTGAGATAGCAGAAGATATTGAAAACCGTGTTCAATATCCGGGTGAAATTAAGGTTAATGTTATCCGTGAGAGTCGGGCAATTGTGTTTGCCAAGTAGTATTAGTTTTTAATACTTAAAGGAAAATAATTATCTTTTAGTATTAATTACTTATTACTTAAAGTGATAAAAGAGGGTGGTATACTTCTAGTATGAATTATGAACAGTTATTACGTACCCACACCTTAAAGGTAACACCCCAACGTTTAGGGATTTTAAACCTGATGGAACGTTCGGGACATATCAGCATTGAACAACTCTATAAAGAGATTAAAGTGCATTTTAGTGCGATATCTTTGGCCACACTGTATAAAAACATTCATGCCATGATGGCAACATCACTTATTACTGAAGTGCAACTTCCCCATATGAAACCTCGTTATGAAATCACAAAAGAGACTCATGGTCATCTGCTTTGTACTGAGTGCGGTTGTTTTGAAGATATAGCAGTAAATTTAAATGATGTTATTAAAGAAGTTAGCAATACAACACACTATAAAATAGATGAAAGTCAACTTGTTTTATCGGGTCGGTGTGTAAAGTGTCAGAACTAAGAGTTAGTGGTTCTAGCTACTGTAAGCATCTACGGCTTGTGCTTGGTTGTTAAGTGTTGAAAACCCTGTTAAAGCACCACTAACATCCTCTGATGGATTGGTTGTAGTTGCTGTTGGTATCGCCGTACTACTTTGTGTAAAGTCTTTACTTTGCGAAGAAACGTTTGGGCTATCAGTCGATGTCTGTTCGCTATTTTTGTTTTGAGTCTCTTCTTGTTGCGGCACGCGCTCACCAACTTGAATCTGTTGCGCGGATGGACTGTGAAATGTATAAGAATTAACGGTCATAATAAACCTCCTCATCGTAACTATCTAAAACTATTATAAGTCATATCAAATTAAATTATCTTAATAATTATAAATTAGTTAAGGGCGCCCTCTCTTACTTTAGTAAATCTAATAATAAAAATCAATTTTATTTATTGTGACTTTTCTGTGAGTAGTTCTATGTATGATACATATACAAAGGGTTTAACATGCAAAAAGAACATACACTAAAACATCTCCGTGATGCAAAAAAAGCACATATAAAATGGGTGCAGAGAGCAAAAGCATTAATTGAAGATCTACCAGTAGAAAAAGAGCAGATACCTGTTGATTGTACGGAATGTATGTTTGGTCAGTGGTTCTATTCTGATGCACAAGAGTTAAATGTTCTTCCTAATATGAGCTGTTTAAAAGAGATTGAAAAGTTACATTTTGATCTTCATGATGTCTATATGAAAATTTTTAAAATATATTTTGGAGAGGGCAATCGCTCATTTTTCTCTAAACTATTTGGTACAAAGAAAAGTGTGAGTACTACTGAACAAGAGATAGCCCAAGAGTACTTCCAAAATCTACGGAAAATATCAGAATCATTAGTTCTTGTTATTGAACGCTTAGAACGTCGAATTCATGCTCTTAATGCTAACAACTTTGTAAGAGTATAGACTTCGCTGCGATACTGCTTGTAAGTAAATAAATTGGTCCCTTTTAGTTGAAAAACTATTTTTTAATAGTAACAACAATTGCACCACGAAGGTCATGCATCTTATATCCCGTCGCTAAATCATTTGGATAATTTGTTTTAATAAGTTGCGCTACTTTTTTATTACTAATATCTCCATGACATTTTAGACAGATACCTTTGTGAATAGAGAGAGGTTTATAGTACTTATAAGTGTCTTTAGAGACTCTTTGTACGATAAAGGGAGGCAAGATTGCCTTATTTGCTTTTAAGCTCTCTAACGCCTTTAATATGGCTACTTCCTCTTTTTGTGGGGCATTAGCAGGATTTCGATACTTTAATGAAATACGTTTGACACTAACACCTGAGTCTAACTGTGAATTAACCCCATCTGTTAGAGGATAAGCCTCAGTAGCACAGAAATTAAAAGCTTGGACGGGACCGCCTGCTTTCATATTCTTTTTCATATTTTTACCTAAGGTTTGAAGCAGTTGCATGGATACCTCTTTACCTGTTTTAAGAACTTGTTGGTATGACTCATCTTGTGATTGATAAGGATTTGCCATGAGAGAGAATGATCCCAAAAGTAGGGTGATTAGAAGAAGTAATTTCATCGTAGTATTTCCTTTAGTTTCTATAATTATAGTAGCTGCTTATGACACTTTTATCACATCTCATTAATATCAGAGTCATCATAAGGATCCATATGGATAATTGTATGCACGGTCTTATCCTCAAATAATGTCTCAAGTTGCATCTCAAGTTTATCACTTATTTTATGGGCATCGTAGAGGGAGATGGAGATGTTGAAAACAATGTGGACTGAGATAAAGTATTCTGAGGCAGAACTTCGTGTACGAAGATGATGATAGCTTGTGATATTTGGAGCATTTTCAAACACCGCTTCAATTTCTTTAAAGTCTTCCTCATCTATAGCGGCATCTAGTAACATCAAAATCCCATTTTTGATAAGAGGATAGGCTGAGTAAATCATGTAAATAGCAATAGCAATTCCTAAAATAGGGTCAATAAGATTGTTGTCTGTATAAGCCATCACACCAAGACCAATTAAAATAGCACCATTGGAAAAGAGGTCTGTCTTATAGTGTAGGGCATCGGCCTCTATTACCATGTTCTTTGTTTTTTTAGCAACCCAATGTAAAAATATGACTAAAAGGGCTGTAATAACCATAGAAATTATCATAACCCCAATAGACTCATTGATGTAAGTTGTTTCGCGTTTATGAAAAAACTTGATCATGGCTTCATAAAAGATAAAAAGGGCTGAGAGTGAAATGATGGTACCTTCAATAACTGCAGCCAATGGTTCCATTTTAGAACGACCATAATTGAAGTTTTCATCAGGTGCTTTAGATGAAGTTTTAAGTGCAAAAAAGTTAAATAGTGAGACGGATAGGTCTAAAAATGAGTCAATAGCTGAGGCCAATACCGCAACAGAACCACTTAAAATTCCAATACTCATCTTCATCGTCACTAAAATAGCTGCAACAGTAGTTGAAACAACGGTAGCTTTCTCTTCTAAACGCATAATTTTCCTAAAATTTATATAGAGTGTTTTATAGCTATTATTGTATCAAAAACTCCCTATGTTACAATGCCATATTAATTTTAAACTGTGGATAATTTATGAATTTAGATCTTATTAGAGAAGAACGTAAAAAATGGATGACTTGGAAAAATATTTTACCCTTACGAGAAGCACTTGCAAGTCTTGAGGATGTTGCATGTGAGATAGAATATGGTAATACAATTAAAGTAAGTACAACCGCCACTATTGATAAAGAAAAAGTAGAAGTAGTCGCACGAAAGATGATGCCATGGCGAAAAGGCCCATTTGAGCTTTTTGATATGTTTATAGATACGGAGTGGCAGTCACAGATAAAATACAACCTATTGCGTCCACATTTTAATGTTAAAGATAAACGTGTGGCGGATATTGGATGTAACAATGGGTATTATCTTTTTCGTATGCAAGAAGATAATCCTAAGGCTTTAGTTGGTTTTGACCCTTCTTCACTGTATAAAACACAGTTTGATTTTATCAACCATTTTGCAAAAACGGGGATTAAGTACGAGCTTTTAGGTGTAGAACATCTCCCTTTTTATGAAGAAAAGTTTGACACTATCTTTTGTCTTGGAGTTTTATATCACCGTAGTGATCCCGTTGCAATGTTAAAACAGCTTTATAAAGGGCTTGAAAATAAGGGTGAGGTTATTTTGGATACCTTTATGATAGATGGGGATGAAGAGATGGCCCTGTGCCCAGCAGGTGCATACTCTAAAATACCTAATATTTATTTTGTACCAACTATTCCTGCTTTGAAAAACTGGTGCTTACGTGCAGGCTTTAATGACTTTGAAGTGCTAGAAACTTCAGTGACTTCTTCGGATGAACAACGTAAAACAGATTGGATTGAGGGACAAAGCCTTGAAGATTTTCTCGATTGTGACGATAGTAGTCTTACAGTAGAGGGTTATCCTGCACCAAAGCGGGTGTATGTACGCCTCATTAAGGATAAGTAGTGGCAGATAAAGCAGAAAAACAAGAAATGACAGATGAAGATGAGCAGTTTTTACGAGATCGTCCCCGCATCTTAGTAACGCATGAGCGTATTAATCAAGCACTTAGTGGTGAAATTGATAAACTTGAAGAGGGTTTTGCTCGTGTTATTTTAGATACGATAGAAGAGATGAAAGCAGATGATTTAGGTCTTATTCATAGTGGTTTTATCTTTTCAGCAGCAGATTTTGCTGCTATGGCAGCAGTTAATGATAAAAATGTTGTCTTAGCCAGTGCCTATACGCAGTTTTTAGCACCTGTAAAGCTAGGTGATAGTGTTGTTTTTGAAGCACGTGTTCGCCAAAAAGAGGGACGCAAACGCAACGTTATTGTAAAAGGACATGTTTTAGATATTAAAGTATTTGAGGCAGAGTTTTCAACAGTTGTTTTGGAAAATCATATTTTAAGACTTCAACTACTAGAAAATGCAGAAGAAGCAGCAGCTGAAGATTGATTGTTACAAGTTTTGTAACCAGTAGTCAAGGTTTCCTTGTTCGGCTTTAATGGTAGTGGCACCACCATGACCGGGATAAACTGGCATATCATAATCAATTGTTTTAAAACGCTCGAGTGAAGCTTTCATATCGCTTGGTGATGAATAAGGAAAATCGACCCGTCCAATAGAACGTTCAAAAATAAAATCCCCACTAAACATAACTCCTCCAATTTCAATAGTAGAACATCCTGGACAATGTCCTGGAAAGTGACGAAACTTTACGGCAACACCTGAGAGCTCAAGTACTGCATCACCAATAACTTCCACATCAGGAAATGAGGGGGGTAAGTCAGGCATCCACTCTGAACTTTGGAGTAGAAAAACATCATCTTTTGGGGTATAAAGAGGAATATTAAGTTTCTCTTTTAGCTCTTGATTGGACCATACATGATCAAAATGACCATGAGTATTTAAGATAGCAACTGGATTGCTAACGTTGTCCATAACCCATTTTGTTGCATCAACACCAGGATCAATAATAAAGTCTTTATCTTCAACGGTGATGATATAGCAGTTGGTTTGATAGGGTCCCATAGGTTGTCGTTTTAAGGTCATTGGCTCTCACTTGTCAAATTTATTTAGAAGTTTAGTATAATTGTATATGAATTTCTTTGAAAAACTCGAAACTATTTTAATTAAACCCACGCCATTAGAAAAAATTGAAGCCTTTAAAAACTTTTATGAGCAGTACCAAGCAGGCACTTTTGCGATGGAGACTACTACACCTCCAAAAGTGTTTGAAAAACCTTCGTACGAAAGATATTGTAAAATTATTGCACCCCAAAAAGTCCCAAAACGTAAAAACATGCATCTTCGTGAGGGTCAAATAAACTTACTACATGCTATTGCTCATATTGAGTACTCTGCCATTGATATGGCCCTTGATGCTGCTTATCGCTTTAGAGACTTACCTCAAAAGTACTATGATGATTGGTTAAGTGTGGCAAGTGATGAAGTACGTCATTTTGAGATGTTAGAAGCACTTTTAATTGAACTTGATAGTGAATATGGCGCTGTTGAGGTACATAATGCGATGTTTGAAGCTTCACAACGGACACAAACGCTTTTAGATCGTATGGCAGTTGTTCCTCGTTATTTAGAAGCCAATGGCTTGGATGCTACACCTGAGATTTTAACCAAACTTAAACGGCTTCAAAAAGGTGAAATGTTGGATAAAATCATTGAAGCCTTAGAACTAATTTTAGCCGAAGAAGTGGATCATGTACTTAAAGGTGACTACTGGTTTGAGTATGCTTGTGATAAGGCTAAAGTAGAAAAGTCATCTTATTTTGATATAATCGAAAAATATTATCCTCGTGCCTTTGTACGAGAGCGTACACTAAACGTCAAAGCCCGCCAAAAAGCGGGTTTTAGTTGTAGTGAAATTAAATTTATGAATTCATCGGCGCAATGCCAATAATGAATTCCCAAGGAATTAAACCTAAATGACACTTCTGTTTGTCTACTTATTTTCGGCACTTTTTGTCTCTTTTTTATGTTCTGTTTTAGAGGCAGTTTTGTTGAGTATTACCCCTTCATATGTTGCTTCTCTTCCCGAAAACTCTCCGCAACAAAAACTTTTAAAATATCTTAAAAATAATATTGATCAGTCAATTTCAGCTATTTTGATTTTAAATACTGTTGCTCATACAATGGGTGCTGCTGGTGTTGGTGCAGAAGCAGTACAACTCTTTGGTATGGAATGGCAAAGCTTGATTGCAGTTGTTTTGACATTGCTTATTCTTTATGTATCAGAAATTATTCCGAAGACCATTGGTGCTTCATACTGGAGAGAACTTGCTTATCCTGCTGGAAAGATTATTACTCTTTTAGTAAAAATACTCTATCCAATGATTTGGATTTCGCAACAGTTGACCTCTCGTATTGGTAAAGAGAATAAACATCTGACCACCCGTGCTGAAATTTTTGCAATGGCAGAGATGGGCGAACAAAGTGGTGCACTTGCTGAAAAAGAGGGGCAACTTATTGAAAATATTATGCAACTCAAAGAAGTCCGTGTAGAAGATGTTTATACCCCGAGAACTGTTGTCTTTTCAATAGATGATGAAGAACTTTTAACCGATACTCTTGAACGTGACGAACTCTTTATCTACTCACGTATTCCAGTGTACAAAGGTAAACATGACAACATTGTAGGTATGGTCTTTTCTCGTGATGTACTCAAATCAACTTCTACCGAAGATGATGAAAGTGTTAAGGTAGACTCTCTGATAGAACCCGTGTTCGCAGTGTCAGAAAACCTTCCTGTCTATCATCTGCTTGATCTGTTTATTAAAAGAAAAGAGCATCTTTTTATTGTTGAAGATAAATTTGATCAATATATGGGAATTGTTACCCTTGAAGATGCTATTGAAACCCTGCTTGGTGTTGAAATCGTAGATGAAGTAGATGAGTTTACTGACATGCAACAACTGGCAAAAAACCGCTCTCAAAGACAGAAAAACTAGCCTCGCTCTTAAAAAACTTTATTAGTTCTAATAGAGTTTTTTAAACAAAACTTCAGATTGACTTTTTTTAGGTATAATCATTATGATGAATAAATATGCCCAAATAACCCAATATCTTATTGCTTTTTTACGTGATGAAGTACTTAAAACAGGACTTAATCGTGTTGTGGTTGGTCTCAGTGGTGGATTGGATTCTGCTGTTGTTGCGGTACTGGCTCAAAAAGCTTTTGGTGATGATCTACTCTGTGTAAAGATGCCTTCTCACTACTCGTCTCAGAGTTCACTTGATGATGCGGATGAACTTGCTAAAGCTTTTGGTTTAAATTGTATTACCAAAAGTATTGCAAGTTTAGTGAAAGCCTATGAAACGGATGATATGGATAACCTTAGAAAAGGGAATTTCTCATCGCGTATGCGTATGGCAACTCTTTTTGACATCTCGGCGCAAGAGGGTGCTTTAGTCCTCGGAACGAGTAACAAAAGTGAACTTATGTTGGGTTATGGAACGATTTATGGCGACTTGGCTTCTGCGGTTAATCCCATAGGTGATCTTTATAAAACGGAAGTTTTTGAACTTGCGGCATATCTTGGCGTTACGGATGCCATTATTAAAAAACCACCTTCTGCTGATTTGTGGGATGGTCAAAGCGATGAAGCAGACTTGGGTTATACCTATGCTGAGTTAGATAGTGTTTTAAAGGCTTATGTTGAAGCACGTGAGTCTAGAGAAGAGATTATTGCTAAGGGTACGCCTGAGGCTTTGATCAGTATGATTATGCAACGTATTTATCGCAATCAATTTAAGCGAAAAATGCCAGTTATCGCGAAATTGACTTCACGAACCATTAATCATGATTTTAATTACCCTAGAGATATAACGCTCTAAATTTAAAAAAAGGAAGCAGTATGAATATTCCATTTTACCGTGTTGATGTAGGCGGAGACGAGAGAGAAAAAGTTGATGAAGTATTTGATGGTGAAGCCCCAAATATTATCGAAGATTTTGAAGCAGACTTTGAATCTTATGTAGGTGCAACTTATGCACTTGCAACCTCTCATGGTACGTCAGCACTTCATTTAGCAATGTTAGCAATTGATTTAAAACGTGGTGATAAGGTTTTATGTTCAGTAAATGCCTTTGCTTCCGTTCCTGAAGTCGTACGTCACTTTGATGCAGAGCCTATTTTTGTTGATGTTGAGGCAGAGACGATGAACATTAACCTCGATAAGTTAGAAGCCTATCTTGCGGATAACACTTCAAAAAAACTAAAAGCGGTTATTGTGACACATATCGCAGGTCAGGCAACTGATTTAGAGCGTCTTTATAACATTGCAAAAATCTATGACGTTAAAATCATTGAAGATGCAAGTGATGCTTTAGGTGCCACTTATAAGGGTGAAAAGATTGGTTCAACAGGTGCAGATATTACCTGTTTTAGCTTCTCTTCACATCTTAAAAACAACCCATGTAATGGGGGTATGTTAGTAACTAATGATGAAGATATTATGGAGCGTGCCAAACTCTTACGTGATCATGCTTTAGTGGTTGAAGATGAGACTCTTGATTATGTTTATGATGTTACTGATATTGGTAGTAAATATACAATAAGTCCTCTTGACGCTGCTTTTATGTCAGTGAAACTTGAACGTCAAGACCAAACGGTATCGCGTCAACAAGATATTGCTAAGATATTTAATGAGAAATTGAAAGGAGTTGATCATATCATTACTCCTGTGGCTAACAATGACCATGCCTACTCAATGTATATTATCAAAATTGACAAAAACCGTGACTCTTTTGCACGTGCATTAGCGGAAAAAGGGATTAAAACGGGTCTGCATTACATCCCGCTACATCTTATGACCTACTATAAGGCAAAGTATTCACTTCGTGTCAATGACTTTCCAGTAGCGCTACGTAATTTCCAACAGGTACTTTCAATTCCTATTTATGCGGCACTAAGTGATAAAGAGATTGCGTTTATTTGTGACACTATTAAAGATATCGCTAAAAACCGCGTTTAGAACTCTTTGAAATCTTCTCTTGTAGCCTGGGGCGAAGCCTATTTTTATCGCCCTAGCTTTTACCAAAAACTCCTCTCTTTTTTACTACTTCCTTTGAGTGGACTCTACTGTGGCGTGATGTACTTTCGTTACCGTTTGAAAAATCCTATTAACATGGGGCTTCCGGTAATAAGTGTGGGTAACTTAACGCTTGGTGGGAGTGGTAAAACACCTTTAGTAACGGTATTAGCACAGAAGTTTGAAGGTTCTGCCATCGTTCTTAGGGGCTACGGTCGTCAATCTTCGGGGCTTTATGTGGTTCATGATGGTAATAAGATCTTATGTGATGTGCAAACAAGTGGCGATGAAGCGATGATCTATGCTTCAAAGCTCTCTCGTACTATTGTTATTGTGAGTGAGATACGTGAAGAGGGTATCGCTAAAGCTAAAGCCTTAGGTGCACAGCAAGTTTTTTTAGATGATGCTTACTCAAAACACCAAATTAAAAAACTTGATCTTCTTATTAATGTTGAAACACCTAATACCTTTTGCCTTCCTTCAGGGGCATATCGTGAGCAGTTGTGGCACTCAAAAGAGGCAATTGTTTTGGATGAAAGCAAAGACTTTAGACGTCAGGTTCATGTGGAAGATGCTACTGAAAAGATGGCGTTAGTAACAGCGATCGCTCGTCCTGAGCGATTAGATCAGTATCTACCTGAAGTCTGTTCTAAAACATATTTTGAAGATCATCATTTTTTTACAAAAGAGGAGCTTAGCGAGGTGCTTCAAAAGAGTATGGCTACGAGTTTATTGGTAACCTATAAAGATTTGGTTAAAATGTCACACTTTAATCTCCCGCTTTCTCTTTTAGATTTAGAGCTTGAGATCGATAACGCCTTACTAGAAAAAATTGGAACTTATATTAATGAAACAAAATATTGAAACCGTAAAAACACTCCTTGATGCCTTGCCATTTATCAAACAGTTCTCTGAAGAGATTGTAGTTATTAAGTATGGTGGTTCGGCACAGAGTTCTCCAGAACTAAAATCAAAGTTTGCACGTGATATTTTACTAATGTATCTTGTAGGTATTAAACCTGTTGTTGTACATGGTGGTGGTCAACGTATTACTGATATGTTAAGTGCGCTTAACATTGCTACAGAGTTTATTGATGGTCAGCGAGTCACAACACCTGAGGTGATGCGTATTGTTGAGATGGTACTTTGTGGTGAAATTAATAATGAAATTGTCTCACTACTTAACTCTCATGGGGCTAAGGCTATTGGTGTAAGTGGTAAAGATGCACACTTTATTTTAGCCGAGCCAAAAGAGCATGCACGATGGGGCTTAACGGGAACAATAACGGATATTAATGCCAAAGTATTATGTAACCTCATTCGTGAAAAATTTATCCCTGTTGTAGCGCCCATTGCAGCAGACAGTGAAACGGGACACCCTGGTTACAATATCAATGCTGACTTAGCAGCTTCTAAAGTTGCGATAGCTGTTGGTGCCAGCAAGGTTGTCTTTTTAACAGATACCGCAGGTGTTCTTGATAATAATAAAACTTTGTTAACATCACTTACTCGAGGTGAAGTTGAAGCTTTAAAAGCTGATGGTACGATTCATGGTGGGATGGTTCCTAAGGTTGACGCTTGTTTAGAGGCTATTAATGGTGGGGTTCAAAAGGCACATATTATTGACGGGCGTATTGAACACTCTATGCTTTTGGAGCTTTTTACTTCTGAGGGAATAGGGACGGAAATTACACAGTAATTTTTATTTCTTTTTGAATTATTTTGTAGTCGTTAATTTATTCTAAAATTGTTAGTAGTTATTCCAATACTCTTACTTTTGCCCAACTCCGCATTTAGTGCTCCGCTGGATTGGGCTTTAGCCCTTATACGCCGCATAGAATACTTGAAAAAAAGTAAGCAAAAAAGCTCTCAGAACAGCTTCACACCCCTCTTACGCTTTAGCGACGGGAGTATCGGCATTTCACATAAATCAATTTAGTTGATTTATTGCATTAGTCTAGAAGTGCCAGACGCTCGGTAGCTACCGAGTGCCTCAGAAAGTTTCCTTATGCATCTAAAAATGTCAAACCCGCGTTGCTCAGACAGAGCCATTTTCTTAACGATACATAAGGAAACTTTCTGAGTGTTGCAGATGTTCTGAGGGAAGAACAAGCGGTGACGCATATAATTCTAATGTAAAATCTTCGATTTTATCCCTATTTGGAGTGTTTCTAAGAGTTATTTAAGCTCACCTCGCACAAACTCCATTCTCCATTCTCCATTCTCCATTCTCCATTCTCCATTCTCCATTCTCCATTCTCCATTCTCCATTCTCCATTCTCCATTCTCCATTCTCCATTCTCCATTCTCCATTCTCCATTCTCC
>Ga0256826_1000181_pt1 | contig 34783 bp, 32 predicted proteins | sample CV79metaG_FD_185975 | JGI IMG/M metagenome (GOLD analysis project Ga0256826, IMG submission 185975) | Hydrothermal vent microbial communities from East Pacific Rise, Pacific Ocean - CV79 | ecosystem: Environmental > Aquatic > Marine > Hydrothermal vents | place: Pacific Ocean: East Pacific Rise...
TAAAAAACCAAGCCTTAACCATACAGTTAGAAGCCGATGAGAACTTAAACCAAAAGGCTCTTAAAATATTGAAAGAGAATAGAGAACTACAAGAAGAGAAGCTTAAATTAAAAGTAGAGGTTCAAGAGTTAAAAGAGCGTTTAGAGCTGGTAAAAAAAGGCTCGGTAGAGGAAGAGAAGCAAAAAGATAAAGATATAGAGACCTTTAGAGAAAAAATCATTCGCCAATATGCTAGAAGTGGAAAACCCATCTGTAATGGTGTAAAAAACAGCGATGGTTGGACAGTTGAGACCAAGTTTTATATTAATGGCTACAGCCGACTTAGCATCTACCTACCCAATGAAAAACCCAAGCTCATAGACCAACCACGACAAGTTGATAACTTTTGGAGATGGCTATTTGACCATCAACACCGAGTTGACAACCTTCTGAACGAGAAAAAACCTGCCGATATATCAACTCTAATTCCATTTATAGGAGCATTGGTTGTCATAAATAAAAAATCGTACCATATTAAAAGCTTTCAGCCTGTTATTGGTGGTGTTAAAATGACCATTTTTAATGATGATGGCGTGGTAAATATTGAAAATGGTTATGGTAGTGGGGTTTTAGATGTGGTTAAGTGCAAAAATTGGATAGAACAAAATAGTAATTTTTCAAAAAATATAGCTTGAAACTTTATCTAATATTATTAAATATTTAAAATTATTTTTTTATATTCTACGTTAATCATGAAAGAGATATACTTTCTATCGTTATTAAAAAATACGATATATAAAGGAAATTTTTATGACTAAAATATTAATACTGTTACTATCTTTAACTGCTTCTATCTCGATGTTAAAAGCAGTAAATGCAGGAGAGGATAGAAATATTACTCTTGGGGAATATAGTACACTTATTGCAACAGAACTTGCTACAGATGCAACGGTTACATGGAGTATAGTAGATGATGTCTACAGTAATGAACGAACATTTTACTTCTCTCCCTCTTCGATAGGCAGTTATAATATACACCTTACCTCCAGTGATGGAAGTGACGATTATGTAAAAGTTCAAGTACTTTCAGCAAATGAAGATTCAAATGAGAGCAACAACAATGACAGCAATGCAACCATTGAGGGAGAGAGTAATATTCTAACCGATGAGACTGCTATTTTCTCGACCACCTACCAATCAGATACCCAACTCTCATGGAAACTAAATGGAGACACCTACGCCTATGGAAATACCTTTTACTTTTTTCCTACAGCACCTGCTGTTTATAACTTAACCTTAAATGATGAAAATGGTGAACTGGCAACTAAAGTTATTACCGTAACAGAAGAAGAGATTGTTGTTCCTCCTGCTCCTGAAAATAACTGTACAGCGACAACAACAGATGGTACATGTCTTATGTTAAGTAAAAAATATACACAAATTGAACCATCTACACCATCTTGTTATAAACGAGAATTACTTCTAAAACATGGAGAAAATCCAATATTTACAGTGGGTGTCTCTCTAGATAGAAATATTATAGCAGGTGAATCATGTGATAAAAAGCCTATAGCAAAAGAAACCATCACACCCCTTGCAGATAATAGCTACCTTGTTCATTGGATTACAACAGGATCACCAGAACAAAACTTCTATCTTAAAAAAGTAGATGCAGATGGTATAACAGTACATGAAGGAAACAACACTATTCCACTTAATAGTCAAATTATCTATCAGATAAAAGCATTAACAAATGGAAACTTTATTGCCACATGGTCCACCTATCATGGTGTTTTTGTTAAAGTATACAGTAGTAATTTAACCCTTCTTTCAGAGAGAACATTAGAGTCTCAAACCAATCAAGCAGTTATTATTGACACCCAAAGTTATGATGATGGAAGTTTTGATATTAAATATAAAATAGATCTCTATCCAGATGTATGGGCAACAGAACATTTCTCAGGAAACTAAAAAAAAGAGAGGTTGACATAGAGTCAACCTCATTATATATTGTAAATTTATATATACCTTACAAAAGTTTCTATCTATAAGCGACTTGAACAAACAACTCTAATATAGATACGATAAAATCCTATCTATGAATCAATCCTATTTAATTAAAATCTTTTTTATCGCACTAATTTATTTTCTTGCAGGAAATCTTAGTTTGGCTATATCACCTGATAATAACTTTGTAACCATTGTTGTTTTTTCAGCAGAAGGAATTGCACTAGCAAGTGCCATACTCTATGGAAAACGCGTTTGGATTGCCATATTAATTGGGCAGTTCTTTCTTGCCTACTATAATGGTATGGCATGGCAACCCTCTTTAGGCATTGCCATTGTTAACTCTCTAGAAGCTATTTTGGCAGTTATCTTCTTTAGAAAACTAAAACTTAACAAAAATCTATCCACCTTTAGAGATGTATTTTGGCTTATCATTATAATTATATTTATCCTACAACCATTTAGTGCTTTGCTGGGAAATCTTGTTTTTGTAATATTTGACATTATAAAAACATCAGAGTATCTCAACAGCTCATTTTTTTGGTTTATTGGAAATATTATGGGGCAACTGCTTATCGCACCAATGCTTCTTTTAATGTATACCAATATTACAAAAAAAGATACCTATAAAGTTATTCTTGTTGCGTCCGTCTCTATTATATTAAGCTATATATTTTTAGAGATATATCCAATAACCAATCCTCTTTTACTCTTGGCTCTAACCATCTTCTTGACACTCTTTTTATCTTACCAAAAAGGTGTACACTATGGAGCATTTGCTACAGTTATTATTGCCTTTGTCTCTCTTTACCTGACCCATAATGGAATTGGTGTTTTTATAGAAGAGTCTCCTTTAGACAACATTATTAACTTAAACTCCTATTTTTTATTTCAAATTCTCTTGGTACTTCTTTTTGGAACACTCCTTTCAGACATGAAGAACCAAGCAAATAAGCTTAAACTTTTGGTTAAAAAAGAGGTCGAAAAAAATAAAGAGCAACAGTTTCATATGCTTCAACAAAACCGTCTGTCACTAAAAGGAGAGATGATTAGCATGATTGCACACCAGTGGAAACAACCACTTAATAATCTATCACTAATCAATCAGATGCTCATTTTTCAATATGAAGATGGAAAATTAAATAACCAAGCCATCAGAGAGTTTGATGAAGATTCGAGTCAACAGATTAAACAGATGTCTCAAACAATAACCGACTTTACAAACTTTTTTAGTCCAGAGGTAAGTACCCGAGAGTTTTATCTGAAAGAGGTAGTCAAGCAATCTTTAGACTTTTTACGACCAATTTTGGTTAAAGAGGATATTCAAATTCATCTTGCAATGCAGTGTAAAACAGGTATTTTACTAAAAGGATACCCCAATGAATTAGGACAGATGATTATTAATATCTTAAACAATGCAAAAGATGTACTCATAGAAAGAGAGATTGAAAATCGTAAAATTTGGGTTAATGCAGAGCGAGTCAAAGAGCAAATTCATCTATCAATAGAGGATAACGGTGGAGGGATTCCACTTAATGTCATTGGAAAAATATTTGATCCATACTTCTCAACAAAAGCCAAGAATGGAACAGGATTAGGACTCTATATGTCTAAAATGATTATAGAAGAGCATATGAAGGGTCAACTGTTGGTTTCCAACAGCAACCATGGGGCTAAGTTTGAAATAATTCTCTCAACCAAAACAATCTGTTAAGTTAAAGCTTTGCAAGAAAGCTATCACGGATTTTTTCAAACTGTTGATAGCTCTGAACATTACATCCATCAATAATAATACAACGATTTAAAATCATTAAAAATTTCATAATCTGATGACGTTTGTACTCTAGCTCTTTTCGAACTGTATCAATCTCATCTTCAAGAACAATATTGTGTGCCTGAGTAAACTCTTGAAGCTCTAAAATCTCTTCGAACTCATCAGAAGCAATATTAAGCTCCTTTTGAAAAAATTTATAATACTTACTACTATTTTTGGGATTAACATTTTGAATAATAGTTAAAAGTAGACCAATTGAAGCACGTTTAAACTCTTGACTGTAACTGTTTCTCATTATTCCCCTCCTTTTATAATTATTTAACTATTTTGACTCTCGACAATCATTCCTAAATACTCTAATGAGTTAAAAAACTGCTTTCGGTCAAATGGTTTCAGAATATATGTACCTATATCCAACTCTGATGCTTTTTTTAGATACTCTGAATCATCAAATGCCGTAAAAATACCTATCGGCTGATTAGAAACTATCTTCTTTATCTCCTCAGACATCTCTAAACCATCCATTTTTGGCATACATATATCTGTCAAAACAATATCTGGTTTCATCTCTTTAAACAGAGCAAGTCCCTCTTCCCCATCACTTGCAACATAGACATCTTTTGCTGAGGAACTTAATATCCTTTTGATTAACCTTTGAGTATCTTGGTCATCCTCGACATAGAGTATGGTAAGATTTTCAAGCAACATGTAAAGCTCCTTTAAAATTTTTTGTGTTAATTCTAGCAAAAAAATGTTTAGATTAGATAAAAGCAAGAGGGATATTTCAATCTAAGAGAAAAGATGATTATTAATTTTACTTTAAATAGAGACAATTATTCAAAATTTCAAGCTTTTTTACAAGGGGGTTGTGAACCACAACACCCTATGCTAATAACGCCATAACAAGCCTCTTTACCCCCTTAAAATCTGCTTTTCCTGTTCCTAATTTTGGAATGTTATCAACCTTAAAATAGCTACTCGGAATAAAAAGAGGATTTATTTTCAATTTTTTTATTTCAGATTTTAAATACTCTAAATCTTTCTCTCCCTCTAACAAAAGAACCAATCGTTCACCCTTTTTAATATCAGGAACAGCTGTAATGGCAATTTCTGAATGCTCATCAATAAGTTTTCCTATCTCACTCTCGACCAATCCCAAGCTTATCATCTCTCCACCTACTTTTGCAAAACGGCTGTATCGGTCTACGATGGTTAAGAATCCATCACTGTCCAAGTGACCCTTATCACCCGAAATATACCAACGAATACCATCTATCTCTTTAATAACACTTTGGGTCTTCTCTTCATCTCTCAAATAACCTTTCATCACTTGTGTTCCACCAATCAAAATCATTCCATCTTCACCAATAGGTAAAGGTTCAAAAGTTTTTGGGTCAACAATCAAAAAGGCACTTCCTGGAATAGGAAGCCCTACGGTTCCTATCTTATGTCCAACTTGAATATGATAGGTATCAGGTACAATGGCATCATGAATATTACAACTTGCTACAGGAGTTGTTTCGGTTGCACCATACCCCTCATAAATCTCTTTTCCAAATCGTTCTTTAAAGAGCTGTCTAATCTCTAGTGGTAATTTCTCTGCTCCTGCAATAACCATTCTAAGTTTATCAAACATTAGAGGGTGAATTTTTCTGTTTCGTGCATAGAGTCTAAAGAAGGTGGCTGTAGCAAACAAAAATGTAGCGTTATATTTAGCCGACAATTTTCCAATAGATAACCCATCGGTTGGGTCAGGATGATAAACCACAGGAATTCCTTCGATTAGTGGAGCAAAAGTAGTTACGGTTAAACCAAACGAATGAAAAATAGGAAGTGTTCCCAACATTACATCCTGCTCATTGGGGTTAATTACATTAATAAACTGTTTAATATTCCCCAAGATATTTTGATGCGTTAACTCAATTCCTTTTGGAGTCCCTTCGCTTCCACTCGAAAAAAGAATGGCACAAGTATCAGAAGTTGGAACAGATTTAATGTAACAGAGGCTTAAAAACCATGTTGGTAAAAACTTTACTTGTAAAAATGTCAAAAGCTGTTGTGTTTTAGAAATTTGGCTTTTTATACTCTCTAGATAGAAAAGTTCTACCCCCTCTAATGCCTCTTCTAAATCAAATCCTTTGGCTTTGAGCTTGATTATAAACTGTTTCGAGGTAATAATCTGTTTTATATTTGCCAGTTTAATGGCATGTTTCAGACTTGCTGTTCCTGATGAGTAGTTAAGATTAACAATGGTTTTACCTAGAGTTAATGTTGCCATATTGGCAATGCTTCCCCCTGCACTGGTCGGTACAATTAATCCTATATTCTGCTCTTTGGTTAAAAATTTTTTAAATGCTCTGCTCATTACAAATACTGCTGTAATAAACTTATGACCACTAAGCTCAACCCCAGTAGAATCAGCAATAGCAAGTTTTGAACCCACATTTTTTGCCTCTTTTATCCATGTCTTTGGCAATGTATCAAGACGTTGCATGTAGTTACGCCACGAATAGATAGAGAGCTTAAATACCTGCTCTTTTACCTCAACTGCGTTAGAGTGAATCGGCATAGATTTTCCAAACATAACCCCCACATCTTTCAAACGCTTATTTTTCATCTTATTTGAAGCGTGAGAGAATCCACCCTCCCAAAGACCACGCAGATAAAAGGGAACAATAACAGCATTGGTTACCTCGGCTACAGCAAATTCAAACCCTTTTTGAAATGTACCCAAGTGACCATTTCGGCTTAGATGTCCTTCAGGAAAGAGTGCCACGGTATCACCATTTTGAAGTGCTTCACCCACAACTTTTAGAGCATTTTTACCTCCTCGGCTAGAGATAGGAATCGCTCCAAAAAATTTAAATATCGGTTTAAAATACCAAAGGTTATAGTATTGTCTGTCAATGACAAAACGTATCTGTTTTGGGTAAGCAATCTGTAAAAAAGCCCAATCTAAAAATGAGACATGGTTTCCTAAAAGTAGTGTTCCACGGCTTCCTTTCAGATTGTTTAACCCCTCTACATCAATATTGTACTTTAACCCAAAAGTGAAACGGACTAAAAAACGAACCATAGATTGAGGAATTTTAATTACCGTATAGATAAACCCAACCAACGAAACCCAAAAAGCTACAGCAAAAAGATTGGAGCTGTCAAGACCACTATAAGCAAAAATTGTGGTTAAGATTAAAAAGCCAAACATCACCAAATACTGCATAAAGTTATTTCCTGCCAATACCTTACCCATCATCCGTTTTGGCGTTACAAACTGTATCAAGGTATTTAAAGGAACAATTAAAAGCCCCGAAAAGAAACCATAAATAAAAAAGAGTAAACCCAACATGGTTACAGAGTCAAAAAGAGGAATTAAAAATAGTGAAAGGGTAATACCAAATGCACCAATAGGAATAAGTCCCGTCTCGATATATCTTCTTGAAAACCGACTCACCAAAAAAGAACCTATAACAATTCCTACCCCTGTCAACGATAAAATCCCATTAGCAATAACTGTATCATCAATACCCAAATTGGTTTTTAAATACGCCCCAAAAATAGCAATAACAAGTTGAGAGATACCCCAAAAAACAGAGAGTCCAATAATTGAAAGCCAAACAGTTTGTGACTTTTTAAGTAGTTGAATATTCCCCTTTAAATAGGTAAGATTTGCATACTTTTTTGGTTTAAACTGCATCCCTTTTTTAATTTCAACTGTCTTAATAAGACGAAGAGAGAAGATAAACTCTATAAGCGAAGCAAAAATCAAAGCAAATCCTAAGGGATAGATATATTGCAAAATTTCACTCGGATTTTTTACGTTATCAGGTAAAAACTGCTCAAAAAATATAGAGTAAATAAGCGTACCTGCTAAAATAGAGACAACTGTTAATGATTGCACCAAAGAGTTTGCCTGAGTCAACTGTTCATTTCCTGCCATCTCTTTAAGAAGTCCATATTTTGCAGGACTATAAATAGCCGATTGTGCTGCTAAAATAAAAGTTAAACCAAAGGCAACCCAAAACCAACCCATAATATAAGAGAATAGAATTAAAGTAGTAATTCCAACTGCCAACAGTGAAGCCCAACGAATAATCTGTACTTTGGGGTACTTATCACTTAAAAAACCTGCTGGAGAAAATAAAAATATAAAAGGAAGAAGAATAAGACCATTAACTATGGCAGTTAAGATAATGAGTTCAGTACCCGTATAAGCCTTTAAAATGGTGTTTTGTAGCACTATTTTATGACCTAAATCGGTCATAGCGTTTAAAAAGATGATAAATATGTAGGGAGTAAAGCCCCCAATTTTAAACAGTTGTTTCATTTTTCTTCAACTCCATCTGTTTTTGATGCTCTCGCATCGTGTGCATATTAAAAATATAGGGTTTTAGCGTTAATATTGAATCAAAGAGCAACTCATAATGTTCATTATTTCGTGACTTATCACTCTCTAATAGCTCTGAACCCAATTGATATTCAATCTCTGCTATCTCTTGTGCAGATTTAACATAACGGTCAAAAAGCTCTCTATTTAAGCCCAAAGATTTTGCTCGTTTAAACAGTGCTACCAACTTTAACTCTTTATCAGAAAAGCCCTGTTGTTGTCTAAACAACCAACCCTGCTGAAGATAGTAATCAAGCTCCTCTGTAGTTAACTCACTTAACTCTAAAAAATCCTCATCGTTATACCATCTACAATTTGGACTTCCTGCCATCATCTCTAGTGAACGTAGCATCATAGAAAAGTCATCAGAGAAACTAAAGTTATTTTCCGAAAATATGGTTTGAATCTGTGCAATGGTATAAGAGAGTTGATTTTGAAGATATTTGATAAATTTAATGATATTAATACAAGATTCATCGTAAAGATGTAGATTGGGTTTTGGTTTCTCAGGTTCAGGAAGTAATCCCTCTTTTACATAAAAGAGAATCGTAGATTTACTCTCACCTGTCTGTTCCATAAGGCGTTTCATTTTTAATGCCATAATTTACTCCATTTATAAGACGATATTTATGGAGTATTGTAGTATATTTATATTTAAGTGTCAAGTGTTACTGTTTACTTATATAGTATTCCTTTTTTAAGACAGGGAGTTCTCTGCTCCCTATCTATTTTTAAATTAATTCAATTTTTATCTAAGAGTTACAATCATTTACGTTGATGGTAACTTCATCTAATAGTTTCTCTGGGTCTTTATCTACAGTTTGGTTTACAATTACACCTTTGTACAATCGTACAATATTGTTTGAATCCCCTTCTGTAGGAACAAAGTAAAATACTGGTCCGTAAGCATAGGTATCATCATTTACAGTCCAAGTATAGATATGATTATTGGTTGTATCACCAACAGCATTAAGCTCTAAGTATGGTGTTGAATCACAAATATGAATAGGATCATCAGAAGGGCTAATTGTCGCCTCTGTTGCAAATGCCAATACGGTTGATAGTAAAAAAGCTGTTATAGTTGTTTGTAGGAAAATTTTTCTTTTCATCTTATCTCATTTTGATTTTATTTTTTGAAATATCTAAATAGTGATATTTCAATTGCAATCATAACAAAGTTTTGTTTATTATATATCGTGTTTTTTTATTTAAAATTATTCTATAAAGCAATAGATAAAAATTTTGCTTTTAACCGTAAAATATTAAAGATTTTTGAAAAAACATTAAATATTCTTGAAAAAAATCTCAAAATTATCCTAGAGTAATAAATTAACTCTTCAAGAGAAGAAAAAGCAAAATGAATTTAGAAGAAAATAGCACGTAAGTTCAGTTACAAAGCTATTTTGATATAATCAATCCATTAAAATTAAATGGATTAGTCAATGAAAAAAATTTTACCTTTTCTTCTCTTTTCTCTTATTTCAACTCAAGCACAAATGATTGATGCTGTAGCGATTGATGTAGAGGGAGAAGCAATTACAACGTTAGAGATTCAAGCTGTTCAACAGAAAATGAATATGTCTAAACAAGCAGCTGTCGAGGCACTAATTCAAGACCGTCTTGAAAAATCAGCCATGAAAAAGGCAAATATTCAAGTAACACATGAAGAGATTCAAGCCAAAGTTCAAGCCATAGCTTCTGCTAAAGGAATGAGTCAAGCAGAGATGAAAGATGTTTTAGCCAAAAAAGGTCTAACTTGGGATAACTATATTAAGCAGTTGACCATGGAGATAAAAAAAGAACACTTTTTCAGAGAGAACATCGCCCGTTCTGTTACCCCACCTTCAGATTCAGAATTAGAAATTTATTACAATACACACCAAGAACTCTTCTCTTCAGCACCAAAACAGATGAGTTTGGTGGTCTATTTAGCACCCAGTGTAGAAAAAATAAAAGAGGCAATAGCCAATCCAATGAGACCAATAGAGGGTGTTCAAAAGAAAAATATCTTAGCCAATTCAAATGAGATGACTCCTCAACTTTTAGAACTCATTAATAAAACACCTGTCAACTCGTTTACATCTCCTATTAACACAGGAAAAGGAATTATTGCCTATTTTGTAAAGTCTAAAGGAGAACAGCAAGGTGGATTTGAAGCTGTAAAAAACAGTGTAGCACAAAGATGGATGCAGGAGCAACGGGTTCAAGTAGGACAAGACTTTTTTAATAAATTAAAAAGCAATGCAAATATTCGAGTTATTCGTTTATAATAAAAATAATTATATCAAAGGAAATAGATGGGCTTAAAAGCAGATAGTTGGATACGTGAAAAATCAATAGAAGAGGGAATGATTACTCCTTTTTGTGAAGCATTGGTTGGAGAAGGAGTTGTCTCTTATGGATTAAGCTCTTATGGTTACGATATTCGTGTGAGTGATGAGTTTAAAATTTTTACCAATATTAATGCCGAAGTAGTAGACCCAAAAGATTTTAACGAAAATAATGTGGTTGATTTTAAAGGTGATGTTTGTATTGTTCCCCCCAACTCTTTTGCCTTGGCACGAACCATAGAGTATTTTAAAATGCCATCAGACACGTTAGCAATATGTTTAGGAAAAAGTACCTATGCACGTTGTGGAATTATTGTTAATGTTACCCCATTTGAACCAGGGTTCGAAGGGCATATTACCATTGAAATTTCAAATACCACTCCCCTACCAGCTAAAATTTATGCAAATGAGGGAATTGCACAAGTACTTTTTTTACAAGGAGATGAAGCTTGTGAGACCACATATAAGGACAGGAAGGGGAAATATCAGAGTCAAACAGGGATTACCCTGCCAAGAATTCTGAAAGAGTCTTAAGGTTAATTAGAATATAATAATTCGTAACAATCTAAGTTTTTATATTTTAGCTTAGACTTAAGCATAAAAAAGGAGAAAAAATGGGTTTTTTTGATTTTATATCAGACACAGGTAAGACGCTATTAGGTCAAGGCGATGATGCAGGTGCAATTAAAGAGGAGATAGAAAGTAGCTTTACAGAATCGCCAATAAATGGTCTTGTTGTCGATGTTGAAGCTGAAAAAGAGATTGTAACACTTGCAGGAGTAGCACAAGATTATCCTACACGAGAAAAAGCAATTTTGATTGCAGGAAATGTAAAAGGAATTTCAAAAGTAGGAGCAGATCAACTTATTACTATGGAACAGATTTCCGAAGAGAATCAACGCGAGATTCCTGAAGAGATCTTTTACACCATCGAAAAAGGGGACACACTTTGGGCAATTGCAACAAAGTATTATGATGATGGTAGTAAATATACCCATATTGTTGATGCCAATATAGAAGTGATTAAAGATGCCGACCTTATTTATCCAGGTCAAACCATTAGAATTCCAGAAGTTCTTGGTTAATATGTTCAACCAATAGGGTTTAAGACTTTAAGCCCTATTTGTCTAAAGTTACATCAATAGAGAATGCTTCAAACTCACCCACAACCTCTTTATTTATCTCTATACCCCTTACGCCGATATACTTCTGAACCACAGCAATAATCTCTTTCTTCATTTTTTCCATAAAAGGATATGTTAACGCACTATGTCTATCAGACATAATTGCTATGGTTAATCTATCTTTTGCAACAGAGGCACTCTGCTTCTTTTTAAAAAAATCAAATCCAAACATTATGTAAACATCCCCACTATCTTTTTGAAAAGCCCAGAGTCGCAGATTTCAATATCTTTCATATCAACTTGTTGTCCACAAAGTCTAGCTGATATTCGAATATAGGCCTGTCCTGCTATAGATTTTTTATCCAATATCACTGGTTTACCTCGGTTTGAAGCCTCAATGACACCACGATCTTCAGGTACTTTTCCAAGCAATTTAATGTCTAAAATTTCTAAAATATCTTCACTCTTCAACATATCTCCACTCTCAACCATATTGGCAACAATTCTATTAATAATCAGATATTTAGCAACATCTTCTCCATTCTTAACCTTATTGGATTTTGAGTCTAAAATACCGATAGCTCTATCTGCATCACGAATTGAGGAGACCTCGGGATTTACAACAACAATCGCAGCATCAGCGAATTCAATGGTATGTTCAAAACCACTTTCAATTCCAGCAGGAGAGTCTAAAATAACAAAATCAAAATCCTCCTTTAGTTTTAAAACCAATTTTTCTACTTTTTTAGAATCAAGTACAGATTTATCTTTACTCTGTGACGCAGCTAAAAAGAAGAGGTTTTCATTTACCTTACTTTTAATAAGTGCCTGTTTTAAACTTGCTTCCTCTTCCATCACTTGTACCATGTCATAAACCACACGGTTTTCAAGACCTAAAATCATATCTAGATTACGTTGTCCAATATCAAAATCAACAACAACACACTTTTGATTATTCATACCAATTCCCAAACCAAGGTTTGCTGTGGCTGTTGTTTTTCCAACGCCACCTTTTCCACTGATTACTGCAATGATTATGCCCAACTTATCTCCTTTTTTAATACAGGGGTTATAATTATCTCATTATTCTTCAACTCAACACGGTTAAGCTTGTTTTTTAAAAGTCCATTCTCTACTTCAACACCGTGAAAAATAATATTTGCTTTTAAAGAGGCTGTTAACATCATAAAATTTCCATTACAATGAATAAGCCCCTCTACAAGTTTGGTAATAATTAAATTCCCTTTTATATTTAATGTTGCTCCACTATTTACACGATTTAAAAGTAGTAAATCTCCATCAATATTTATCTCTTGCCCACTACGAATCATCTTGTCTAATACAGTTAAATTATTCTGTAATCGAGAAGATAGCCTTTTAAGCTCTGCCTCTGCAATCTGTATAGATACAGCATTTTGACGACGTTCTTCTTGAAACTCTTTCTCTAAAGATTTACGGCTTCTTCCCTTTGGTAAGGATATATTATGTAGATAAGTTAATGATTTTGCATTCAAATACTCTTCTATTTTTTTACTCAAATCTCCTTGAATAACGATAAGATGGTCTTTAAAAAGAGTATAATTCATATCAAAAAACTCTATAAATTTCTCTTCATCTTCAATGGTGGTCTCGTAAACTTTTACAGAATATTGATTACTTTTCAAAAAAACTCCGACTATTGTTATAATTTATTAACAATGATTATTTTATCCCTTTTTTTATTAATAAAGGATTTAAAATATAAAATATAATGATTTTTAGATTTTTATAATAAAGAAAAGGTCATAATCTACATATGAAAAATTTATTAATCCTTATCTCCTGTTTATTTTTATCTGCTGGGTGTACTTTAAATAGCTCTCTTGCCCACGCTAATGGTGTTCTTAACCAATCTGCCATTACAATATTGGAAGAGAGAAATCTACTTTATCCTCTTAAAAATGAGATACCTTTCTCTGAAATATCAGATTTAACCTATAATCAAAAAAGCCATAAGCTCTATATGATAGGAGATAAAGGATATTTTTATATATTTAATGCAGAGTTCCAAGATAAGATAAAAAGCTTAGAGTATCTTAATGCCTATAAAATAAAAGAGAAAAAAAGTGCCAAAAAATATGATACAGAAGGGTTAACTCATGACAACAAAGGAGAGTTATATATCTCATTTGAAAGAACACCACGTATTAGCTCTATCTCAAAAAAAGGTTATTTGAAAAAAAATTATAAATTAACAAAAGAGTTAAGAAAAAGAAAAAATTATGAAAGTCGAAATAAAATATTTGAAGCTGTAGCATGGCATAAAAAATATGGTCTATTAACCGTTGCAGAGTATCCACTACACAATAAAAATACTACCCAACAGACACTCTATTCACTCAAAGGAAAAAAATGGCACTTCAAAGCTGAGAAGTATAAAAATTCTGCTGTTACAGCCATTGAGGTTATGGATGAGAAGCATCTGCTAATTTTAGAACGTGCATTTACAAGCGTATTTGAACCCATGCACATTACACTAAAAAAATTGTATCTTGATAAATGTGATAAAAAACGACAATGTAAATCGGAACTGTTGGTTACATTTACAGGACAAACAGGCATAAATATAAGCAACTATGAAGGGTTGGCTAAAGTAGGAAAAAATCGTTATTTAATGGTATCTGACAATAATAATAAAGCAATACTAAGTACAAAACTTATCTATTTCAAGGTTAATTAATGCTAAAAATTTTACGAATTACTATCTCATTAACACTGCTTTTAACCATGGGCTATTTTGGATTTATAACCTATCAACAATCAACAATCTATGAGACAACAACCAATGAAATAGCTAAAGCGTGTGATGCAAACAGTTTGGCATCAGAACGAATTGATGAATTTACATCCATTATCTCTTTAGGTCTGGTAAAAAACAAGAGTAAAATTGCCTTAGATAACTTAAAAGAGGTACAGAAAAAAGCAAAAAAACTTGCCCAACGCTATCTTTACTATTTTATGGGAACATTACTTGTTTTAGTTATTTTTAGCTTTATTTGTACCTTAAGAGGTGGTGCAATGCTACTTAGTTTTGCAACATTTGTCTCTCTAATCTATGGATTAATTAATCCCATTTTAATGGTAACCATTCATAAACAAGTGGAGTATCTAGGTGATGTAATTTTGTCATTTGAATCAAAAGGTATTATTGGCTCAATTAGTAAGCTTCATGAAAGTGGAGAGTTAGCAGTGGCATTTACCATTCTACTCTTTTCCATTCTCCTCCCTACAATAAAAAGTTTAACACTTACCTTTATGCTAATCTTCTACAACAGTTCATGGAACCATAAATTGATTAAATTCTTTAAACAGATAGGAAAATGGTCAATGATAGATGTTTTTGTTGTAGCAACATTTCTGGTCTACTTTACCAGCAATACAGGGGGCATAAGCCAAGCAGAGATTCAAGTGGGACTCTACTTCTTTTTGGCTTATGTGATTTTATCTATGATAACAGCGATACAGACCCATAAAGTTTTAGAAGAGAAGATGGCTATATAACCATCTTCACATCTTTATGCTCTTGAAAAGCTTTAAAAATAGCATCTCTATCCTCTTCGGACTCTACTTTACATGAAGTTGATAAAGAGTGAAATTTACCTTTACTAGAACTATTACCACCTTTTTGTTTATAACTACGACACCCCATAACTTTACAAATAACTGCCTCTAACTCTTCTCTATTTGTCCCTATAATTTTATATCCCCACTCACAAGGATAATCAATTTTTGGTTTTTCATTACTGTTCTCGTCTAAAAGCACCTGATACTCCTCCTGTTTTCTCTTCTAATTGAATATTTCTAATAACCATCCCTTTATCTATAGCTTTTAACATATCGTAAATGGTTAATAATCCTACACTAACACCCATTAGTGCTTCCATCTCAACACCTGTTCGACCTTTAAGTTTAACACGCAAGGTCAACTTAAAACCAGGAAGCTCAGGAAGCTCTTCAATATCGGTTTTGATTGAAGTCAACATAAGAGGATGACACATAGGAATTAATCGACTTGTCTCTTTTGCTCCTTGAATTCCTGCAATAACAGCTGTCTGTAACACAGGACCTTTTTTCGTAATATTGTTCACCACCGCTTCATAAGCTTCAGGTGTCACTTCTATCATACCTGAAGCAACTGCAACACGTACACTCTCCTCTTTATCAGAGACATCAACCATTTTGGGTTTATTATTTTCATCTAAATGTGTTAGATTCATTGTTTGCCTTTAAAAAATTTGTAGATTTTATCCAAAATTATATTTTTTACAAAATTTAATTTTTTATTAAACTTTAAAACTAATATTAGACTTCTACCAGTATAATATATTAAAATTTTCATATAATTAAAATAATTTTACTACACATAATATTAAAAAATATTATTATATAAAAAACAACTTTTTACCACTGTTTTACATATTATTTGTTACTATATCAATAACATAATGTTTAATTAAAAAAATACACGATTATATGGAGTTCGTTAAGATGAAAATATATATATTAGCATTACTTATTATTGGATTTAATGGCTGTACAACAAAAGAGGATTTTGTTCTATTTAATAAAACAGAGGTTGCAAATAAACACTCTGACCAACAAGTAGAAAAAGAGACAATAAGCCAATTAGAAAATGTTCAATTTGAGTATAAAATTCGACCATATGACAGGGTTTCAATTTTTGTTTATAAACATCCTGATATTAGTACTGCTAACAAAAGTAACATGCAACAAGACCGTGGACTGTTAGTTAATTCGAAAGGTTATATCCGTCTACCACTTATCAAAAAAATCTATCTTCAGGGATTAACACAAACAGAAGCTGAAGAGGCTTTAGAGGAAGCATACAGTGTTTACATCAAAAAACCAGATATTCAAATTGAAGTTCTAAATAAAAGAGCTTATGTCATTGGAGAGGTTAAAAAACCAGGAGAAGTTCCATTACCAAATGAACAACTAACACTTTTACAAATTCTAGCCACAGCAGGTGACTTAACCGATTCTGCCAATAGAAAATCGATACTAATAGTAGATGGAAGCAGTGGGAACAGAACCAATACAAGAATTGTAAACTTAACAGACATTCACTCATTACAAACAGCTAACTTAATGATTAAACCAAATGATATTGTTTATGTAATGCCAAATAATATGAAAACCTTTAATATTGGAATCAAAGAAGCAACACCAATATTTACACTTATCAATCAGATTCTGACTCCATTTGTTAATATTAAATTTTTAAGAGATTAGGAAGGTTAGAGAAGATGATGAATGAATTTAAAAGTAATTACACAGAAGAAGAAGAGTTAGAGACCTTTGGTTTTAAAGATATTATTTCCATATTAAACCAATACAAATGGTCTATTATGTTTATAACTATACTCTCTGCTATATTAACCTATACTTATACCTATTTTAAGCCATCTTTTTATGAGTCTTATGCCATTATCAAAGTAAAACCAAGCCTTATTAGTAACAATATTAACAATGTTATTAACAATACGGTAGCAACAAAAACAATTAGAGATGTAACCGAAGAGATTTCTTTACTAAAAACTTTTAAAATTAATGAGAAAGCCATTGATAAAATTCATTTTGATGTACGATATTTTAAAGAAGAAAACTATAAAGAAGTTGAAATATATGATAAAAAACCCATAAAAATCAACCATATTACCATTTTTGATAAAGAGATTATAGGAAGAAAGCTAACCATTATTCCTAAAAGAGATGGCTATTCAATAGACTATATACCCTCATATAAAGAAAAAATAGCGTATGAACTGTTTCAAACTAAATTTTTTATATTTAAAAATGCCAATAGAGTATATCCCTATAATAAGCGTATTCAAACTCCCTATTTCTCTATTCAAGTAAACAAAATTTTAACCTTTAACAAGCCCATTCAATTTATTATACAAGGAGATAAACGAGATATTTTTGAAAATATTATTAAAAATAAACTCACCGTTATTCAACTTGAAAAAGATACATCTTTAATTAAAATCACCTATCAAGACAATATCTCAGATAGAGCAAAAATTTATGTTAAAGCATTAACCAATAATTTTATTCAATACAGTATTGATAATAAAAATAGACAAAATAAAAAGACTTTAAGCTTTATTAGAAAAGAGCTTTATGATATAAAAAAAGACTTAAAAGATTCAGAACAACAACTAGAGACATATCAAGTTTCAAAAACCATTATTAACCCTTCTGTTCAAGGCTCATTATATATTAAAAAATTAAGTGACATAGAGGTTCAAATTGCAGAGAACAGTTTAAAAACAAAACTTATTCTTAGTTTAATTACTTTTGTGAAAAACAACTATAATTTAGATGCAATTGCCCCTTCTATATCAAAACTGGATGATTCCAATACAATGAAACTTATTGAGACCATTCAAAGTCTTCAAATGAAAGAAGAGGCTTTTATACTGGACTATACCGATGAACATCCTAAATTAAAAAGTGTACGAAGACAGATTCAAAAAATTCGTGAAAAGATAGCCTTTAACTTAAAAAGTTTACATAGAAACATAGAGTTAAAAAATATAAATCTTATAAAGAGAAAATCCTCTTACGAAAAAGATTTAAAAATGCTTCCTTCTCAAGAGAGACATCTAGTTAATATAAAAAGAAACTATGAAGTAAAATCTAGAATGTATGAGTATCTACTACAAAAAGAGTCTGAAATTAAAATTGTACAATTTGCTACTTTTTCAGATTATCAAATAATAGATAATGCCTATACCTCAACCATACCGATAAAAAGTAAAGGTGCTATACTTATCTTAATCAGTGTTATTTTTGGATTTATATTTTCATCTATTTTAGCAATTGTTCGTCACCATTTAAATAAAAAAATTAAAAATCCACACGATGTTAAAAAATTAACATCTTTACCAATTTATGGTAATATTCCGTTTTATAAACAAAAAAAATATAAATTGAAAGTATATACAGACCCAAGATCTCCTTTTGCAGAAGGTTTTCGTACATTAAGGACAAATTTACAATTTATGAAAAAAAATGATCAGGCAATGACTATCCTTATTAGTTCAACGGTTGCAAGTGAAGGAAAAACCACTGTATCTGCAAATTTAGCCAAAATTTTAGAGATGGCACAATATAAAGTACTCTTAATTAATTTAGATATTAGAAAGCCTACTCTACATAAGTTTTTTGCTATAGATAACAGCATTGGAATATCTAACTATCTTGAAGGTAACTATACAGAGGAAGAGATTGTACAAAAAACAGAATTTGGAACATTGGATATAATTACCTCTGGACCAATCCCTGAAAATCCATCAGAGTTGGTTTTATCTAAACGACTCTCTACTCTCTTTGAAAAAATGAAAGAAGAGTATGACTATATTATTGTTGATACAGCACCAATTGGAATTGTAACAGATACAAAAAATCTTATGAAATATACAGATTTAAATCTTATTTTATTAAAAGAAGATTTTGCAAAAAAAGAGTTTGTCTCAACAATAGAACATATGATAAAGCAGTATCAATTTAAAAATATTGCATTTATTCTAAACTCTTCTAAGGTAAAAGGTGGAGAGCATGGATATGGATACAGCTATGAATATAAGTAAGAAAAAATGAATCTATTCTCTTTTTTTAAAAAAACAGAACCTATTATACCGATAAAAGTAGATATACACTCTCATATTCTTCCAAATATAGATGATGGAGTGAAAACACTCCAAGAGTCTATTGCCATTATTAAAAAATTTAAAGTGTTAGGGTATAGTAAACTTATTACCACTCCTCATATTTTCTCTGATCTCTATCCCAATACAAAAGAGATTATTACAGAAAAACTAGAGATAGTAAAAAATGAGTTAGAAGAGCAGAGCATTGAAATGAATGTTGAAGCCAGTGCAGAGTACTATCTAGATGAAAAGTTTTTTCAACTTATTGAAGATGATGAACTTCTTCCCTTTAATAAACACTATATACTCTTTGAAACCCCATGTATCTCTAGGGTTATAATTTTAGAAGAGACAATTCAAGCTTTATTAAACAGGGGTTATATCCCTGTACTTGCACACCCTGAACGCTATCACTACTTATATAGTGATGATTTAGAGAAATATAAACAGTTAAAAAGAGCAGGTGTTCTATTTCAAGTAAATTTAAAATCCTTAAAATCAAAATCAAAAAGTATTCAAAAAATTGCTTTAAAACTTATTCAAGCAAAACTTGTTGATTTTATTGGAAGCGATGTACATCGTATGAGTGATATTATGAAAGTAGAAAAAGTTCTAAAAAGTAGAGAGTATCAACGGATTATAAAAAATAATAATTTTCTAAATAATCATTAATATTACTAAAAAAAATTTAAGAGAAAGAGACGATAGATGAAATATAATAAAATTAAAAAAGAGTTACTTCAAAACCAAAAAACTTGGTTAATCACAGGTGTGGCTGGTTTTATTGGCTCAAATCTTGCAGAAGCACTTCTAAAACTTAATCAAAAAGTTATATCAATAGATAACTTTGCAACAGGTCACCGTTACAATTTAGAACATGTTAAAAACTCTGTTAGCTCTAAAGAGTGGGAGAATTTTACCTTTGTAGAGGGGGATATTACAGATTTAGAGACATGTCAAAAGATAACAAAAAATGTAGATATTGTTCTACATCAAGCAGCATTAGGTTCTGTTCCACGCTCTATTGCTACACCTATTATTTCAAATCATGCCAATGTAACAGGTTTTTTAAATATGATTACCACAGCAAAAGATAATGGTATTAAACGCTTTGTTTTTGCATCATCATCTTCTATATATGGAGATTCTCAAGAGCTTCCAAAAGTTGAAGAGAGAACAGGAAATTTACTCTCTCCTTATGCCGTAACAAAAGCTACCAATGAACTCTATATGGGTGTATTTCAGAAATGTTATGGAATGGAGACTATTGGATTAAGATATTTCAATGTTTTTGGTAAACGACAAGATCCAAATGGAGCATATGCCGCAGTTATTCCAAAATGGATTGGTCAAATATTGAGTGAAGAAAATTTATTTATTAATGGAGATGGAGAGACAAGTCGTGATTTCACCTATATAGAAAATGTTATACAGGCAAATATCTTAGCAGGAACAACCGATAATAAAAAGGCTTTTGGAGAAGCATTCAATACAGCTATTGGAGGAAAAGAGACACTCAACAATCTCCATAAAGCTATTGTCCAAGGTCTTCAAAAAAACCTTCCTGAGTTGGATATAAAAGAGGCAATCTATAGAGAATTTAGAGAAGGCGATATTCGGCACTCTAATGCAAATATAGATAAAATTAAAGAACTATTGGGTTATGAACCTACACATAGTTTAGAGAGAGGACTAAGTGAATCTATCTCTTGGTATATAAATGATTTTAAAGGAAAATTAGATAATGAAAAATAAAATTGCAGTTATAGGCTTGGGCTATGTAGGGTTGCCTTTAGCACATGCTTTTTCAAGCAAATATGAAGTTGTAGGATTTGATATAGCACAATGGAGAATTGATGAACTCTGTAACGGAGAAGATAGAACTCTGGAACTAAGTTCAGAACAAGTAAAAGAAGCCATTGCAAACAATATGCAATTTACCAATGTTTTAGAAAATATTTCAGATTGTAATATCTACATTGTAACAGTACCTACACCAATAGATAAACATAAAAAACCTGACTTAACCCCTCTATTGAAAGCAAGTGAATCAATTGGGAAAGTACTAAAAAAAGATGATATTGTTATTTATGAATCAACTGTCTATCCAGGTGCAACAGAAGAGGATTGTGTTCCTATCTTAGAAAGAGTATCAGGACTTACATTTAATGAAGATTTCTACTGTGGTTATAGCCCAGAGAGAATCAATCCAGGAGATAAAGAGCATACTGTAACAAAAATCTTAAAAGTAACTGCTGGTTCAACCCCTGAAATTGGAGAAAAAGTTAATGAACTCTATGCCTCTATTATTACAGCAGGTACACACTTAGCTCCTACCATTAAAGTTGCAGAGGCAGCAAAAGTTATTGAAAATTCTCAAAGAGATATTAATATTGCATTTGTTAATGAACTCTCAATGATATTCAATCGCTTAGATATAGATACAAATGCCGTTCTTGCTGCAGCTGGAACAAAATGGAACTTCTTACCATTTAAACCAGGTTTGGTTGGTGGACACTGTATTGGTGTTGATCCATACTACTTAACACACAAAGCACAAGAGGTAGGATATAATCCTGAAATTATCTTAGCAGGAAGACGACTTAATGACAATATGGGTATCTATGTTGCCAATCAAGTGATTAAACTTATGATTAAAAAAGGTCAAAAAATTGAAGGTTCTAAAATCTTAGTTTTGGGTATTACCTTTAAAGAGAACTGTCCAGATATTAGAAACTCTAGAGTAATTGATGTTATTAGAGAACTAGAAGATTTCGGATGTGATGTTCAAGTAAGTGACTACTGGGCAGATAAAGAAGAGGTTCAAAGAGAATACAATTTAACACTAACAGATAAAATAGATGTTGATAATTATGATGCAGTGGTTTTAGCTGTGGCACATGATGAGTATAAAAATATGCTTTTAGATAATGAAAATCAAGTTGTTTTTGATATTAAATCAATTTTAGACAAGAGTGACGGTAGATTATAGATTAACTACGGTAAAGTATGGGCTTTCTTGCCCATACTAAATTCTTAACGACTACCATGTCCTGTAAAAAAGGCTTGTACCGTCTTAACCAAAATATAAAATATATTGGTAACATTATGATATTTAATTAAATACCAATCATACTCTGTTCGCATAATCTGTCCATTAAAATTTCTTGTATCCATACTTAAAATTTGAGAATCTCCTGTAATACCAGGTTTTACTAAATATTTCAAATCATAATATTTAATCTTCTCTGACAGTTCATCTTCAAGCTTATAGTTAATTGGTCGCGGTCCTACCAATGAAATATCACCTTTAAAAATATTGTATATCTGAGGTAACTCATCCAGATGATATTTTCGTATCCATTTACCTAATGTGGTCACTCTACTATCATTTTCTGTTGTTATTTTCGCCTCATTTGTAGCCTCTACCATTGTTTTAAACTTGTAGATGGCAAATTTCTTTTTATGTTTACCATATCTTATCTGTCGAAAGAGTATATCCTCTTGCTTGTCAACAAATTTAATTAAGAGAGCAATCACAATAATAAAAGGTGAAAAGAATAAGAAAAGTAAACCAGCAGCGATAATATCAAATATTCTAATAAAAATAAGAAGTAAAAAGTTATTTTTTAACTCTGATTTAATTTGATTAATAGCTTTGAACTCAACTGCCTCATCTTTATAATACAATAACGGTATCTTTAAAAGGTATTTCTCATAAAATTCAATATCACTAATTAACTCTCTAAGTTGGAAATCAGGACTGTGCAATAACACTTCAATCTCTTTTTCACTATAAATTACAATGGTCTTATTGGTATTAAACTTTTTAATATCATCAACCGAATCTACCACATCAAAATTTTTATGAAAAGAGCGTAAATCATCTTTTATCTTATCAAGAAGTGGTGATTCTCCTACAATAATATAGTTCTCTAAAAATCTATTATCAATATAATCATTAATCATAGTAGTAATAAACAACATCGCTACAGGTATAACAATTAATAAAACATCCATGCCAGAAAGCCAAATAAAAATTGAATTAAACAACACAATGACCATAAAACTCAACAGCTTTCTATTTTTATGTAAAGCTATGGAAACAAACAGTAGTGCTTGAAAGACAAAATAGATAAAAATTAAAAAACTCATCTCTATCTGTAATATCAATAAAAGCAATACCTCTATTGTCACAAATATTAAAAGAAAAAGTATAAATTTCTCATAGGTTAATTTAATCATCTGATAACTCCTTATATTTAAATTGTTTTTGGTAATTTGAATCGGTTTTAATTGTCTCTATGCTGTTTGGATACTTCTCTACCAACCAGACTATAAATTTTGTTATATCAATACTATCTTTGAGTAGTTTTTTTCTGTTTTCTTGAAATTTTTCTTTACGATTTGGGGTCTCTAAAATCTCTATCGCTTTATCAAGAACGCCATCAGAATTTCTAAAGCCAAAGATACTACCACTCTTCTCTTGTGCAATTAATGTTCCTGCATTTAATGAATTGACATAAATAGCAGGTGTTCCCAAGATGGCACACTCCGAAGCCATTGTTGCACCCTCTCCAATAAAGAGGCTTGTATTGGCTAAAACATCGTGCATCTTATCCGAAGAGATATTCAGTTTATATTTCATAAACTTTTCAGGAAGCGTAGATTCTGCCGAGATAAAAATTTTATAATTTTTAGAGAGTCTCTCAATAATTTCTAACTTTGCCTCATCGCTTAATCCAGAGTGACCAGCATCATGTACTGCACCCCAAGAGACAAATCTTAAAAGAATATACTCTTCACCTCTCTCTATACCCAACAGTTCAGAGACATCTTGGCTTGGAGTAAAATAGTTTGGGCTAAGATAACACTGCTCCATAAATCCATTAAACTTTATATGTTTCTTTCCAAGTTCCGATAAAAAAGCCTTTGGTGTTACAATGGTTGAGGTAAAAGGCATAAAAGCATAATTACCAAGCTTTGCATGTTCTGTATCTGTAAATCCAATATGAGGCTTTCTTAAAACCCAAGATACTTGTGCTGCATAAGGGGATGAAAAACTTAAAAAAATATCTGGTTTAAAAGAGATTGCCTTAAAAAATAGGATAAAGTTCGTTTTAATTAGATAAACAACTTTGCCTAAAAAACCAACGCCTCCTTTTCCTCTTGTGACATAAGGAATCTCATATCTCTTTAATAAATCTTGCGAAACCTCTTTATCTCGTGCAACAACCAATATGGTGTGCTTTTTCTCTTGCATTATTTTAATGAAATTGCGAAAATAATGCACATGTGCAGGGTGTCCTATATCTATTAAAATTTTCATATCTATACCTTTTTCTGAGTTATAAACTCTTATTATTTTTGAGCCATAAATCTAAATTAATCCATTTCCAAATATCTTTAGAACAATTTATCTCATGATTAAGATGTCTTTTATACATCGCCATTGCTTTTTCTGTATCTATATATCTCTTTAATTTAGCATTAGGGTTATTCAAAACCTTTTCAATCATATCTTGAAAATAGCTCTCTCTAAACCACTCATCTTCGGGTGTTGCAAAACCAATTTTGTCATATCTAAGTCTAATTTTTTCAGGAAGAATTCCTTTCATACTCTCTCTTAAAATATATTTTGTTGTCCCCTTTTTAATATAATTATCACTACTCAAAGAGAGGGTTTGCTCTACAAATCTATAATCAAGAAAAGGCATTCTAGACTCAATAGAAAACCTCATCGAGTTTAAATCTGCCCATTTTAAAAGGTGTTCAAGCTTATACTCAAAATGGTTAAAGAGAGAGTCTTTCAATGTTCCTGAACCATAAAGTTCACTTGCCAATTGGTTTCGTGTATTAAATTTTTGATAAAAACTATTTTGAATATACGATGTCTTTTTCACCTTTAATTTAATTTTTAACTTTTCAGGCAATAAAAAGAAGATAAGTGCCTTTACCCCATAGAGAGATTTTTGTTGTTTAATATAATGAGAAATTTCAGAAAAGAGCTTTCCAAATGCCAATCGCCCCAAAAGCTCTTTAAAATAGAAACCATAAAAGTAGTGATACCCTGCTAACTGTTCATCTGCACCTTGACCATCCAGCGTAACAACAGCATGTTTATTGGCAAGTTGCATCACTTTATATTGAGCATATGGACTGGTAGAAGGAATTGGTTCATCCATCGCCTCTACAAAATCATGAAGCTCATTAAAAAATGTTTCAGAGGTTGGTTTTATATACTTCATATGGTTAAGAAGAGGAGACAGTTCATTAATAAACTCTGTCTCATCTCCAATTTGTCCCTTTTTATAAACAGCCGAAAAGCTTTTTATATCGGGAGTATTTAACTTCTTAGAGACAATAGATACCACACTAGATGAGTCTAAACCACCACTTAAACAGACACCAACAGGTACATCACTACGCATTCTTAACTTAACAGAAGAGGTAAATAGCTTTTCATACTCTTTGGCATCAATAGATTTTTTATTACAGTTACTCTCTAAATCATACCATTTACGAAGTTTAAAATCTCCATCTGCACTCAATTTAAAACTATGTCCATGTGGAATTTTACGAACTTCATTATAGAATGTTCTCTCTCCATAATCAGTTCTATTAAACGAAAGATAATCAAATACAGCCTGTTCATTAATAGATATGTTATCAATAGCTACTTTAATTGATTTAATCTCCGAAGCAAAAACAAAAGAGTCATTGTCTTTATAATAGTAGAATGGTTTTATACCAAATCTATCTCTTGCTCCAAACAGCTCTTTTGTTTGAGTGTTATAGATGGTCAATGCCCACATACCATTAAATTTGTCAAGACAAGTCTCTCCCCACTCTTGGTATGATTTCAAAACAACTTCACTATCACTGTTACTCTTAAAAGTATAACCTTTGGCTTTTAACTCATCTCTTAACTCTATATAGTTGTAAACCTCTCCATTGAAAATCATTACATATTTTCCATCATCACTTTCCATCGGTTGATGACCAGAGATTGATAAATCAAGAATACTCAAACGAACAAAACCTAAACCAATATTATCTTCTAGAAATATTCCCTCATCGTCAGGTCCACGATGTTTCATTTTTTTCATCATTTGAGCAACAACTGCTTTCTCAACTGATTTATTATTAAAATTAACTATTCCTGAAATTCCACACATTACACTTTTCCTTTAACACTGTTATATATATTTACGATTTTTTTAGCAACCAACTCTGATTTTAAATATTGAATATCTTCTCTTCCTGTTGTTTTACCTTTAAACTTTAATGCTTTCTTGATTTTTGATGCCACATCTTCTGGCTCAAAAGTAGAGATATAACACCCCTTTGTTTTAGATAAAACATCTTTAACATCTCCAACATCTGTAGCAACAATTGGTCTGCTACATGCCATAGACTCCTTGATTGCATTGGGGCTTCCCTCCCATAAACTTGTTAAAACAACCACATCAGAAGCATTATAATAATAAAATATTTTCTCATTAGGAACATCTTTTAAATAGTGTAACTCTAAATTCTCATCATCAATAATATCAAAAGCCTCTTTTGTAAGTTTAAAATTCTTTTCTACTCTTTTAGGGTCAGAGGTAAAAAGAATATGTCTCTTTGTACTGTCCCAACCCAACTCTGCTATAGCAATACTCTGTTCAATTGGTTTAAAACGATTCATATCTATACCATTAGGAACAATATCTGCTTTGTTTAATCCTAAAGAGTTATACATATCCTTTGATTTAACAATAATCTTAGACCAAGAGAAAAAATTAAAAAAATATATAATCCACTTAAACCAACTTTTCGCTTTTACATCATCTCCCATTAATGAGACAACCATAGGTTTTGAACCTGCCAATGAAGCGACAATAGCAGATAACCAATAATGTGCATGAACAACATCATACGAACCATTATTTTTTAAAAATTCTCTTAATACAGGTATTGATTTTAAATACCCTTTTATCCCCTTACCCTTTATTGTAAAAAAATCCAATTCAAGACCATAATTTTTTAAAGACTCTCCTTGATTTTTAATAATTGGGCTGATACCATTTTTGCTATTTCCACTACTTACAAATAGTATTTTCATCTTATTTCCTTTTATCTAAAGTTCCAATAGAACATTAACAACGTTAATATCAATAGTGAGAAGTTAAAAAACCATTCAAATCTTTTTACATTCTTAAATTGAATTTGTTTGGTATCGTACTGATTCAAAAACCAAAAAGCTATTACAAAAACCATCGGTATATGTGGTAAAGCTTTTCTTAACTCTAAACCATCCATCAAAAAGATTAAAGCAACCATCTCGATAACAATAAAAATAATCAATGGATATAATTTAGAATATTTACTTTTAAATATAAATATAACGCCAAACCAAAAAGGAAAGGCAAGTAGTACTCTATAGATAAGCCCCGAGGTATAAAGCATGGTTAAGATTTTAGTATCGGATATAACCGTAGGTAACGGACCTACCGATTGAGATAGAATATTAACGGCATAGGTAAAGGGAATCCCCCCAATAATCATACCTTGAACCTCTCTGGCTTCCATTAAAGTATCAAAACCACCTGTTGTATATTTATCAATCTCTGCCAAAATGGAATCACCAATAACAATTAAAAATGCAAATATTAGAAACGAGACTATCTTAATACCAACGCCTCCCTTTTGAGAAAAGAGCGTTCCCAATCCAATTGCTCCAATAATCATTGCAGAAACAGCTGGTCTAAATAACATCAGCATTCCTATAAACATTAAAGAGAAGATTAAGTTTAAAATTGTTTTTTTTGTTGCAAATTTGTAGTAGAAATCAAAAGATAAAATGACCAATGCCACCATAAAACTCTCTTTTAATCCAATAGCATGAAAAAATAGTATAAAAGAGGATATAGAGAAAGATAAAGAGGATAAAAAAGCATATTTTTTTGTCATAAAATTACGACTTAGACTAAACATACTCACTGCCATTACCACACCAACAATAACATAAAAGGCATTTAACATTAAATTAGATTCAGATATAGAATAGAGTGGATAGAGTACTAAAATCATTCCTAAATCATCAAAATCCATACGTTTAAGATAGTGTTTCATTCCGTCTATAAAAGGCATATCTATTATCTCTACGATACTATCATGATAAAATACAGCATCAGAATCACTAAAGACAAAGAAATTATCTGTATAGAAATAGGAGATAAGATTTTCCATAAAAACAAAAAAGAGTGCATATAAAAAAACTTCTACAATTAGATATTTATTGGTATAAGACTCTACCCTCATTGTTCGATTTAACTCCAACATTCCAAAATAACTTATAAAACTAAATAGTGCAAATAGATTTATAAAGAGGTAGTCTCCTGATATTCCAGGAAGTAACGTTAAGTATAATAATATTGATGCTAGTAAATAAATTTTATTAATTGCTTTTAACATGATTTCATAACTTTTTATAATAATATATCAGATTTTTTTAGCCAGAGAACAAGGTTTAATAATTTCCATAATATGTAACCATTATCTTTATCCCCTGAGATATGCTCTTGCATAAGCAGTTCAATCTTTTTGTTGTAGATAATAGAACTTCTCATATTCTCAAGCATAAAATCTTTCATTGAACTCTTTAACCAATATTGGAAAGGAACACCAAATCCCTGCTTAGGACCATATAAAATTTTATCGGGAACAACACCTTCAAATGCCTTCTTTAAGAGATATTTTTTCTCTTTTCCTCTAACTTTATATTTAGAGGGTAAACTCATTGCATAATCAGCCAAATCATTGTCTAAAAATGGAACTCTCACCTCTAGGCTATTTGCCATGGTTGCTCTATCTACTTTTTCAAAATAGAGATCAGGTAAAATAATATTCATATCGGTATATAAAGCTCTATTTACAGGATCTAAATCTTTAAATTTATTGTAGAAATGTTTATAACGTTTAAAAGGATCTACATCTTGAAGTTTACTTTTTACTTCATCTGAAAAGTAATCAGCAGGGTCTTCATCAAACATCTCTTGAGATAAGATATATGCCATCTCATCACCTGAATTCTTTTGATTAAGTGCAAAAAGAAATCTTAATCCCTTATATTTGGAACTACTTTTAGGAATAACCTGTTTTATTAAAGGCAAACATTTAGATATGGCTTTATATGTTTTATAGTGATGTAATCTAATATATCTATGATAACCTGCAAAAAGTTCATCTCCACCATCCCCTTGTAAGATAACCTTCTCTTCTCCTTTTAGCTCTTTAGTCATCAAATATAGAGCAATATTGGCTGCATCTCCAAAGGGTTGATCAAAATGGTGGTTTACATCTTCTAAAATAGAGACAATATTGTCACCACTAATATGTAACTCTTTATGCTCCGTACCAAAATGATTGGCTATAAACTGTGCATTAGGAAGCTCATTCACCCCTTTATCAAAATCAAATCCAGCAGAGAAAGTTTTAACTTTTCCTTTATAGTGTTTGGTTGCATATGCTGTAATGGCTGTAGAGTCAACACCCCCACTCAAAAATATTCCAACGGGTACATCTGAAACTAACTGTCTCTTTACAGCATTTTCAAACAGCTCTTTGGTCTTTTTAATTGCCTCTTCCAAAGAGTCATCACAAGGAGAAACCTCATAGTTTAATCTATATTTTTTAATATCAAATTCTCTATTGTTAATATCAAATTCAATATAGTGACCAGGTTCTAATTTTTTAATATCTCTATAAAAAGTACTCTCTCCCAAGGTTGTAGCAAAGTGTAAATACTCATATAACCCTTGGTAACATAGCTTCTTCTCAACAATATCTGATGCTAAAATAGATTTTATCTCTGAACCAAAAATAAAATCTTGATTTTTATGATAATAGTAGAGAGGTTTAACACCAAATCTATCTCGAACAATATATAGCTTATCTAAATCTTTATCGTAAATAGAGAAGGCAAACATACCATTTAATTTTTCAAATAACTCAATGCCCCAATAGTTAAATCCCTCTAACACCACTTCAGTATCAGACTCTTTTTCAAAAATAACACCAAGAGAGAGAAGCTCTTCTTTTAAATCTAAAAAGTTATATACCTCTCCATTATATACAAGTGTATATCGTCCATTCCGACTAACCATTGGTTGATTTGACTCATCACTTAAATCTAATATTGAAAGTCTTGTATGACCAAGTCCTATCTCTTTTGTTTTAAAAACGCCTTGATTATCAGGCCCACGATGAGAGATAGAGTTATTCATCGCCTCTATATTAATATTATTTTTAGATATATATCCACAGATACCACACATTACATTATTTCCTTTCCACTTAAAACAACCAATAGTAAACTAACAACACTAATGAAAGTAATAAAATTAAAACTATAATTAAAACTATACAATCTCTCCGAATAGAGAGTATAGATATATGTTTTTAATATACCTGCAAGTAGTGTCCCAATAATAATTCCTTCTAAACCTATCATATAACCAAAAAGTAGACTAAAAATATAATTTAGAGCTACAGAAAAAAATGTAATGTACATAATATAATGTGTTTTACGTTTTATTGAGTAGCCAAAACCATTGGCTTGTCCACTTTGTACAAAAAGGATAGAGACCAATGCCATAGGAAAAAGGTAAGATACAGCTACATACTCCATACCACCAAAGAGTTCCACTGCCCAATCTGCAAGAAAATAGGCGATAAGAAAAGCAACAGGAATTAAAAGTAAATAGAGATGGAAAAAGTTTTTAATTAATAGTTTTCCCTGTTCTGTCTCATAGTTTCTAAACATAACAGGTAAAAATCCTCCTGTTACTGTTCCCATAATCACTTGAGGAATCATTGCAAGTTTTGTAATAACAGCATACAAACCCAACTCATACTTACCAAAAAGCATAAGTATTACAATTCTATCTGCCATCTGCATTAAGTTATTACCCAAATAGTTGGGAACAAATGGTAATGAAAGTTTAAAGAGTTCAATTAAAGACTCTTTGGCATTGTCTATTATTTTAAATCCTAAAATATACTCTCTAGATAAATACAAAGCAGTTATACTTCCCAAAAACATTCCCAGAACCAAACCTTGTAAATACCCCTCGATACTGCTTGATAGGAATAAAAAATATAAGCCTAGTAACATCCCTAAGATATAAGAAAATAGCGTTACAAATGAAGCCTCTTTTGCTCTCTCTTGCCATCGTAAAAAGTTAAAGGTATGATAATTTATCATGTTAAAGAGTACATATAGACCAATATAACCCCATATCTCCTGATTTAAAAGAAATAACTCATCAATATAAATAAATACTAAACTTAAAATAATCGTTATAGAAAAAATCATAAACAGACTAATCATCAGCGTAGAGAGATAAAAGAAAGATAATTTATTCAAATCATCTTTTGATTCAGACAACAATATAGCAATTCCAGAATCGATACCTAAAATTACTAAAATATGAAAAAATCCACTAATTATTAAAAATAAATCATAGGTTGCAAACTCTTCAACCCCAACGGTCTTCGCTAAAATAGGAATAACAAGCAGGGCTAATGCTTTGTTTCCAATATTTGCAATAAGGTAATATTTACTATCACTTAGACCTTTTTTTACCAAACTCATTTTTTCTTCTTCGTGTACAACTCTTCTATAATTTTTTTATACTCTTTTGCCAAACCTACACCAGCATGAGTATTAAACCACTCTTTATTTTTCTCTGCTTGAGTTTTATAATATTCTCTATTCTCTATAAAAGCATTAAGATGTGCTTCAACCTGTTCTGGACTATTCGATTTCATAATAAATGGGAGTTCATGTCCCATTTCACGGTAATACTCTTCGTCGGACTGAACTATATTTTGCATCAAAACTTTTCCACAAGAGAGTCCTTCCCAACCAACACCACCCCACATTTCACTGCCAATTGCATCAACAACAATGTCAGCATACTCAATAAGACCAAGAATCTCTTTTCTTAACATCAATGGTAACCAGACAACATACTTTTCAATACCCAGTTCCAAGATTAACTCTTTACTGGCATCGACATCTTTACCATACTCAAAAAAGAGAAGAAGTGGGTTTTCAGAAGGATTATTTTTAATAAACTTGGCATATCCTATAATGAGCTTATCTACCCCCTTACCACCATCTTTTTTCTCATGTGCTTGGGTTAAATCTCTCCAGTGATGTCGTGTATGTGAAAAAAGTACCATATTATGATTAGACATCAAATCAATATATTTTGAACGTAAAGTATTTTTCTCTTTATAAAGCATTAAAAGATATTTTTTGTGATGTTTTTCTGATAAATTCAATCTACGAATGGTATCTTTGGTAATCTCTTGAACTGCTGAAGCAATAATTGCTGTTGTATTGGTTTGAATTGCTTTTATCTGTTTATTGACTGTATATCTTCGAACGGGATATTTAATTATATTTGAAAATTTAAAACTCTCTTGTTCTGTGAGTTCCATCTCATCAGCATAAGGGATAAAAATATCCAAAACCCAATTTAATTTCATAAAAAGAGCAGGAGCAATACCACAACCAATAAAAAAGTCATACTCTTTTAGCTCTCTCTTTATTTTATTGGTATTAGCAAGAATTAATCCTTTACCACTGCTATGCATAGATAACGTATGAATATAGTCTTTATATTGAGAAATATGAAACGTATCACTCTCTGGTAAAAAGTGTTTATACTCATTTGTATACATGAATAGATGAGCATCCATTCCCAAATCACGTAAGTACCGTAGGATAGAAAAGAAATTATTATTCATATTCCCAATTAATGCTATTTTCACAACTAAAACTCCCTTATTTTAAGTTTTACAATAAACTGTTTACTTTGTAGAATTTTATTGTAATGTTTATTAAATTGTGTTAAATAATAGTATTTTTTTACTATTCTATTATGTTTAAAATAATTAAATAAAATATAATTTAAGTTATTATTTATTGTATACTATTAAAATTAGTTACTCCTTAAAATTTAAATATAAAGTAGAGAAGCATCTACTAAAGAACTTTAAGAAAAAAGTAAAACTAAAAAAAATAACGGATTAAAACTAATATATTCCAGAAGAATTTTATCTCTCTAAAGTACTATATTTAGGGCTTTGTTTAAAGAACGAACCCTCTTCTAGCACTTTGACATATTACTTAAAATATGTAAAGAATTTTTCAAAATTAAAGTATCTAAAAAATTAAAAACTAATAGGAGAGAAAAGGTTATTTAATATTTTAATATAAAATAACATTTTAATATAAATTAATATGAAACTACAATATATGTTTAATATTGGGAGAGAAAGCTTTGGTGCTTATGGTAATGGTTTCACCTATTTTAAGATAGTCCAACTCATTTTTAGCCACCACAACCTCAACCAGCTGTTGACCAATCGCAATAATGGCAACATAAATAATATCCATCTTAATAATTTCTAAAAGTTCACCTTCAAATGAAAACTTTTGAGAACCTGAAGTTCTAAGAAGAACCTCTTTGGCATCACCATCATTCACTATTTTTCCCTGTTCTAAAACCAAAACCCTAGAAGCCAAACGGTACATCTCGGCAGGGTCATGACTAACCATAATAGTGGTTGTACCAAACTCTCTGTGTAGCATTAAAATTTCATTTTGCAGTTTGGTACGCATAACAGGGTCAAGAGCAGAAAGAGGCTCATCAAGAAGCAGTAACTTAGGTCGTTTCATAAAAGCACGACACAAAGAGACACGCTGTTTCTGCCCACCACTCAAAGTAGAAGGCAATCTATCTTTGAGTTCCCACAACTCTGTAATTTCAAGTAGATGTTGTGCCAAAGCTCTATCTTTTTGAACAAATAGTAGATTCTGCTCTACACTCATGTTGGGAAAAAGTGCATAATCTTGAAAAACAAACCCTATCTCTCGCTTTTGAATAGGCAAAAGATACTTTTCATCTTGCCAAATCCTGTTGTCTATTTTAATTATTCCCTCTGCACTCTCTAACCCTGCCAAAATTCGCAAAAGTGTTGTTTTTCCACTTCCACTTTTTCCTGAAAGGGCTACAAAATCACCCTTTTTTATGGTTAAATCTATGGCTAAATTCATTTCTCCATTTGAACCATGAAGTTTTTTATTTATATTTATATTTATCATTAATGAAACCCACCTATCTTCTTTTGAGTATGATTAAAAACATAGACACTCAAAAGCACCACAAAACTAATCAAAACCATAATCCCACTATAGATATGGGCTGTATCATAATCCATAATCTCTACCATCTCATAGATGGCAATAGATGCCACCTTGGTCTCATCGGGAATAGACCCACCAATCATCAAAACAACCCCAAATTCACCCACCGTATGGGCAAAAGTAATAATCAGAGCCGTAAGAAGTGCAGGTTTAATATTGGGCAGAGCAACCCTAAAAAGTGTGGTCAGTTGGCTTTTACCCGAGA
>Ga0256826_1000182_pt1 | contig 34674 bp, 34 predicted proteins | sample CV79metaG_FD_185975 | JGI IMG/M metagenome (GOLD analysis project Ga0256826, IMG submission 185975) | Hydrothermal vent microbial communities from East Pacific Rise, Pacific Ocean - CV79 | ecosystem: Environmental > Aquatic > Marine > Hydrothermal vents | place: Pacific Ocean: East Pacific Rise...
TACCGAATAGGTAGCTTGGAAGTTATCAATCTTCGCACGTTTAAACCCAGCACTGTGTACTACCGAATAGGTAGCTTGGAAGTACCACTTGATAAATGTGTGCTGATTCTATCTGTGTACTACCGAATAGGTAGCTTGGAAGTATTTCTCAATGGCTGAATACGCCAAAAGGTTGTGTACTACCGAATAGGTAGCTTGGAAGCTTAAAGCCAATAGGAGCGACTTGCAAGTGACGTGTACTACCGAATAGGTAGCTTGGAAGTATTTGTGTTCGTGTGATTTGAATTTCTTTCAGTGTACTACCGAATAGGTAGCTTGGAAGCTACAAGTGATGCTTTAATCGGAACATTAATAGTGTACTACCGAATAGGTAGCTTGGAAGTGATGAGTTTCATAAAGAGTTTCCATTCAGAGGTGTACTACCGAATAGGTAGCTTGGAAGCTCAACACTTTGAACACCATCTAAGTCAAACTGTGTACTACCGAATAGGTAGCTTGGAAGAGTATTAAAGAATGATAAACTAGAATTTGTTAGTGTACTACCGAATAGGTAGCTTGGAAGTATATGTTCAATTTAATTTTAATGTGAATTTTGTGTACTACCGAATAGGTAGCTTGGAAGATCTTTTAAAGGGTGGCATTGTTTGAAGTTATGTGTACTACCGAATAGGTAGCTTGGAAGAACATCTCGTGATATTCTTACATATTTTGCAGGTGTACTACCGAATAGGTAGCTTGGAAGACAAAGAGGTATAAGTCTCTTATGGTTCTTTTGTGTACTACCGAATAGGTAGCTTGGAAGCCTTATAAAAAATCAGATATAAAAGCATCTAAGTGTACTACCGAATAGGTAGCTTGGAAGTTGTTTAGCCCAACTAACAATATGGTCTTTAAGTGTACTACCGAATAGGTAGCTTGGAAGTGATGTGATAAGTTCTGTAATTTGCTTATTGTGTGTACTACCGAATAGGTAGCTTGGAAGAGTACGAATTTTATCAACAAACATAAAAATAAGTGTACTACCGAATAGGTAGCTTGGAAGGTAATCACTCAGTTGTAGTAGTTAAGAAATCTGTGTACTACCGAATAGGTAGCTTGGAAGCAAATAATATACTATCATGGAATGAGAGGTTGGTGTACTACCGAATAGGTAGCTTGGAAGATTTGAATCTCCAAGTTGTGATGATATGAGGGGTGTACTACCGAATAGGTAGCTTGGAAGTATAAAATAGTGTTCCTAAATCGTCATGGACTGTGTACTACCGAATAGGTAGCTTGGAAGAACACGACAAGGAAAAGGAATGAGCAGAGCAGGTGTACTACCGAATAGGTAGCTTGGAAGTTGTAATTTGTCTAATGTTAAATTTTCTAATTGTGTACTACCGAATAGGTAGCTTGGAAGGCGTACTAATCTCGAAGAGAAATAAGCCCGACGTGTACTACCGAATAGGTAGCTTGGAAGAGCGTTTTTAACTATCACTCTCCCCTCTTCCTGTGTACTACCGAATAGGTAGCTTGGAAGATTTAGTCGAAGATAGCGAATATAGTTAGAAAGTGTACTACCGAATAGGTAGCTTGGAAGAATTAAAAAAGATTCTGAAAAGAAAACAAAAGGTGTACTACCGAATAGGTAGCTTGGAAGCTTTTTTTTGAAACTCCTACGGAAGTTTTATTGTGTACTACCGAATAGGTAGCTTGGAAGATCAGTAGCGGTTTTTGCTTTTTGGTGTTTTTGTGTACTACCGAATAGGTAGCTTGGAAGAAGACAGAAGCTGCCAACACAAGTGAACAAAAGTGTACTACCGAATAGGTAGCTTGGAAGTTTAGTTTTGATAAGAGAAGATTATAATTAGAGTGTACTACCGAATAGGTAGCTTGGAAGTCCATCTAAGTGATCCATCCAATCCATAGCACGTGTACTACCGAATAGGTAGCTTGGAAGAGATACTGTATCAAGCATTTCATCAGCCATTCGTGTACTACCGAATAGGTAGCTTGGAAGTAAAAATATAAGAGTGAAAAAAGATATTGAAAGTGTACTACAGAATAGGTAGCTTGGAAGCTTTCTTTAAATCGTAAGTTAATAGTACCATAGTGTACTACCGAATAGGTAGCTTGGAAGCTAAAATTAGATGCAATAATACATCGGTTTGGGTGTACTACCGAATAGGTAGCTTGGAAGAACTGATTGGATTGAATATCCTATGGACTCGGGTGTACTACCGAATAGGTAGCTTGGAAGTATTCAAATTTATTTTTATAAGAATAAAATAATTTTTACGATTTCTATTACATTTACAAATATTCAAAACTTACTAATTCTTTCATCTCACTCTCAGTCAAACTCTTAACACCTAACTTTTCAGCCTTGTCATATTTACTACCAGCATCTTCACCGTAGATAAGAAAGTCCGTTTTTTTACTTACACTTCCACTTACCTTTGCACCGAGTTGTTCAAGCATCTCTTTTATAGCACCTCTGCTTTCGCTCATCGTTCCAGTGAGAACAACAGTTTTAGATTTAAAAGGGTTCTCTTTAGCTTCTTGGCGTTTAACTGGCTCTTTTGGTTCTAGTATGTTTTGGAGTTTTTCTATAGTTTCACGATTTACTCGAACAAACTCTAGGAGAGACTCTGCCATCTCTTCACCTATGCCCTCACACTCTGTTATCTGCTCTTTAGTAGCGTTTACAAAAGCAAATCCAAACTCTTCTGCCAATGTTTTAGAAGCCACTTCACCTATATGCTCAATACCAAGAGAGTTTATAAAACGCCAGTAGTCACTTCCTTTGGCTTTTTCTAAAGAGTTTAGTAAGTTCTGCGCTTTTTTCTCTTTAAAGCCTTCGAGTTTTAAAAGCTTTTCCAAATCCAAATCAAACAGATCTACTACACTTTTGACAAGTTCTGACTTAAAGAGTGCTTCGACTATTTTAATCCCAAGCCCATCAATGTTTAGACAAGGTTTTGAGGCGAAGTACATTATTGCATTTACTACTCTCGCTTCACACTCTAGGTTTTGGCACTTTATGAGTACCTCTTCTTGAAGTAATTCACTTTTACAAACAGGACAGAGTGTAGGTTTTTCAAACGCTACTTCACTTCCATCTCTTTCATGTGTGAGAACTTTGATGATTTTGGGTATAACATCGCCACTTCTAAGTATGATGACACTATCCCCTACTTTTATATCTTTTCTCTCTATCTCATCAAAGTTATGTAGAGTTGCACGTTCTACTACTACACCATCTATGTTTGTAGGTTCTACGATAGCAACTGGCGTTACAGCTCCAGTTCGTCCAACCTGAAGAACAATCTCTCTCACTTTTGTTATCTTTTCTACTGCTGGAAATTTGTATGCAACTGAAAAACGTGGAACTTTTACTGTGTAGCCCATATCTATCTGAGAAGCTATCTCATCTACTTTTATCACCATACCATCAAGCATCATTGAGTATGAGTCTCTATCATGTACCATCTGTTTATAGATAGACTCTATCTCATCAAAATTTTTACAAACAGCTCTTTCTGGTGGTTTTTTGAAACCAAGTTCATAGATAAAATTCATCTTTTTATGAAGTAGTTTATGTGGTAAGCCATCTATTCCAACTCCATAAGGGAGAAACACAAGATTTCTTTTCGCAGTTATACTTGAGTCTAGTTGGCGAAGACTCCCTGCTGCTGCGTTTCTAGGGTTTGCAAAAAGTGCTTCACCCTCTTTTAAACGCTGTGCATTTATCTTTTCAAACTCATCTTTGAAGATAACAACTTCACCACGAATCTCTATACGTTCTAAACACGCTATCTCTAAGGGAACAGACTGAATAGTTCTCACATTTTGAGTTATAAGTTCACCAACAGTTCCATCACCACGTGTGATACCTTTAAGTAGCTTACCATCTTCATAGATAAGGTTCAAAGATGCACCATCATACTTAGGCTCACAATAAAAAGTGATATTTTTATCTAGTTTATATGTTTTAGTAAGCCACTTCTCTAAGCCCTCACTATCAAATATATCTTCTAAAGACCACATACGAGAAAGATGTGGCTCTTTAGTGAAACCTTCACTTATCTCATCACCCACCCTCTGCGAAGGGGAGTTTTCTGCTGTTTGTTGAGGGTTTTGTTCTTCATACTCTACTACTTTATGGTAGAGAGTATCATAAACCTCATCAGTAGTGATAGGGTCATCTAAAACATAATAGTGTTTGGCATAAAGGTTGAGTTTTTCTATAGCGTTTAAGTAATCTGTATTATTCATAATAGAATTTTATCTTAAATTTATTAAAATTTAAACCTTAGTATAAAGCCAAGTTCTTTTTTGATATATATACCAATAGACAAGCCCTTTTATCAATGTTTCTACATTCATAATGACAAATATCACCACGATACCATAGCCCATCTCATAGGCTATGTAAGAGGGTATAACTCTTAATAACCATAAACTTAAAACATTTATTTTTAGTGTTGTTTTTGTAGCCCCTGCCCCACGCAAGGATGCTGAGTATACAAACATAATTGCTAAAGGTATTTGTGCTAAACCTACTAAAACAAGGTACTTAGATGCAACAAAAATAGTCAATGCATCTTTTGTAAAAAAACTGATTAAGAGTTCTGGAAAAAGAATAAGAACTACACCCACACTTCCCATAAAAACATATGCAATTCGACCACTTATAATACCCATGTTATAGGCTTTATCATAATCTTTTGCTCCAATATTTTGTCCTACAAGTGCCATCGCCGCGATAGCAAATCCAAACCCAGGCATAAAAGCTATCCCCTCAACACGAAGCCCCACTTGATACCCTGCAAGTTCTGCCGTACCATAAGCTGTAATAATAGAGACAAATACTAAAAAACTCATACTTGATATCCCTCTATCTAATGCTGCACTCCACCCTATCTTTAAAACACGCTGCATATCTTTTACTCTTATAATAGGTATAAAATCTAATTTTGCATTCATTTTTTTAATAAGTACATAGTAAGCAAGTACATTGAAAGTATAAGCGATGATAGTAGCGATAGCTGCACCCTCTATACCCATAGCATCCATACCAAAGTGTCCAAATATAAAGATGTAGTTTAACCCAGCGTTTAGAAAAGCCGAAAAGAGTTTTATGTAAAGAGAACTTTTTGTATCTCCTGCTGCTGAGAGAGCATTGTAGAGAAGATTGTCTATAAAAATCATAACTATTCCAAGTGAAAGTATCTTGAAATATGCCCCACCTAAGGCAACAACATCACTCTGTGCACCCATAAGTGCATAGATAGAGTGACTCCAAAAATACCCTCCAAAAGTTACAAACAGAGAAAGAAGAGTAGCAAAGATAAAGAGAGAGTAAAGAAGTGCAGAAGCTCGGCGTTTACGCCCTTGACCTATGAAACGAGAGATAAGAGCATTTCCCCCAATGACATAAAGAGTCATCAGAACATTTACAATCATCATAAACTGCATACTCATACCAACAGCAGCAAGTGCTGCAGAACTTATAGTACCAACCATAAGCATATCTATAAGAACTTGAAGTATATCTACAAGGTGTTTAAGTGCAGCAGGAATAGCTAAAGAAAAAACTTTTTTAGTATCCAAAGAGATTAGTTTAGTAATAGAGCAACCTCTTGAATCTCTCTTATAAGAGCATCTTTTGTTTGAAAAATTAGTGTTGTTCTATCTTTTACATCTTCATTAAGTGGTGTAAAATCAAAAACTAAAACATAATGAACGATTTTTACTTTTTCACCATAAAGTTCTTCCCACTCAAGACTCATTTCTGCTACTTCTCCTTGCATATCAACTACAACTGCTGGGTAGAGTCTTGTTATTTTACTAAGGTCTAAATCACCTTCTTTAGATTTGTATATCACTTCTCTTCCTTCTTATTTATACTTTTGTTCATTTTTCCACTTCTCATTTTAAAAAAAGCTAATAGCCCAAACATTACACCTATACTTATGGAAACTACACCCCAAAAATCATCTTTTTCCCAAGCCATTACAATCCAACAAAAGTCAGCAAAAAGATAGATAAAAACTGCCTCATAAATTTTTCCTTTAAAAGTTAAAAATGCACCAATATTTAAAAGTATCCCACCGATTATTGCGAAGCTCATCTATTTTATCTCACTTATATTTTGTGTTTTTAAAAGCCATTGAAAATATATAGCTCCTATTAAAAATCCTATACCCATCAATGTAGTTATCACCTCAAGAGTAAAATCATTTGTAGCTAAAAAACCTATCATAAAAGATGTTAAAGCTGCCGAACCTAAAAAGAGCATATCATTATAAGCCACAATCCGACCATAATACTTCTCTTCAATATTTTTTTGAAGAAGTGTATAGGTATATGACCAGAGCGTAGTAGTAAAAAACCCAACAAGAACACTTGCTCCTAGTGATAGATAAAAATTATGCATCAGTAATGCCCATAACATGATAGAAAAAGCTTGAAAAACAAATAGATATACTATAAACTGGTTTTTTATATACTTGTTTAAAAATATCGGTCCTATTACTAAACCTACAGCACGAGAACTGTGCAATAAACCAAGAGCTAAAGATGTTGCAATGATTGTTGCATAGTATTTATCTACCATCAAAGCAACAAGTGCATCAAACGCTGTTAATCCTAAAAAGGAGTGAATAAGCATAAGATGAAAAGCGAGTGGATTTTTTTTAAGATAAGAAAAAGTATCTCTCATCATCTCTAAAATATTTTCATCATTATGAATAGTAGCTATCTCAATCTGCACTCCCTTTAACATAAAAAATGCAACTACAAACATCATAGAGTCCAAAATAAACGCTACTTTTATACCTAAATAGTAAACTACAAAACCACTAATTGCCATTCCAAGAGTATAAGAAAATGACCAGATAATAGAATGAAGTTCGTTTGCTTTTTGAAGCTTGTTTCCATCAAGGATTTTTGGAAGTAAAGACATTTCAGTAGTAAAGTAAAATGAGGCAGCTGCCATTTTTAAAAAGATGAGAGTATACAAAAGCCATAAATCCGAGATATCATTTACAAATATCAAAAGGAGTGTTGTAATTATCTCTACAAATATAAGAGTTAACATAAGCATTTTAGGTTTTACTCTATCTATAATTACCCCTGAGAAAGGTGCTTGAATAACACCTGCTAAGAAATGAAGCATAGCTACAAACGCCACAATTTCAGGTGATACTTTCATATTTAGTAAGAGTGTATATATAGCTACATTTGAAAACCAAGCACCAAAATATGCGATTAGTTGAATAGTTGATAATTTTCTTAAGATTATATTTGATTTTAGGAGTTCTACATATGCTTTCATAACCCTAAGATTAACATAAAAAAGAGTACAAAATTTAAAAATGTAAGATATAAAATGAATTTTGTTAAAGTTATTTAGTTATATGCCGATATAACATTTAATAACTTTACTTTAAAGGCTAAGGAGCACGTCATGGATGGCATTATAAATGTTTCAAATCAACAATCACAAACAAGCGCAGTTGAACCACAAGAAAGAGTAGTATCTCAAACAGAACAAGTGCAAAAGGTACAACACCCAACTAGCACAGAAATTTCAAAAGAGATAAATGAAGAAGCTACTAAACCTAAAAATAGCATTAATTCTGTAAAAGATGTTGAAAATTTAGTTAAAGAGTTAAACAAAGCGTTAGAACCTATGAGAACAAACTTAAAGTTTGGTGTTGACTCTCAAGATATCTTCTATGTTTCGGTAATTGAATCTAGTTCAAACAAAATGATACGACGTTTTCCAGCTGAACAAGCACAAGATTTTCTTCCAAAAATGCAAGAAGTAACAGGTGTACTTTTTGATTCAAAAGGGTAATATTTTACCTTTTTGAAACCTATTATTTTCTCTCTCTTTATTTAACTAACCATAACTTAATATTATTTATAGTAAAATAGCTGTAATTATTTCTCTAACAAAGGGTTTTTACATGAAAAAAAACGTTAAAAAAGTAGTTCTTGCCTATTCTGGTGGACTCGATACTAGTATTATTTTAAAATGGTTACAAGATGAATATCACGCAGAAGTTATCACTTTTACTGCTGATTTAGGTCAAGGTGAAGAGGTTGAGCCTGCTCGTCAAAAAGCACTTGACAATGGGATTAAACCTGAAAATATCTTTATTTTAGATATTCAAGAAGAGTTTGTAAAAGATTATGTTTTCCCTATGTTTAGAGCAAACGCTATTTATGAGGGTGAGTATCTTTTAGGAACTTCTATAGCTCGTCCACTTATCGCTAAAAAGCAGATAGAGATAGCTGAAAAAATGGGTGCTGATGCTGTAAGTCACGGTGCAACTGGAAAAGGAAACGACCAAGTAAGATTTGAACTTGGTTACCTTGGACTTAACCCTGACATCACGGTTATCGCACCGTGGAGAGAGTGGGACTTAAACTCACGTGAAAAACTTTTAGCATACGCTAGAGAACACGGAATCAACATCGATGCAAAACATCTTGATGCTGAGGGTAACCCAACAGTAAGTCCTTACTCTATGGATGCTAACCTTTTACATATCTCATATGAAGGACTTCACTTAGAAGATCCAATGAATGAACCTGAAGAGTCTATGTGGCTATGGAGTGTTTCACCTGAGAATGCACCTGATGAAAAAGAGTATATCACTATAGACTACAAAAATGGTGATCCAGTTGCATTAAATGGTAAAGAGTTGTCTCCTGCTACAATGCTTCGTACACTTAATGAATATGGTAACAAACACGGAATCGGGCGTATAGATATCGTTGAAAATCGTTTTGTTGGTATGAAAGCACGTGGTTGTTATGAAACGCCAGGTGGAACTATTATGCTAAAAGCTCACCGTGCTATAGAGTCTATCTGTCTTGACCGTGAAGAAGCACATATGAAAGATGGCATGATTGCTAAATATGCAGAACTTATCTACAACGGTTTTTGGTTCTCACCAGAGCGTGAAATGATGCAAGCTGCGATAGATACAACACAAAAATATGTACAAGGTAGAGTAAAACTAAAACTTTACAAAGGTAATGTAGAAGTAGTAGGACGTGAGTCTGATATGTCACTTTACTCTGAAGAACATTCAACTTTTGAAGAAGATGAAGTTTACAACCAAAAAGATGCTGAAGGATTTATCCGCTTAAATGCACTTCGTCGTATTATTGCTGGTAAAAAAAGAGGAATTAAATAGTATGAGTATGATTAAAATAGATATAAACTCACCAGAATTTTTAGAGAGAATGGAAAAAACAATTAAATTTACGGACAAGGTTTGTGAATCACGTGGATGGGTTTACAACCCTCAAGAAGATGTAAATGAAGGTGTACAGATGGGTCTTGCTCGTAACAAGATGATGTACAACAAACTTTTTTGTCCATGTTTTATGGTAGAAGAGGTAGATGGAAAACCTCAATCTGTAGATAATCGTATCTGTCCATGTAAACCAGCCATAGAAAAAGAGATTCCTGAAACTGGTGCTTGTCACTGTGGTATCTTTGTAACTCCTGAGTTCGCAGCTGCTAAGCGCATTGAACTAGGTATGGAAGAAGCTGTACATACTCACTCACGTGGTCTTTCAAAAGAAGAGTGTGAACAACTTGTAAATCAAGCAGAAATTGATTCAGATGAGATGATGGCTCTTTTAGAAGCACGTGAACTAGGTATGATTAACTTCAAACTAGTAGATGTTCGTGAGCATATGGAATGGCAAATGGGTCATATCAAAGGTGCAGATGCACTTGTTCCAACATCTTCATTCTACCAAACACTTGAAGAAGCAAAACTAGATAAAAATGAAAATATAATTCTTTACTGTCATGTTGGAAGTCGTTCTGCACATGTCGCACGTATTATGCCTGATATGGGTTATACAAAAATAGGTAATTTAACACACGGTATAGTTTCATACGGTGGCGAAAAAGAGAGATAAATTACACGAGTGTAATGAAATGAAATTAAGGACAAATTATAATGAAAGTACTTTTAATTAAAGATGTGAAAAGTTTAGGTAAAGCTGGTGAAGTTAAAGATGTTAAAGATGGTTATGGTAAAAACTTTTTAATTGGGAAAGGTTTTGCTAAACATGCAACTGAAGAAATTTTAGCACAACATAAAGCTGATGAAGCACAAGCAGCAGCTGATTTAGCAGCTGAAATTGCACTTCAAAAAGAGAATGCTGAAAAGCTTGATAAATGTGAAATCATTATCAAGAAAAAAATAGGTGATAATGGTCATCTTTTTGGCTCAATAACAAAAGATGAAGTTGCACATGCACTACTTGAACAACATGGTATTGAGATAGATAAAAAACATATTACAGATAAAATCACTATCAAAACTGTTGGTGAGCATGAACTAGATCTCAAACTTGGTCATGGAATTCATGCAAAACTACATGTAGATGTAGAGGGTGAAAAATAGTCTAATGTTTGATGCTACTACTATTCTCGCCTATAAAGGCGACAAAAAAGCCGTAATAGGTGGTGATGGTCAAGTAACTTTTGGAGATTCAGTTCTAAAAGGAAATGCAACAAAAATTCGTACCTTACACCATGGCAAAATCTTAGCTGGTTTTGCTGGAAGTACAGCAGATGCATTTAACCTTTTTGATATGTTTGAAGAGTTTTTAGAGAATAAAAAAGGGGATATTTTAAAGTCCGTTGTTGAGTTTTCTAAGGCTTGGAGAAAAGATAAAGTCCTTAGACGTTTAGAAGCGATGATGATTGTTCTTAATAATGAACATATTTTTATTCTTACTGGAAATGGAGATGTTGTAGAACCTGAAGATGGTGAGATAGCATCTATAGGTAGTGGTGGTAACTATGCAATATCTGCTGCACGTGCTTTAAAAAAACACACTTCACTTGATGAAGAAACACTTGTAAAAGAGTCTTTATCTGTAGCAGCTGATTTATGTATTTACACTAACCACAACATAAAGACTCTTGTTTTAGAGGATAAAAAATAATGAATATGACTCCTAAAGAGATAGTAGCTTACTTAGATGACTATGTAATTGGTCAAAATGCAGCTAAAAAGACTATAGCACTCGCACTTCGTACAAGATATAGAAGAATGCAACTAGATGAAACTCTTCAAAATGAAATCATGCCAAAAAATATTTTAATGATTGGTTCAACTGGTGTTGGGAAAACTGAAATATCTCGGCGTTTAGCAAAAATGATGTCTGTTCCTTTCATAAAAGTTGAAGCTAGTAAATATACTGAAGTTGGTTTTGTTGGTCGTGATGTTGAATCAATGATTAGAGATTTAGTTGTAAACTCTATTAGTATAGTCAAAGCAGAACAAGAAGAGTCAAATAGAGATAAAATTGACAACTATGTTTTAAACAAGATAGTAGAAAAACTAATTCCCCCTCTTCCTGAAACAGCAAGTGAATCTAAAAAAGATGATTATCAAATACTTTTAGCAGCAATGGAAAAACGCGTAGAATCAGGTGAGATGGATGATAAAACTATCATATTAGATTTAGCTAAACTCAATATAGAGTTTGATGATAGTGGTTTACCTCCTGAAATGGCAAAAGTACAAGAGTCTTTTTCAAAAGTTTTTGCAAGCATCAATAAAGAAGATAATAGTAAAGAAGTAACAGTAAAAGATGCCAAGTCACTTCTTCGCCAAGAAGCAAGTCAAAAACTTTTAGATTCTGCAAGTGTAAATGCCGAGGCACTTCGACGTGCAGAAAATGGTGGAATTATTTTTCTTGATGAGATAGATAAAATTGCACTTAGTGAAAAATCTTCTGGAAGAAATGATCCATCTAAAGAGGGAGTACAACGTGATTTACTTCCTATAGTAGAAGGATCAAGTGTCTCAACAAAATATGGAACGATTAATACTGATCATATCCTTTTTATTGCAGCTGGTGCATTTCACGTTAGTAAACCAAGTGATTTAATCCCTGAACTTCAAGGACGATTTCCACTACGTGTTGAACTAGAGTCTTTAACAGAAGAAACACTTTATCAGATTTTAACACAAACACAAAACTCTCTTTTAAAACAGTATATTGCACTCTTAGGTGTAGAAGGCATGACACTGACATTTGAGGATGAAGCTATTCGTGCTATTGCTAAACTAGCTCATCGTGCAAATGAAAACACTGAAGACATTGGTGCAAGAAGACTACATACTGTTTTAGAGAACATCCTAGAAGAGATAAGTTACGATGCAGATGAGTACAACAATAAAGAGTTTGTAGTCACAAAAGATTTAGTTCACACAAAACTTGATGAAGTTGTCGAAGATGATGACTTATCACGATATATATTATAATCACTAACAAGGTAAACAAATGACAAAAGCTGGTTTCGTATCTCTAATTGGTCGTCCAAATGCAGGTAAAAGTACATTAATGAATTCACTTCTTGGTGAAAAGATAGCTATGGTTTCGCAAAAAGCCAATGCAACACGTAGACGCTCAAATGCAATAGTAATGGTTGAAGACACTCAAATAATTTTTGTTGACACACCAGGACTTCATGAAAGAGAAAAAATACTAAATCAGTTCATGATGGATGAAGCTTTAAAAGCGATGGGTGATTGTGACTTAATCATATATCTTGCTCCTGTTACAGATAGTGTTGAGCATTATGAAAAATTTTTAAGATTAAATAAAAAAAATACAAAACATATTATTGTAATTAGTAAAATTGATCAAGTTAAACAAGAAAAACTATTTAAAACAATCGCCTCTTACAATAAATTTGCTGAGCATTTTGAAGCATTAATTCCAGTAGCTATTCCTAAAAAAATTGGTCATGAAGATTTACTCAAAGTTATCTGTAAAAATCTTCCAGACTCCCCTTTTCTTTTTGATCCTGAAGATTTAACAAGTGAACTTGTTCGTGATATCTATGCTGGATTTATCCGTGAAGGAATTTTTGAAAATGTAAGTGATGAAGTTCCTTATGAATCTGATGTAATTATAGAAAGCATAGATGAAGAAGATCATGTTGATATCATTACAGCTATGATTATTATAGAAAAAGAGTCTCAAAAAGGAATTATCATTGGTAAAGGTGGAGATTCCATCAAACGTATTGGTAAATCTGCTAGAGAGAAAATAGAACGACTTAGTACTAAAAAAGCATACCTGAATTTACAAGTTGTTGTAAAAAAAGGGTGGACAAAGGATGTTAACTTCTTAAAAGAGATAGGATATGATAATGCAAAATAAAACTTTTTTTCTTAAGATACTTTTACTTATTGGTTTAAGTAGTTCACTTTTTTCAAATATACTTACACAGTATAGAGAAAAAGGTATTCAAAATCTTGAAAAACAGATGGATTTTGATTTAAGTAAAAAAGAGTATTGGCAAAAATACTTAAAAAATATTGATACTAAGTTTGGATATTTAGAAACATATAAAAATATTTTAGCATGTGACAAATCTAAATCAACTCTCTCGCTTTACATGAAAGATAAAAACAATTCATATACTCTCACTAAAGATTATTCAGCATATACTGGAAAAATAAAAGGTGATAAAATTAAAGAAGGTGATTTAAAAACACCTGTAGGTATCTACTCCCTTACGCAAAAACTCTCTAAAGTTGATTCTTTTTATGGCCCAATGGCATTTGTAACTTCTTATCCAAATATATATGATAGATACAGAGGTAAAAATGGATCTGGAATCTGGATACATGGTTTACCAACAGAACAAGAGAGAGATAGTTTTACTAAAGGTTGTATAGCCATAAATAATGCAAATATTAAATGCTTAGATAGAAATATAGATATAAATGAAACAATACTCATAATAAATGAAGAATTCAAGACAGATTCTGTTTCAAAAAAAGAACTTTCAACTATCCTTTCTCAACTATATGCTTGGAGATATGCTTGGCTATATAATGATGTAGAAACTTATTTAAATTTTTATGACTCTTCTTTTAAAAGGAATGACGGTTTAAATTTAAATAATTTTTCAAGATATAAAAGAAGAATATTCGATAAAAAAGAATCTAAGAGTATTATATTTAGAAATATAAATGTTATTCCCTATCCTAATAAGCAAAATACTTATAAAATTACATTTAGCGAAATATATAAATCTAATAGTTATTCTTTTAGTGGAGAAAAAGTCCTTATTATTAAATTAAAAAAATCTCATTTATCAATTATTACAGAGAAATAAATGAAATTATTTATTTTATTTTTATTTTCTCTCTCTCTTCTTCAATCTAATATTCAACTTATAAAAAAAGAAAACAATGATTCTAATACAACTCTTCTTGTTATAGGAGGAATCCATGGTAATGAACCTGGTGGATATTTTGCTGCAAGTATCTTAGCGACAAACTATAAGATTACTTCTAAAAACTTATGGATAATTCCAAACTTAAACAAAGAAAGTATCAAATACAATAAACGTGGTATTCATGGTGATATGAATCGAAAATTTTCATATGTTAAACCTAAAGATAAAGATAAAGATATTTTAGATGAAATTAAAAAAATCATACTTTCAAAAAATGTTTCATTAGTTCTGAATCTTCATGATGGACATGGATTTTACAGAAAAAACTATCAGGGTAGTATTTTTAATCCAAATGCATGGGGTCAAACTTGTGTTATAGACCAATGTAATTTAAAAACTGCAAAACCTTTTGGTAGCTTAAATGAAATAGCGTTAAATGTGAAAAATAATATTAATAAAAAACTTCTCAAACAACATCACAGTTTTAATGTTAAAAATACAAATACAAAATATGATGATGAAGCGATGCAACTTTCATTAACTTACTTTGCTGTCACAAATAATAAACCAGCATTTGCAATAGAGACTAGTAAAAATCTTTCTAGTTTAGCTCAAAAAGTTTTCTATCAACTACTTGCTATTGAAGAGTATATGAATATTATGGGTATCACATATAAGCGTGATTTCACTTTAAATGAAAAAGAACTTGCTAAAATCATTAAAAATTACGGTTCTTTAATGATAAATGGTAATATATCTTTAGATTTATCTAATATCAAAAAATCTTTAAGCTATATTCCGATAAAATTAAAGAGTAATATATTTCAGTTTTCCCATCCATTAGGGGATTTTCGAGAAGTTAAAGGTAATTATGTTATAAGTATAGGGAATAAGAGAATAACTACTCTAAAGCCTCAGTACTTTAAATTAGCACAAAATTGTACAGAAGATATTAATTTAATAGTTGATGGTAAAAATAAAATTTTACATAAAACTACAGATTTTTATGTAAATGTCGATTTTAAAATTATTAAAAACAAAACTCAGCGTGTAAATATAATTGGGTATCAGCAAAAAAGAAAATTAGATGAAAGTAACATCTCAATATCTTTAAATAATTTAAATAAAAATTATTCCGTTGATAAACAAAATAAAGTTTATAGAGTAGAGTTTTATAAAAAAGATGAATTTTGTTCCATGGTTATGGTTCATTTTAAATAGGATTATAGTCAATGAGTAAATCAGATCAACACTCTTTTTCAAGTGTAATATCAGTTAATCCATACAATGAGACATACCTTAATGGTGTCTCCAGTTTTCTAAGCACTACAGAAAATCCAGAATTTTCTAAAGATCAATTTGCTATTTCACTTTTAAATACAAAAGAATTTATAAATGCACAGATAGAAATAAGTAAAAATATTCCTGAAGAAGATTTATATGATGCAATAAATTCAAAAGCTTATGATGAATTAGCACTTGATAATGCAGTAGAATATAAAATTCAATATATTGAAACTTTTAATAATCTTGATGAAGAAAATAGACACTTTCATGTTTTTATTGTTGATCCTCTTGAAATAACACAAACATTTTCCAATGTTATTGAACGAATCAAATATATTGATGTTGTTATTCCAACTCCATTACTTTTAAAATCTATATATTCTAAAGAGATTATTGATAGTAATGGTGTTCACTGTTTTATTTATTGTCAAGAAAATGATGCATATGTAACTATTTATGGAAATAAAGAGTTTATATACACAAAATCAATAAAGTACTCTCTTTCTGATATGCATGAACGATTTTGTGAACTCTATGGAGAAAGAATAGAATACTCATCATTTATTAATTTTTATTCTAATGCAAATTTAAAAGAAACAGATAGTGAATACAAAGAATTTTTTATCAAACTTTATAAAGAACTTTTTGCTAATGTTAATGATATTTTAACTTATGCAAGACGTGCATTTGATATTGAAAAATTTGAACATGTATATATTGGTTCAGAAGTAGAGACTGTTACTAAACTAGATGAAATGCTCGAAGTTGAACTCAATATAAAAGCAAGTGATTTCGACTTTGATTATGGTTATGAAAATACAGATTTATATACAGATCAAATGCATTCACTTATGCAGTTATACACAACAATTAGTGATGATGAAAGATATGAATGTAATTTCAGTATGAACCATAGACCTCCTTCTTTTGCAAAAAGAGAAAGTGGTAAACTCATCATACTTACGTTAGCATCTTTTCTTATTGCATTTGCATATCCTATAACTTACTGGATATTAACTTATGCTCAAAGCATTCAACAAGATCTAGCACAACAAGAGTTTAGTGAAATCCACAATACAAGAACAACTAGAGAATCAACTATAAAAAATAAAAAGATAGATAAAGAAAAGGTCTTAACACTATTAAATGCTGAAAAGACTGAGTACTTAAATAAGAAAAACACATTAGTTAAAATACATGATGTAAAAGTCAACTATCCTATGAAAGCAAAACTGTTATCTTCTTTAACTAAAGATCTAAATAGATTTGATGTAAAAATGGAATCTCTATCGTATAAACAAAAAGATGAGAAAAAAATATTTAATTTAGATCTTGTATCATCAAAAGATAGAAAGATTACTAAACTTGTACAGTTTTTAACTAAAACACATGAAAAAGAGTTTAAATTTAAGCTTGAAAGTATATCTTATGATGAGGAGAGTAAAGTCTATTTTTCCCAATTAAAGGTTGAAGTATTATGAAAAAAAAGATGTTTAAAATAAATATTGAAGACTACTTACATTCTATAGATTTTGCTTTTAGTGGTAAGTCACAAAAAGATATTTATATGACTTATATTATGATTTTTGCAGCTATATTTGCAGTTTCATATACACTATTTTGGGAAAGTTCATTTGCAAGTTTCGAAAATACACAAGCTAATGTTAAAAGACTTAAAGCTAAAATTTATGAAGATAAAAGATATCTAAATAAAAATTCTAAGTCTAAAATTGTTGCTCTAGATAAAGAAATAAAAGAACTCAATAATAAAATGATTGAACATAAAGATAATAATGCATATATCAAAAGTAAAATTGAAACTATTTCATCTTTAGTATATAATGAACGAACATGGGGAGAGTATATAGATTCTATTTCTAAAAATGCTCAGAAATATGATGTTAAGATTCAAAGTTATTCTAACAAATATGCTAAAAATGATAAGCATTTTGGTCATGTACTAGATATTAGAATAACTGCATCAGCAAACTATAAAAATACACTTCGATTTATAAACTCTTTAGAACAAAGTGATTTAGTTGTTGATATACATTCACTTAGTATCAAAGCACAGAAAAAATTGAATACAGATTTAAATATCTCTGTATGGGGAATTACTTACTAATGAAAACTACAATATTAATCTTATCCCTTGCACTAACTAGTAACTTGTTTTGTAATGAACTCTCGTGGGTTGATGAACAGATAGAAGCTATTAAGCCATCTAGACAAGGAATGCAAAAAAAGAACTTAACGATTATAAAAGACCCTTTTATATTTTTAGCAAAGAATAGAGGTAAAGAAGATGAAAAATCTTCTAATAAATCGTTATCTTCTAGTCAAAAAACTTATACTTCAGGTCAAGTGAGTCGGAAAAGAAAAACTACTTCACGTAGGAGTTATTCATATTCTAAATCATTTAAAGTTGGTCTAATAATGAATAATTCTGTTATGATCAATGGTCATTGGTATAAACTTGGCGATAGGATTAAGGGATATACTATCAAAGAAGTTAATAAAAACACTGTTCTTCTCACTAAGAAAAGAAAAACAATTCTACTCTCAACAAAGAGTGCGAATAAAAATTTACATTTTAAAAAATAAGTAGGATTAAAAATGAAATATTTTAATAAATCAATAAAGTCAACGCTTCTAGCTCTTCTTTTAGCAACAAGTAGTTATGCTGATTGTTCGTATGAACTATTTAGTATTAGTTCTGCCAAAGATACAAAAATCATAGATTTTGTTGATCAACTTAGTGATGAATGTGGTTTTAGTATTATTGTTACAGATCCAAATGCTGAAACATTTTTAAATCGTAAGTTAAACAAAACAAACTTGAAGAACTTAACAATTAATGAAGTATTAGACATAATACTTTCAGAAAATAATCTTTCATATTCTCTTGAAAACAATCTACTTAAAATCTCTTATTTAACAACAAAAGTATTTGAAATAGACTATATACTTTCACAACGAAAAAGTACTGGAAGTACAGATGTAACTCTTAGCTCTAGCTCTGACTCACAAAGTAGTATTTCCCAAGGTGGTAGTAGTGGTGGAAAACAATCTGGTAGTGGTGGAAATGCTGAAACTGGTATTAAAATCGAAAGTACAGATGAAGTTAAATTTTGGGAAGAACTTGATACTGAATTTCAAAGTATTTTAAATCGTCCACATGATTCATATATAGCTGGTCCTCCTATTATTAATAAAAATGCTGGATTAGTTACTGTTACAGCAACACAAAAACAGATGATACGTTTTCAAAAATATTTAAAACGACTTCAAGATAAAGTGCAACTTCAAGTATTAATTGATGTACAGTTGCTCTCAGTTAAAATGAGTGAAGGAAAGACTACAGGTATTGATTGGAAACAACTTTATGCCTTACAAAACTTTGATGTATCAATGAACTATATTAAAAATAAAAATGTACAAACTTTTGATGATATGGGTGCAACAACAACTGCAATTGCAGCAAATGTAATTGATGGTGCAGCACATATTGTTAATATTAAAGGTCAAGCAAAACTAGATCAAGTTGTTAAATTTTTACAAACTCAAGGTGATGTTAGTTCTATATCAAATCCTAAAGTATTAACTCTTAATAATCAACCAGCTTTAATTACAGCTGGAACGGAATACTTTTATAAAATCACTAGTACAGAAACTCTAGCTGGTGGTGCTGGTGCGGGAGCACAAAGTTCAAATGAAAATATTCAATCTGTTTTTGCTGGAGTACTTTTAACTATAACACCTGAAATATCGGGTGATAAAACTATTACTCTTAAAATCAACCCATCTCTTTCAGAGACTACCTCTAATATCAATTCAGAAGATAATAGTAACCGTAATATGCCACCAGATTTAAATCGTAGACAATTATCTTCTGTTGTAACAGTTAAAGATGGTAATAGAATTGTACTTGGTGGTTTAATAAACACTAGAAATACTATTGAATCAAATAAAGTACCACTTTTAGGTGATATACCCGTACTTAGTTATCTTTTTAAATATGAAGAAAAGACTAAGGTTGTTGAAGAGTTAGTAATTATTATAGAACCACATATAATACATAAATCAAATGATGATGTGTCTTTATCGGACTTAGGCTATGAAGGTATGACAGAGGATATGCTAATGAAAGAAAGAGCATCTAAACCAAAGAAAGCCATTAAAAGTCCTACTAAACCTGCAAAAATACTTGTAAGAGAAGAAGAAGAAGAGGAAGAATAATATATGAATAGCAGTATCTTTGTAAAATCTAAAGATGTTTTCTTAGATATTGTAAATGCTAAAGATTATATTCAATTAGATAGAGTTTCCACTATCTATCAATCACTTAAAGATTCTATTAAAAAACCTCTTAAAATGATTTTACTTTATGGTAAGCCTGGAACAGGTAAAAGTATGTTTTTAAATAAATTGCATACTGATTTATCTACAACCATGGATGTTTATCTATATAAAACTCCCATTTTAGATGAAAGTGAATTTTACAAAACACTCGCACAAGATATTTTTAGTACAAAGTACTCAGGTGAATTAAACTTCACCCAGTTTATGAAAATTGTTGCACAAAAGAAAAACACTACTATACCTGTTGTTCTACTAGATGAAGCACAACTATATTCCGAAAATTTAATGGAAAAAATCAGGTTGTTATCTGATACACGAACTGTTAAATTTGTTATAACTCTACATAAAACAGAAAAAGAAGATTTGATTGCAAAAGAACATTTTCAAACTAGAATTTGGGAAAGTATAGAACTAGAGAATGCATCAAGTGGAGAACTAAAAATTTATATTCAGAAAAAGCTAATGAAAGCAAATTGTTTTGATACAGCTAATATGTTTACAAATAAAGCAGTAAATAAAATTTATAAAATCACTCAAGGAAATTATAGAGATACAAATAAACTTCTTTATACACTCTTTGATGTTTATGTTTCATATGAAGAATCAAATCAATATAGTAAAATAAAAACAGATCAAATATCTACTAAATTAATTGAAATGGCTGCTATACATACAGGATTAATAAATGCTTAATATAATTGAACTAGAAAATCGTTGGTTAAAGTATAAGATTAAATCCTACTTGCCATATGCTAGTATAATAATTTCATTATTGGTGATTTTACTTATAAGCTATTCCTTTATTGATAAAAATTCTCCAGATATCAAACTAACTCAAGAGCTTCAAACACATCCTAAAAATACAATAGTAGTACTTAAAGAAAAAAAAGTTCCTCAACTCAAAGAAAAAATAACTCCTAGTCAACCGATACTAAAACAAGAAACTAAAATTATAAAACTATCTCCATCTTTAGACTTTATGAAAAAAATGCAAAATTCTGTGCAACCATATTATACTCATGAACATACTAACTATAATACGTTTCGAACTCCTGTTAAAGTTAATGTACCAAAAGTAGAAAAAGTGCCAAAAAAGAAAATAGTTGTTCAAGCGCCTAAAGTAAAAGTTGATTCCCATCGAATTAAAATAAAAAGACAAAACACTCAAAATGATATTCATGAAATTATTCAACGTTTTAAAAACAATAATAATCCAGCTCTAAGTTTATTTGTTGCTAAAAAGTATTATGAACTTGAAAATTATAACCAAGCATATAACTATGCATTAATTACTAATAAAATTAATAAAGACATTGAAGTTAGTTGGATAATTTTTGCCAAATCATTAGTTAAACTTGGAAAGAAAAATCAAGCAATTAATACATTGAAAAAATATATTAAACAGTCTCACTCAAGTAGTGCACAAATTCTTGTAGATGAAATACAATCAGGAAAATTTCAATGAAAATAATACTATTAATCTTTATAACACTTAATCTATATGCTGATATTAAGCAAAATATGTTTAGTTTATATCAAAACAAAAAATATGAGTCTGTATGTCAAATAGGGTTTGATAACTTCAAAAAAAATAAACAAGATGAAGAGTTTGTTTCTTTATATGCTTTTTCTTGTCTTAAATCTGATTATATTGACCGTTTAGCTGTACCAACTGCTGTTCTGAAATTTTCTAAAGAAGCACGTGCAAACTCAGCATATTTTTCAGTTATTTTAATGCAAAAGAAACTTCTTTATCATGCTTTAGTTGATAACTATGATCTTTCGACATTTGATCTTCCTTCAACAGACTATGTTCTATCTCGAGTATTTGATTTATACTCAAAACTTGAAAAACATGAACCTCGTGCTTTTTATCTTTTTGAGGATCCTATTGATAGTAAACTTACATATAAACTTTATTTATCTAGAGATTATAAGTTAGATAAAATCATTATAGAAGAATTTTATGATACAATAACTATAAAACGCCATGTATACTGGTAGGAGATAAAGTGGATAGAATTACAACAGATTTACTTGCTAACGGTTCAATAATGAGAGGACAAGTAGATAGATTACTTGCCAAAGGTATTGATGAAAATTTAGTCCTTAGAGATATTACACTCTCTGGATTTATGACAATGGATAGACTTACAAGATTTATAGTGCATCAAGTAAGAGATGGTATATATGATTTATCTATTATTGATAATTATGATTATATTTATGAAAAAGATGTTTTAGTAAAACTTGCAGAAGAGCTTGACCTATTTTTTGCAGACTTAGATTCTATTGATATGGACTATAACTTAACAAGTAAAGTTCCTTTAGCACAGTTGCAAAAATATAATGCTATTCCTTTATCTCATGATGATATGAGTGTTACAGTAGCTTTTAATGACCCACTTAACATTGAAGCACAAGAGTCTATACAAAGGTTATTTCCAAGAAAAATTTTAAAAACTGCTCTTAGTACAAAAAAACAAATTGCATCGTATCTTCATAAAATTGCTCTTAAAGATAGTGTTAAAGATTTAGTTAAAAAAATCAAAGATGAACTAAATTCCATAGCTTCAATAGAAGAGCAACAAGATGCTTCATCAATTTTACTCCTTATTGATGTTGTACTTAAAACTTGTATTAATAATAGAGGAAGTGATATTCATATCGAACCTACAGAGAAAAACTGTGTAGTTAGAGCTAGAGTTGATGGTAAACTTGTTGAAACTTTTATTTTTGAAAAAGGTATCTACCCTCCTCTTGCTTCACGTTTAAAACTTTTAGCAAACTTAGATATTGCAGAAAAAAGAAAACCTCAAGATGGACGTTTTTCTACAGCTGTTGGATCAAGAGAATATGACTTTCGTATTTCCACTCTTCCTATTTTATATGGCGAGTCTATAGTTATGCGTGTTCTTGATAAAGAAAAAGCACTTGTGAAATTAGAAGATGCAGGTATGGATAGTGTTAGTTATCAAAAGCTTATAAAAGGTCTTGAATCACCTTATGGAATCATTTTAGTTACTGGACCTACTGGTTCAGGTAAAACAACAACTCTTTATGGAGCTTTAAATGAGCTAAGAAATGTTGAAGATAAAGTTATTACAGTTGAAGACCCTGTAGAGTATAGAATGAATCTTATTCAACAAGTTCAAGTAAACGCTAAAGTTGGTCTTAGTTTTGCTGATGCACTTCGTTCTATATTACGTCAAGATCCAGATAAAATAATGATTGGAGAAATTCGTGATCAAGAAACACTTGAAATTGCCATTAAAGCTGCATTAACAGGGCATATGGTTATTTCAACACTTCATACTAATGATTCAATTTCAGCTATTCCACGTATGGCAGATATGGGAATTGAACATTATTTAATATCTGGTGCGCTTGTAGCTATTCAAGCACAACGTCTTGTTCGAAAAATTTGTGCACATTGTAAAGTAGAAGAGAAACTATCTCCTACAGTAATCGAAGAGTTAGGAACATTCCTTCCAGATAATGCTCGATTCTACAAAGGTACTGGTTGTAAAGAGTGTGGTGATAGTGGATACTTAGGTAGAGAAATGATTTGTGAAGTTTTGACTATTACAGAACAGCTCTCTTCTCTTATTGCTAAGGGTGCAGGAAAAGATGAAATGTTAAAACAAGCAAAAGAAGATGGTTTTATTGATATTTTTCAAAATGGTATACAAAAAGCCCTTGATGGTGTAACAAGTATTGAAGAAATACTAAAGGTAGCAAAAGGATGATGTACTTTATAGCAACTGTATTGACTAAGGGTAAAAGAAAAGAGATAGGTTTTTATGCAGAAGATAAAAAAGATGCTAAAAGTATCGCTAAATTAAAATTTAATGGTATTATCATTAAAGTTAATGAAGAAAAAGAGCCTTTAGAAGAACAGTTTAAAAGATTTAAAGATGATTTCTTAAAAAACTTTAAAAAGAAGAAAATTAAACAAGATTCTCTCATTGCAGCAATTAGACAATTAGCAGTTATGACAAATGCAGGAATATCTATTCACGATTCTTTGAGTGAGATAGCAGCTGCTACTGATGATGAATCATTAAAAACTGTTTTTTCTAAACTTGCTGATGATATAAATGCTGGACACTCTTTTTCAGCCGCTATGGAATTTTTTCGTTATGAATTAGGTAACTTAACTATTGCAATGGTTCAACTCGGTGAAAAGACAGGTAATCTGGATGAATCACTATATGCATTATCAGATATGCTAGAAGAGATACGTTCAAATATTGTTAAATTTAAAAAGGCTATGGCTTATCCTCGAAATGTTATGGTAGCTATGGCTGTAGCATTTAGTGTTCTTTTAACATATGTTGTACCTCAATTTAAAAGTATCTTTGATCAACTTGGTGCGAACTTGCCTGTCCCAACTATTATTTTACTTACACTATCTGACCTACTACTTAATTATGGGTTATTAGTTGTTGCTGGAATTTTCACTTTTATCTTTGTTTTAAAATACTTAATTAGTAACTATATACATATACAATTTAAATGGCACCAGTTACTCTTACGCACAATGTTACTTAAAAATATTATTAAATATTCAACACTTAATAGATTTACCTTAGTATTTTCAGAGTTGATACGTGCAGGTATTCCTATTGCAGAAGCATTAGAAACCTCAGTTGAAATGATAGACAATCTACCTTTAAAAGGCAAGCTTCAATCTGTTATTCTTACAGTTGAAAAAGGTGGAACACTTAACAAGGGTCTTGAAGAGACTGAACTTTTTGAAAACATGATTATTCAAATGGTTAGAGCGGGGGAAGATAGTGGTACTTTAGATGCAATGATTCAAAAAGTAGCTGAATATTATAAGATGCGTTTTGATGCTATTATTGATGGTTTAAGTGAAGCTATTGAGCCTATTATGCTCTTTTTCATAGCAGGAATGGTTACATTACTTGCACTTGGTATTTTTATGCCTATGTGGGATATGGGAAGTGCTCTTCAAGGGCATTAAAAGTTAAAGAGTTTTTATAACTCTTGAAACTTTTTCAAAAAACTTTTTTAGATTTTCTTCATCTGATTTTATCTTATAAATCACTTTATCATCAAATATTTTTTCTATTACTATTATATTGAAATGTTCACACTCATAATCTATAAAACGAATATCATTATATGCTATTTCTATGCTATTGTATATTTCCTTTTTGTATTCAAAAAGTTCACTTATACTTATTGTTAAATTTACAGCATCGCTATAGGCTCGAACAAGACCTCCTGTACCTAGCTTAGTTCCACCAAAATATCTAACAATAATAACAGCACTATTTATAAGAAGTTTACCTTGAATAACCATTAATGATGGTTTACCACTTGTTCCTTTTGGTTCCCCATCATCACTAGAGTGTTCAACTATCTGTTCATATTCATTTAAATACCTATATGCCGTTACAAAGTGTCTCGCTTTAGGATGTTCTTCTTTTAATAATTTAAGAGTTTTTTGATATTGATTGTAGGGGATAAGGTGAGCAATAAACTTTGATTGCTTCACCTCTAAAGTGGTAGTTGTATGTTCTTTTACAAAGTACATAGATTATGCTAAGTTAGTAAAAATCTTTTGCACATCCTCATCATCTTCTAATTTTTCTAAAATTTTATCTATCTCTATTTGCTGTTCATCACTAATAGAAACAGGAGTATTAGCAATTCTTTCTAATGTTGCTTTTGTAATTTCTATACCCATATTTTCAAGTGCTTCATTTAAAGTACCAAAACTAGTAAAATCAGCAGTAACTAAACATATACCATCTTCAGCTTCTATCTCCTCAAGACCTGCATCAATTAATTCTAACTCTAACTCTTCTAAATCCATATCATCTTTAAGTGAAAATTCAAAAAGTGCTTTACGTGAAAACATAAAATCTAATGAGCCTTTATTTAGCATATCAGCACCATTTTTGACTAATATATTCTTAACATTTGCAACTGTTCTTGTATTGTTATCAGTCATAGTTTCAATGAAGATTAGAACACCATGTGCTGCTTTTCCTTCAAAGTTCACTTCTAACATACTTGCAGTATCTTTAGCACTTGCACGTTTTATTGCAGCATCAATATTGTCTTTTGGCATATTTTCAGCTTTTGCATTGATAATTGCTGTTCTTAACTTAGAGTTGGAATCAGGATCCATTCCACCCTCTTTAGCTGCCATAGTAATCATTTTTCCTAGTTTAGGGAAAAGCTTTGACATTGCTCCCCATCTTTTTAATTTTGATGCTTTTCTATACTCAAATGCTCTACCCATAAATATTCCTCTGTTAATCTTGGCACGATTATACCATTTTTCTATAATCTTTGATGTATAATATCGTATAAGGAATAAATATGCGACTTGGATTTTGGATAAAACATCATTTTTTTAGTGCTTTTCGTGAATTTTTTGTTCATCATCACGGTTCACTAGAGTTTCGTGCTAAAGTTTTTGCATTAGTTATTGGTGCCAATCCAAAAGCGCCCGTAGAAAACTTTATTGTTGTTAAAGATATAGGTATACATATTTATGATGGTAATGAAGATAGAGCAAACCTTCTTATGCTCTCAACAAAAGAGAAAGTACAAAAAGTTCGAGATAATAATGGACTAGACATAGACTTACTAGTTAGTACCATTCAAAAAGAGCTAAAAATTATTCCACGATATGCAAAAAAAATTGATATAAAAGCACTAAAACCTCTTTTACTTTTAACACATGATGAAGATACTCGTGCTTATCAAGAAAATATACTAGAGTTTTTAGAAAAACTTAAAAGTGATACACTGAACTAATAAGGATTTAGAATGGATTTACAAACTATAGCACTTCATACAGGATATGAAAAAGATACACAATCAACAATGGCAGTTCCAATTTATATGACAACAGCTTATGAATTTCGTGATGTTGAACATGCTGCAAACTTATTTGCACTTAAAGAGTTAGGAAATATTTATACACGTTTAAACAATCCAACTACAGATGTTTTTGAAAAACGTTTTGCAGAACTTGAGGGTGGTGAGGCTGCTATAGCAACAAGTAGTGGAATGAGTGCTATTTTCTTTGCTATAGCCAACTCAGCTGAAGCTGGAGATAACATTGTCTGTGCAAAACAACTTTATGGTGGAAGTTTAACTCAAACAGCTCATACATTTAAGCGTTTTGGAATAGAATCTCGTTTTTTTGATGTTCATAACCCTTCTGAAATTGAAACACTTATTGATGATAAAACAAAGGTTATATTTTTTGAATCCTTAACAAATCCTAGTATTGATGTAGCTGATATAGAAGCTATAACTGCTATTGCTAATAAACATGACATATTAACTGTTGTGGACAATACTGTTGCTACCCCTATTTTATGTCGTCCTTTTGAATATGGTGCAGATATTACTGTTCATAGTGCTTCAAAATATACTACGGGACAAGGTCTTGCTATTGGTGGTATTTTAGTTGAAAGAAAAAATCTTCTTGAAAAACTAAAAGGAAACCCTCGTTATCCTCAGTTTAATGAGCCTGATGCATCTTATCATGGACTTGTTTATGTTGATGTACCTCTTCCTCCATTTACATTACGTACTCGCCTTTCCCTCCTTCGTGATATTGGAGCTGTAAGTTCACCATTTAACTCTTGGTTATTTATTCAAGGCTTAGAACATCTTTCACTTCGTATGAAAGAACATTCAAAGAATGCTTTAGCATTAGCAGAATTTTTAGAATCTCATCCAAAAGTCTCTAAAGTAAACTACCCAGGACTTAAGAGCAATTCCAATTATAAAAATTCACAAAAATATTTTCAAGATGGACTTTGTAGTGGACTTCTTAGTTTTGAAGTTTCTAATATTGAAGAAGCTACAAAAATTGTAAATGCTACGGAGTTGTACTCCCTTGTTGTAAATATAGGAGACTCAAAGTCTATCATAACACATCCAGCATCAACTACACATCAACAACTTTCACAAGAAGAGCTAATTGCATGTGGTGTTCCTAATGGACTTATTAGAATTTCTGCTGGATTAGAGTCTAGTAGTGATCTTATTGCAGATATAAAACAAGCACTTGAAGCTTAGTTAAGCGAATTTCGATAAAATAGCATTATTATTTTACGGAGCATATACACTTGTCTTTAAACCTGCAAACGCATACAGAACATTTTACCAACCCTCTCTACCTAGAAAGTGGTCGTATTTTAGAGCCTTATGATATCACATATGAGACATATGGAACTCTTAATGATGATAAAAGTAATGTCATTGTTGTTTGCCATGCCCTTACTGGATCACATCATGCAGCTGGAGTTTATGAAGGTGAGAATAAAGCTGGTTGGTGGGATGGTTTTATTGGTAGTGGAAAGGCTATAGATACTGATAATTACTTTGTTATCTGTTCAAATGTTATTGGTAGCTGTTTTGGTTCAACAGGTCCAATGTCTATGAGACATCCTCATCATGACCCTTATCGCTATAAATTTCCTGTAGTAAGTATTAAAGATATGGTTAAAGCCCAACGTATACTCTTTGACCGTTTAGATATTCACCGTGTTGAAGCTATTATTGGTGGAAGTATGGGCGGTATGCAAGCACTTCAGTTTTCAATACACTATCCTAATTTTGCAAATAAAGTAATTGCATTAGCAACAACACATGCTACACAAGCATGGGCTATTGCTTTTAATAAAGTTGCTCAAGAATCTATACTTAAAGATCCTGATTTTAAACAAGGGTACTATGATCCAGAAACTATTGCTAAAGAGGGTCTTTCAGGTATGGCAGTTGGACGTATGGCTGGTCATATTAGTTTTTTATCTCATGAATCTATGCGAGAAAAATTTGGACGTGAGTATAAACTCACAGATGGACTTTATGAACTTTTTGGTAAGTTTCAAGTAGAGTCATACTTAGAATACAATGGTTATAATTTCACTAAATGGTTTGATCCTTTAGCATATCTTTACATTACTAAAGCTATTAATATATATGACTTATCGCGTGGATTTGACTCGTTAAAGGAAGCACTCAAACGTATAACTGCAGAACTACATCTCATTAGTTTTAAAAATGATGTGCTTTTCAAAAATTTTGAGATGAAAGAGATAGCAGATGAACTAAAAAACATTAAAAATTCAAACTATCACTATGTAGATATAGATAGTGACTATGGACATGATGCGTTTTTAGTTGAATTAAATAAATTTGACAAATATGTAAAGGAAGCACTAAATGGCTAAGAAAAAAGAAAATTTTGAAACTAAACTAGATAATGCAAAAGAAATTTTAGAGACACTTATGAGCCCTGAAATAACATTGGAAAATAGTGTAAAAGCTTATGAAACAGGTATGAAAGAGTTAGCAGAAGCACAAAAATTTCTTGAAGATGCTACAATAAAAATACAAGAGATTAAAGCTTTATAAATGAGAGCTGCTGTACTGCAACTAACCTCTCAAGGTATGAGTTCTACAAAATTATATAACTACATAAGAATAGCACATAAAAAAGGGGTAAAAGTTCTTGTTCTTGGGGAGTATGTTCTCAACCCATTTTTTAAAGAGTTGCAAAATATGTCTTTTAGCATGATTAAAGAGCAGGCAACGCATCAGATAAAGATTCTAAAAGAGTTATCAAAAACATACGACATAACAATAATTGCTCCACTTATCATTGAAAAAAGAAAGGAACTTTTTAAAACAATAGCTAAGTTTTCACCCTCTTCTACATCTTATTATCAACAACAACTTCTTATAAATTATACACATTGGAATGAAGAAAAATTTTTCTCAAATGCAATTACAAAAATTCAATCACCTATGATTTTTAAAGTAAATGGCTTTAAGTTCGCTGTTGTAAGTGGTTTTGAACTGCATTTTGACTCAATATTTTCACATCTAAACTCCAAAAATATTGATTGTATTTTAGTTCCTAGTGTTTCAACTTTTGACTCTTATGAACGATGGAAAGCTCTTCTTAAAGCAAGAGCTTTTACTCATAATTGCTATATACTTAGAGCAAATAGAATTGGTAGTTATGAAGATAAAGAGATTTCATGGAATTTTTATGGAGACTCTCTTCTTGTCTCACCAAATGCTGATGTATTAGAGCATTTAGGAAATAAAGAAGAACTATTAATAGTAGATATGAGTCATACTGAAGTTATCCAAGCTAGAAGAGCATGGGGCTTTAAAGAAGCTATAAATAAAAGGTTTTCATCATGATGCAATACTTTTGTAGACAGGTACAACTTTGGGGTGAAGAGACTCAAAACTTATTGCAGACTAAAAAAATTGCGATAATTGGTTCTGGTGGTTTAGGTTCATCTTTGGCGTTTGCCCTTGGAGCAAGTGGAATTAGTGAAATTCATATGGTAGATTTTGATGAAGTTAGCCTTCATAATATTCATCGCCAGATTGCTTTTAAACTTGGTGATGAAGGGAAGAATAAAGCTTCTATAAATACAAAAATTATAGAAGAGCGATCTCCCTATACAAAAGCCTTCTCACATAACTGTGACTTTAAGGAGTGGTCTCTTAAAAATATTGATGTTGACCTTATTATAGATGCAACAGATAATCTTCCTACACGTGGGGATATTAATACTTATGCAAAAAAAATAAATAAACCTTGGGTCTATGGAAGTGTAGAAGCTTTTCATGGTCAGGTATGTTTTATAGAAAAATCATCATTTAACGATGCATTTAAAATTATACAGAAAACACCAGAAGGAATAGCTACACCTATTGTAATGCATATTGCATCTCTTCAAGCTAACTTGGCATTACGCTACCTAGCTGGTTTAAGTGTTAAAAAAGATATGCTTTACTATCTCTTTTTTAATGAAGAGGGTGAGATGATTACACAGAAGTTTAATCTACCAAAATAAGTTTAGCTTTTTAGCAATAGATTTAATGTATCTACTAATGCTTTAGATTGAACATTCTCAGGTAAATATTTTGCTATAGAGTAGTTACTAGACTTTATTCCTGATTGATTACCTATAAGTATAATCTTAGGCTTAGAAAATATATGACTATGATAATAGTCTAAATATTTTTTAGCACTAGTTGTAAGAAGATTTTCTTCAAGAACAAGTATTTTCACAGTATTAGTCATTGCCCATTTTATACTTTCTAGTTCACTTATAAATGATTTTACAACTAAAGTTTTATCTACACTCTGTATGCACTGAGTATAGTCTAAAGCATCTTGTACAGATGCTGAGACAATCAAAATATAATCTCTTTGCATTTCAACTAAATAATCATAAAAATCAAATAAATCTTTTGTATCTTGGTTTGCTTTAGTCTCATCAAGAGTACTTAAGTAGTACTTTAAATATGTTTTTGTATTAAGCTCAATATCTACAGACAGTGATCTAAAGTAAGAGAGTATTTCTTGTGAAGTTTTTGCTTCTTTCCAAAGAATAGAATCCAATAAGTAAGCTTGTGCATTTAATATGTTTATAATATTTTTTTGATGAATCTTTGCTTCTTCTTTAAAAATCTTATAAAAACTTTCTTTATATGTAGATTCAAATTCATTGAGTCTTTTTGAATTTTTTTTGTGTATATCTTGAAGTTTAGCCATCATATGAACTATGTCAACATAAGTACCATTTAATATTTTTAGTTCTCGACTGTGTTCAGCCTTTTCATCCTTATCACTAGTTCTATTTATTAATTTTTTCTTTTTCTCTTTTTCAAGTCTAAATTTTTCTTCTTTACTTTTGAGTAAATTCAATCTTTCTATAATCTCAAGTGTAATCTGTTTTACTAATGTATATTCCTTTTGTGAGGAGAGAAACATATCTTCAAATGCACTCATTGGATATTGGATTCTTCTATCAAAATCAGATTTCATATCACTCATAAACTTTAAATCATTGCTAATTGAACTAATTCTTAATGTAACAATATTACTATCAATATCAACAAGATTATTAAAAGTTGTCCACAAAAATCTTTTTGCAAGAGAGTAGTTTAGCCTTCCACTTACTTTCTTATAGCCCTCTCTTTTACTAAGTTCATATTTAAAATTATCAAAATAATTTCGCATTGTTTGTGTTATATCAACAGAAAGAGAAATCTTGGCGTTTAAAGAATCAATATTATTACTAGAATCATTTAATAATGCATTCAACTCACCTGCTATTTTTTCTAAATCTTTATTTCTACACTTATCTGTAGTCGTTTTTTTTGCAGGTTCCACACTTTTTTTTACAGGTTCTACTGGAGATTCTGCTTTAACTATTTCTACTGTTTCAGTAGTTGATTGGCTAGAGATATTTATCTCTTTAGCATTATTTTGCACTAATGTAAAAGAGACTTCTAAACCTAGGCGTGGCATATCTGAATAATCATTCCAATCATCAATAATAAATTTTATCTTTTTATTATCTTGTGTGATTATTATACCTTGACCTTTTTGTTCATTATAAAAAAGTATCTTTCCATATACGAGCATCCACATCCTTTTGAAACATTACTGTACCTAATATAACAAATAAAGCCTTATTTTAAACATAATTTAAATTTTTTAGTCACTTATTTTAATTAAGATATTTTTTTAATACTTTTATAAACTCATCATTATCGATAGGTTTGCTTATATAATCATTCATTCCAGCAGCTAAAAATTTTTCTCTATCACCCTTAAGTGCATTTGCCGTTACTGCTATTATTGGAACTTTAATATTTAGTTCTCTTATTTTCTTTGTTGATTCTATTCCATTCATTATAGGCATATTTTCGTCCATCAAAACTATAGAATACTCTTTTTCTTGTACCTTCTGTAAACCATCTGCTCCATTGTCAGCAACATCACACAGTAGACCTAAATCTAGGAGTAATACTCTAAGTAACAGCTGATTTGTTTTATTATCCTCTACTATTAAGACTTTACCCGTATTATTAAAAACAATATCATCTTCATCAACTATACAATTCTCTTTTGGTCTACTCTCTTCTACAGCTTTGAGTAGTATATCAAATGTGAAAGTTGTTCCCTCTTCAAGAGTGCTAACAACATTTATATCACCTTCCATTAGCTCAACTAAATGTTTAGAGATACTAAGTCCTAACCCTGTACCACCGAACTTTCTTGTAGTAGAGTTATCAGCTTGTGAAAAAGAGTTAAATATATGTAAGCAATTTTCTTTTGATATTCCTATTCCAGTATCTTTGATAGAACATGTGAGATATTCTGTCTCTTTTAAATACACAACACTTATAGATATATGACCTTTTTTAGGAGTAAATTTGATAGCATTACTTAGTATATTTGAGGCTATCTGCTTAACTCTTACAATATCTCCTGAAACATTCTCAGGGAGTGTTGTTTCAATATTTAAACTTATAGAGACTTCTTTCTCTTTTGCTTTTTCATAGAAAAGAGCATAAGTATCTTCAAATGCTTTTTTAATATCAAAACTATTGTACTCCATATTTAATTTTCCATTTTCTATCTTAGAAAAATCTAGTATATCATTTATAATTGTTAAGAGTGTTTTTCCTGAACTATCAACAACCGCGAAATGTTTTTTACGGACAGAGTCTACTTCATCTCGTTTTAGGATATTTATAAAACCTAAAATTGCATTAAGCGGTGTTCTTATCTCATGAGACATATTTGCTAAAAAGTCTCCTTTCGCTCTATTTGCAATTAAAAGTTCATTTGTTCTTCTTTGAACTTCAAACTCTAAAGTATCCTTTTGTTGTTGTAACTCAAAAGTTTTCTTATTTACTGCATTTTCCAAATCTTTTGTATGGTTTAAAAGTATAATTTCACTCTGATCTTTAATCTTTTCATACTGAATTAGGAAAAAAGCCAAAATAGTATTTACTGTTATAAATACTGTGTACTCTAACATGTTTATTTGAATAATATCCAAAAATACAAAAAAGCTAAAAATAGATAAAACACTTAAAAACCATATCCTACCCTCGTTTTTACCAAGTAGATAAAATATTAAATATGTATTTAATATCAACCAAGTAAACCTTGTTTCAATATCTGACATCCTTATAATTGTCAAAAAGGCAACACCTAATGCAAAAAACATTAAAATCCTAGAAACAAGTAGAAAATTATTTTTATCTTTTTTAAGAAGTAAATATCCTGAAATAATTGCTAAGACTAATATTATATCTGTTGCAGTTTGTAGATATTCATGATGAAAATATCTATATATTGAGAAAAGAAAAACACTTGGAGCCATAACTAACATAATAATATTTGCTATAGTTATTTTATCTTTAATGAACTGTTCATCTTTTGTATATATATGGTTGTTTAATAACGGTTTTAATTTATAAAAAATCTTCATAAATCATATTAGCATAAAACAAATTAAATTGCATAATTAGCTAATAATATTGTTTAGGATGAGATATAATGTCGCTAAAAAGGGAATATATGCAAAATCCATTTGAATCTGGTCATATCAAAAACTATATACTTTTATATGCGAGTGTAGTTATAATTATGATACTATTTTTTATAGCAAGTACACTTTTTATTGATATTGAGTCTCATGAAAAAAAGAAATTTGATACTATAAAAAAAGAGAAAATAGCATTAGATATTAAAGAAAGTAATACAACAAAAGTAAAAAAATTTAAGTTTAAACTTTTAGAAAAAGCATACTAGTTACAAAATTATTTTTTTGTAACTATGTAAAGTTGCTCATGCCCTAAACGTTTAAGAATATCCATAACACTAACAAAATCTTGAAATTTAGACTCTTTATCACTTCTAAGGATAACTGTCTGTTCTTTTGAAACATTAGAAA
>Ga0256826_1000183_pt1 | contig 34654 bp, 33 predicted proteins | sample CV79metaG_FD_185975 | JGI IMG/M metagenome (GOLD analysis project Ga0256826, IMG submission 185975) | Hydrothermal vent microbial communities from East Pacific Rise, Pacific Ocean - CV79 | ecosystem: Environmental > Aquatic > Marine > Hydrothermal vents | place: Pacific Ocean: East Pacific Rise...
TGTTCAAGGGTGAGTTGCCTGATTTTATGCATTAACATGAGGATATCTGGGAATTACGCTGAATGGTTACGATAAAAATCCATAACACGTACCAAAGACGTACCAAGCATAAAAAAAGGGTTACAACCAAAATGGCTGTAACCCTTGCTGCAATTGGTAGCGGGGAAAGGATTTGAACCTATGACCTTCGGGTTATGAGCCCGACGAGCTACCAGACTGCTCCACCCCGCATCGCGAAAGCCAACATAAACTTATCTTGAATTTGTGTCAAGCAGAAAAGGATGAAAAAAGTATTGGCTGCATGTTTACAATAAGTTCCTCTGGAAGCGGTGTGAGTTTACCCTTAAGGTTTACTGAGGCATGCACTGTATGGCCACGGGTGAGGAGTTTATTTTTTCCTGTTTCTTCATCGGTTCTGAAAATTTTATAGGTGAATGTGCAGGAGACTTTTTTTATTTCTGTCAGTTTTGTTTCAATAATGAGCAGATCGTCGTAAAAGGCAGGTGCTTTATAGCGCAGGTAACTTTCTATTACCGGTAGGATCAGACCCTGATCAGCTACCTTTTTATAGGTGCAGACGTATTCTCGCATCATTTCTGTGCGGCCGATTTCAAAAAAGCGCAGGTAGTTAGCGTTATACACGATGCCGCCGGCATCTGTGTCGCCGTAAATGACTCGATATTCGTAGCGATGGGGCGTAGGATTCATCTGTTAGTGTCTTTCCAGGAGCTTTTTCAGCATTAATTCACCGTTGGGGAGGGTGCCACCCGGTTGGCGACCCTGGGTATCTCCTGTTTTTTCAGAGAATGTCAGGCCGCTGCCGTTATCTGTTTTTCGTGAATCATAAAGAAGAACGGGAACAGGATTGTCAATATGTGTACGTAAAGACAAAGGGGTATAATGATCCATAGTGGCTATCACCCGAAAATCTTCACCTCTTTCTTCCAGTCCCCGGATTATGGGTGCGGTGATTTTTGCATCGAAATCTTCAATGGCCTGAAGTTTATCCTTCAGTATGCCACGATGCCCTGCTTCATCGGGTGCTTCGACATGGACAAAGACAAAATCATTATTTTCAAGACATTTTAGAGCAGCATCAGCCTTTCCCTTGTAATTTGTATCGATGTATCCGGTGGCACCGGGGATATCGATTACTTCAAGTCCAGCGTTTACCCCAAGTCCTTTAAGGAGATCAACTGCTGAGATCAGTCCTCCGCTTATGCCAAATTTCTCATGCAGGGTGGGCATGGATGGTAATTTTCCTTCTCCCCAAAGCCATATTCCGTTGGCCGGATTCTTTCCTTCCTCTATTCGCTTTTTATTTACAGGATGATCCGCAAGTACAAGCAACGCCTTTTGCAGGAGTTCTTTCCATTGTTTGTCCTTTTGGTATCGCTGCCAGGGAGCACTCACATCCTTTTCAATATAATCGTGTGGCGGGACGGTGTCCATTTCGGGGTAGGATCCTTTTACAATAAGGATATGACGATACAGTATTCCAGCAGTGAAGGAAAACATATCGTTGCCGCACGTTTCTTGAACAGCTTCTATCAGTTCCTTTGCTTCCTCGCTACTGATATGTCCTGCGGAATAGTCCACCATTCCGGTTGTCTTCTGATCCCGGGTAAGGGTTACCAGGTTGCAGCGAAAAGCAGTTTCGTCGTCCTGTAAGTTTATTCCCATCGCAGAAGCCTCAAGGGGGGCACGGCCTGTATAATATTTTTCAGGTCTGTAACCAAGCAGTGAAAGGTTGGCCACATCTGATCCAGGAGGATAGCCTTCCGGCACCGTTCGTGTCAGGAATATTTCACCCTTTTTGCAGAGGTTGTCCAGAGTTGGCGTCTGGGCAGCAGCCAGCGGTGTCATGTTGTTTAGCTCCGGCATGGGTAGATCTCCCATGCCGTCACCCACTAGGATAAGGTATTTCATAAGAATCAGGGCAGGAGTTTATTCGTTATCAGTGAGAATTCGTATTTTAACCGTTGCTTTGGTGCAAACCTCAAGGGCGTCAATCTCAGTAACTGCTTTCTGCACAGCATCCTCATTGGCAATGTGACTGTGAATCACTATGGCCACAGGATCAAGTTCATGTCGGCTCTTCTGGATCACCGATTTGATGGAGATCTCATGTTTGCTGAAGATACCGGAAACAGTAGAAAGAACCCCCGGTTTATCCAATGCCGTTATGCGAAAATAGTAGGGGCAGGTAAGCTCCGACATGGGGGTGATATTCGGCGTGCTAATGTTCTCAGGAAGGTAGGAAAGTGCGGGAACTCGGTTGATGGATTTGCAGAGAATATTTCTCCCGATATCCACAACATCAGCAGCCACTGCACTGCCAGTAGGCATCATACCAGCACCTAAACCATAAAGTAATACATTCTTTACGGTGTCGCCGGTGAAGTGGATACCGTTATAGGCGCCATTTATATTGGCCAGCATAAGTGTTTCGGGAATCATGGTGGGGTGCACCCGTGCCTCCACATGGTCGCCATGGTTGCGACTGATGGCAAGGAGCTTGATCCGACAGCCAAATTCTTTGGCAAATTCAATATCGATTGGCTTAATCTTCGAGATTCCTTCGATATGTATATCGTCGAGGTGGACATGCTTTCCATAGGCAATTGTCATCAGGATGGCAAGTTTGTGAGCGGTGTCGATTCCTTCTACATCATAGGTGGGATCTGCTTCTGCAAAGCCAAGTTCCTGAGCATCTTTCAGTACTTCGTCAAAAGGAACTCCCTCATCGGTCATGCGGGTAAGGATATAATTGGCCGTTCCATTCATAATACCCATGATTGATTCAATACGATTGGCTACCAGCCCCTCTTTCAAGGATTTAATAACCGGGATTCCACCGCCGACACTGGCTTCAAAACCGACCTCCACATTGTTTTTCACCGCTGCTTCAAAGATTTCCTTTCCATGTACGGAAAGCAGTGCCTTGTTCGCTGTAATTACATGTTTGCCATGTTTTATGGCTTTCAGCATAAACGTGCGGGCAGGCTCCATACCACCAATAAGTTCCACCACGATATCGATATCAGGATTAGTGAAGATATCATTTGCGTCTTTGGTAAGTATGATATCACTGAACTGATCCGGCAGTTTCTCAGTGATGATGTCCGCCACCTGGCTGAGTCTGATTTCGGCGCCTACTTTTCGGATTAATCGTTCCTTCTGCTCAAGCAGTGTCCGGGCAAGGCCACTGCCCACAGTACCAAAACCGATAAGGCCAACCTGTATTGTTTTCATAATTAATATTCGTTGTAATTGTTCGTTGTAATAAGGTACTTATAAAGCATCTGAGTACTTACCATAAAAAATCTTTATCTACTTCGTTGCTGCAAATTTTATATCACTACGATGTACTTTAATGGCATGAAATGAGAAAAAAAATATGTTCCTGGCATATGAATTTCCTTTGATTCTATCTGGTAAATCAGTTTTTTTCGATGCCATCACATAAGGATAGTGGAAAATCCGGGTAGCATGTGAGTAAATACTCTTTTTATACCCGAAAGTCAAAAAGTAAGAGAGTATATTTTAGTAGATACTATTTCTATTTTCGATTATATTCCAGTTTTTCAATTTTGAGTGAGGATTCATTCACAAATTTGTTTATATCGGTACAGATTCGAATCATTTGAGAAGTATGTACCAAAAACACATATTATTTGCCTAAAGGAGACAATCATGGCTGTAAACATTCTTGCATTTGGACCAAACGGCAGTGGGAAAGGAACTCAGGGTGCCATTGTAAAAGATAAATACGGTATGGATCACATCGAGTCCGGAGCCATTTTTCGTGAGCATATTAAAGGTGGAACCGAGCTTGGTAAAAAAGCAAAGGCATTCATCGAAGCGGGTGATCTGGTACCAGATGAAATTACCATCCCCATGGTTCTTGAAACCCTTGCGAAATCCAAAGAGAAAGGTTGGTTGCTTGACGGCTTTCCGCGTTCTCTTGCCCAGGCAGAGGCACTTGATAAAGCACTGAAAGAAGCTGGTATGAAGATTGACTATGTAATGGAGATTCTCCTTGATCGTGAGATCGCCAAAGAACGTATCATGGGACGTCGCCTTTGTGCCAATGATAATAATCATCCCAACCATATCGCCTTTGATGCCATTAAGCCTGTTGAAAAAGATGGTAAACTTGTTTGTCGTGTTTGTGGTGGTGAGCTTTCTGCCCGTGCCGATGATCAGGATGAAGATGCAATCAACAAACGTCATAATATTTACTATGATACCGAGACTGGTACCATGGCAGCGGTAAATTATTTCAAGGCTACAGATACCAAAGTTATTTCTGTTGATGGTTCCATGGGAATCAAAGAAGTTACCGAAGCAATTCTTGCTGAGCTTGACTGATTGTTTTAGTAAATAACAGGCAACATCTTGCAGTCGCTTGACAGTGGACATATCGAAGAAGAATTTGATGTGTCCATTTTTTTTGCTTTTTGGGAAGAGATATTCTAAACTTGATAGTTATAGTTCGAAGAACATTATGCGTTAAAGGATATAAAAAAATGTGGAGCAGTAAATAATGGAACAGACTGTTTCTGAAGCATTAATTAATTCTGTGATGGCCAAAGAGGCCTTTGTTGAAAAAAGCCGTGGGTTACTTATTGATCTGGCCTGTCAGATGGTGATTACCCTCAGGCAGCAGGGAAAAATCCTGATTTTCGGGAATGGTGGCAGCGCAGCCGATGCACAGCATATGGCTGCTGAGTTTGTTAATCGTTTTATCCTGAATCGAAGACCCCTTGCAGCGATTGCTCTCACCACCGATACATCCATAATCACATCCATCGGTAACGATTTCTCTTTTGAAGAAATTTTCTCAAAACAGGTTCAGGCATTAGGAAGACCTGTGGATCTTGCCCTGGGGATTTCGACCTCCGGAGGAAGTCAGAACGTTATTAAAGCCATTGAAGTTGCAAAGGAGATAGGTATGCAAACCGCTGTCCTTACTGGTGGTTTATTGGGAGGTGTCAGTGAACTTGAGAAGCTGGCCGATTTAACCCTAAACGTACCTACTGCTAAAACGGCACATATTCAGGAAGTGCATCTCTGGATTGAACATCTGTTGTGTGAACTGGTGGAAGAGGAGATGTTTGGTGAAAATTAAACCCCAGGATTTAAGTGGACTGAAAACCTATTCGCTGTATGATCGTCACTCCAAAGTGACGGTGGATCATTTCGGCAGCCCGCTCGAAGCAAACTCAAGCCTGCGTGCTTTTATGGCCTCCCTGCCGGATCAGTTGCTGGGACACGATTTTCCAGAACTTATCAGCAGGCTGGCCAAAGCACATCGAGCTGATAGACCCATAATAATGGGGATCGGTGCCCATGTAATTAAAGTGGGGTTAAATCCTCTCTTGATTGATCTTATGGAACGTTCAATTATTACCGGACTTGCCATGAACGGTGCCTGCATTGTGCATGATGCCGAAATTGCCATGGCCGGATCCACTTCTGAGGAAGTTGATGATGTCCTTGGTGATGGGGCATTTGGCGCTGCGAAAGAGACTGGAGAAGTTTTAAACAGTGCCATCTCCCGGGGAGCTGGAAACAATATTGGCATGGGACAGGCGGTGGGAGAGCATCTGCTCACCATGAAATTTCCCCACAATGAGAAGAGTCTTCTCGCAACTGCCGCAAAACTCAGCATTCCGGTAACAGTGCACGTTGCCATGGGAACTGATATTATACATATTCATCCATCAGCATCGGGGGCTGATATCGGGGAAACATCGCATCATGATTTTCGTCTGTTCTGCAGTGAAGTCGCGGAATTACAAGGTGGAGCATACCTGAATATAGGGTCAGCGGTACTCCTGCCGGAAGTTTTTTTAAAGGCCTTAACCCTGGTGCGGAATCTGGGATATAAAGTGGACAATTTCACCACCGCAAACTTTGATTTTATTAAGCAGTATCGCCCTCTTACCAACGTCGTAAACAGGCCTACTGCCGGAGGCGGAAAAGGCTATCATATCACAGGACATCATGAGCTGATGATTCCACTTCTTGCTGCTTCTTTACTTGATGAATTGAGTGAAAGTTGCTAAAAAGGCTATCTCAATATAATCGGTCCAGCAGTATTAAGTCGGATTGTAACCGGAAGAGTAATTTTAGGGCGTCAGGCGTCTTTGTACAACATATTATGAGTGAACAGAAAAACGGAAAAAGAGTTGGTAAAGTATATCTTGTCGGTGCAGGTCCGGGAGATCCGGGTCTTATAACTGTGCGAGGGAAATACCTGCTGGAAAGGGCAGAAGTTGTAGTGTATGACTATCTGGCCAGTCCTAAACTTCTGAAGCATGTACCAAAAGACGCCGAGCTGATTTATGCCGGAAAAAAGGGTGGTGTAAAGCATACCCATACCCAGGAAGAAATCAACCGGATGCTTGTTGACTGGGCAGAGTGCGGAAAAATCGTGGTTCGCCTCAAGGGAGGTGATCCTTTTATCTTCGGTCGGGGGGGAGAAGAAGTTGAAGTTCTTGCTGAAACAGGGGTTGACTTTGAGGTAGTTCCAGGAGTTACATCGGCCACTGCTGCTGCCACCTATGCGGGAATCCCCATTACCCACCGGGAGTATACCGCTTCCGTTGCCTTTCTCACTGGACACGAAGATCCCACAAAACCAGGTTCCAACATTGATTGGGCAAAACTTGCCACTGGTGCCGGGACGCTTGTCGTCTATATGGGGATTAAAAATCTTCCCGTCATTGTGAAAAATCTTGTGGTAAACGGCCGTGATCCCAAGACTCCCGTTGCTGTCGTGCGTTGGGCTTCCACGCCGGAGCAGCGGTCAGTTGTCGGCACCCTTGAAACAATCGCTGATATTGTACGTGAATCCGGTATTAAGCCTCCGGCACTCATTATTGTAGGTGAAGTGGTAAATCTTCGTAATAAGATTGACTGGTTCGAAAAGCGACCTCTTTTTGGCAGGCGAATCGTGGTGACCAGAACCCGTGAACAGGCATCGGAGTTGATGGTTGGCCTTGAAGAGAATGGTGCCAATTGTCTTGAATATTCCACCATTAAAATAGAACCCATGGATTTCTATGATGATCTGCACGAAGAATTTGCGCGTCTGGAAGAATATCACTGGATTCTGTTTACTTCTCTGCATGGGGTAAAATATTTTTTTGAAAAGTTGTATGCAAGAGGACTGGATACCAGAAGTCTGAAAGGACCTGGAATTGCCGCTGTCGGAAAATCGACCGCCGATCTTCTGCTGGAATATGGGGTGAGAGCCGATCTTTTACCCTCGGTATTCACCGGAGAAGGGTTAGCAGAAGCGCTGCTTGATCAGGGAGTTGAGGGGAGAAATATCCTTATTCCAAGAGCTGAAAAAGCAAGGGAGATTTTGCCGGAGACCCTCCGTGGTGCTGGTGCTCAGGTAAGTGTGGTTCCAGTATACAGAAATGTGGCTCCGGAAGGTAAACGTATGCAGCTTCGCGATGAACTCGAAGCAGGAAAGGTTGATATGGTGACCTTTACCAGTTCTTCCACGGTGCGCAATTTCCTGGCAATGATTAATGCAGATGATAATTCAGAGTTGAAACGTTTGATGCACAGAGTGGTGATCGCCGCAATCGGCCCTATTACCGCAAAGATTGTTACCGATAATGGTTTGAAAGTGGATGTACAGCCGGAAGAGTATACCATTCCCGGGCTGGTTCGAGCAGTTGTTGCACATTACAGAATGTCCAATGTCGAATAAGGAAGGGAAAATATCGAAATTCTCTTTTATTACTGTATGCGAATCAAATCAAGTAAATCCTGACTACTCATCTTCGCGCTGATATCGGATCCTTCCAGCAGGCTTCCGGCCAGATCCCGTTTCTCCTGATGCAGTTGGACAATTTTTTCTTCAATAGTGTTTTTGCAGACTAGCCGGTAGATTGTTACCGGCCTTGTCTGGCCGATGCGGTGCGCCCTGTCAGAGGCCTGATCTTCAACGGCCGGGTTCCACCAGGGATCCATGTGGATAACATAATCGGCAGCGGTGAGGTTGAGCCCAAGACCTCCTGCCTTGAGACTGATAAGGAAGAGATCTCCCTCACCCGCCTGAAAGGCATCTACCTGTTGTTTGCGTTTTATGCTGCTGGTTGAACCGTCAAGATAGCGGTAGTCAATTCCCTTATTATCCAGATGTTCACGCAGTATGGAAAGGTGGCCGATAAACTGGCTGAAAATAAGAGCTTTATGTTCCCCGGCAAGCAATTCGTCAACAACGGAGGAAAATACTTTGAGTTTTGCACTTTCGATGTTGGTATTTTTGGTAATCAGACGTGGATTACAGCAGGCCTGACGCAATTTCATGATTTCTGTGAGGATCTGCAGGTGTCTTGCCTTCTTCTTCCGGTTGTTCTCAAGTACTTCAAGGGCGTTCTGTCTAAGTGCCTCATAAAAAAGTGTTTCTTCTTCACTCATCTCAACTTCAAGGGTGATTTCCGTTCTGGACGGTAATTCTTCAAGCACCTGCGATTTGATACGTCGCAGGATAAATGGTCGGATGAGTTTTTTGAGTTTTAGTCTGGCTTCACGGTTGTGAAAACGTTCTATGGGAATGGCGAAACGTTCATTAAAACGGTTCAGGGAGCCGAACAGGCCGGGATTAATAAAGTGAAACAGATTCCACAACTCACCAAGATGATTCTCAACAGGTGTACCGGTGGTGAGCAGTCTAAATCTTGCCTTGAGAGCCATGGCAGCTTTAGATCTTTTTGTAGCTGCATTCTTGATGGCCTGGGCTTCATCGAGAATAACAGTCTGCCACTGTACGGATGAAAGTAATTTATTCTCCTGTTGGAGAAGAGTGTATGTGGTGATGAGCAAATCAAACTTATCCAGATTTGCAATGATCTCTGCCCTGTTTTTGCCGGTGAGAGTTTTAACGGTTAGGGTTGGAGTAAAGCGGTTGGACTCTGATTGCCAGTTACTGGAAACGGAAGTCGGAGCAACTACCAGGGACGGGCCGTCAGCGGCGAGAGAGAGAACTGCTGTCAGTGCCTGGATTGTTTTACCAAGCCCCATATCATCGGCGAGACATCCTCCAACTCCCCAATGGGCAAGTCGTGAGAGCCAGTTAAATCCTTCACATTGATAGTCACGTAATTCAGCCCGCAAGGTAGAGGGTAACTGGGGTTTGAATGACTGGCTTTCATGGATGCGGGTGATCTGCTCATTCCAGCCGTTATCAACTTGTGCTTTAGCTTGACTGACAATCTCTTCAAGGGGGATTGCTGCCAGGTGATGGATCAGAACCTCGTCACCTTCTCCTGTTTCCTGTCCTTCTGAGAAGAGGTTGATCTCTTCCAGTTTCTTTTTGAATTCCTGGGTAAGTGCCAGAAACTGACCGTCACCAATCTGTATAAAATTACTGCGACTGTTCTTTACTTTACTGAGAAGTTCCCGTAAATCGATGACGGCATCCTGATCAAGTTTCAATTCACCCGAAAGAGCAAACCAGTTCTGCTGATTGGTTCGTACCTTGAGATTGAGATTTTTCAGGGATGCCTGGTGGGTAATACTGAGTTTTCTGCCTTCAGGCCACTCGATGACAACCTGATCCTGGATGGTTTGCAATTCCTGGAGTGCCTGGAGGCAGTCATCGGGATTCTGCAGATGCCATTCCCGGTCGTTTTCCTGTTCAAGGTCAATGGCAAGATCAAGAATGGGGCAGGATTCTTCCACCTCCCGTGCCTTCTGTTCCTCGAAACCAAGATTCCGCTTGGTCTGTAGTCTGTGTCCGTGAACTTCGGCAATAATGTTCTCTACCCCCTGGCCGGGCTTTAAATAATGTCCACCTGCCTTGAAGGGTTTCACAAACATTTCCAGTCGAAAACCGGTTCCGTAGGGCAGCAAATGCATGTAGATTGTCGAATCCGCCTCCACCTGCTCGATGTTTGTCTGCTTATTTGACTGTGCATCTGCCGCAATGGCTGAATGAACAGTCATAAAAGAGGATATGTTGCCGATGGCAGTGAGAACCTGTTCACTGGCCTCGATGGGAACCACTAGTCCGTTGTTTCCGGTAATCTGAGCGATTCTTCTGTGGTTGTCGTTGATCTCAATGATCTTGTAGCGGGTAGGTGTCTCCTGGAATATGGTAATATCATGATTGGTCACATCCTGAGCAAAACGAATGTGCAGGTGAGCACCACGTTCTTCTACCAGCAGTTCCGGTTCACCGGAGACAAATTCAACAGGTGTCGCCGGAGATTTGGCGAAGAAGAGCAGGGGGTGGTTAACCATGGCCGGAAGCGTTTTATCCATGTCGAACTGATAGTTCACTCCATGGGTCTCAGGATTCACCTGTTTTGCAATGCAGGCTGAAATTTTTCGATCCTGAACGCTTAGGTAGGGAAGTTTACCGGAATAAAGTCTGGATAAGGATATTGGCCTGCCTTTACTCCAGGTTCCATTCGCACTTAATTTTTGCTCTTTGGCGTTTAAGCGCATTCTGTCGCCAGTATATTCTACCATCCAGATAAGTCGTTCGTTTTGTGCCGTTCCGAGTTCGTATGGAGAGGCGGTTACCTGGATAAGGGCCTGAAGGTTTCTTTTCCAGGGCTCATCAGAAACAAGAATATCAATGATGGGGGCAAGGCCTGTTTCTTCCTGCAAACTTTTGCTAATCGCATCGTAGTCGTTTTGTTCGTCTCCTGTGCCGGCTAAAATTGCAGCAAGATTTAAGGTGAAAAAATGGAAATCATTTTGCAGGGCACATTGATAGAGTGCTTCCACCCGCGATAATACCTCGGGTTGGAGGCTGGAATTTAACCAGTATTGAGCAAGAGCAGTAAAGAGAATCGTAAAGCTGTGTGGTTCGTCATCTTTATGAAAGGTAAGTTCTTCGCCGGGCAGGGCATGGTTGCTGCGAACCTGCAGGAATCCGGCAAATGCCTGGTAGGCTTTCTCTTCACTGGAACCCTCAAAAAAAGAAAGTGCCACTGTAATTTGTTTTGCCACTGCACGGTCTTTGTCATTCTGGTTGTTTTGCAGGGTGGCGAGGGTGTGAAATAATCCGGTTGGACCAAAAAAAGCAGCATTTTCGCTGCCACTTAAATCACGCAGGAAATTGAGATCTTTTTCAAACAACTCCTCTGTGGAGCTTGCCTGTCCTGAAAGAAAAGCAATAGTCCCGGCAGCGCCTGTTCCGGAAAAATTTTCGAAGTTTTCTTTGAGCAGATTCTCAGCGTCCTCCAGCCGTCCGTGAAATATAAATTGGGTGAAAAGGAGTCGCTGAAAAGGAAGTTTTTCGTCATTGCTGAATTTTTCCAGATCAGTTTTCTTCTGGAGGTAGATAAGAATTTCAGGAAAATGCTGCAGAGTAGAAAGCTCATATTGGTAAATATCATCCAGCAGGAAAAATTGAAATGAGGAAGGCATACTCCTGAACCAGGCAGGATCAAAGGGGCGGGTGGTTACCTGGACGGTGGGGGGAAGGGGTGAAATAATATCCCGACATTGTCCTGCAAGAAATTCAAGGGCGTCATCAATAAGGTCGAAATCCTGAGTATAGATGCCAATGCGCATTTCACGCATGGCACGCCAGCATCTGGTTGTCCACTTGCCATAATAGTATGAGACCGGAGCTTCTTTGCGAATTACTTTGGCGTAGGTGGCAAAAGTGTCTTCCTGTACCGCAGTACGGCTTAATTGTTCCACAATCTGAGGGGCGCACTGTTTTTCCCGGGTGAGAAGGCCTGTCTCCTGAAATTTGGAGAAATAGTGGTTTAGATTGGCTGCAGTTGGGCGGTTTCCCCGGGGACTGCGAATATTAAGCTTACGGAGACAATTAACAACAAGGGTGGAGTGAGCCGGCTCGTAGACAATTGATTGAAATTGGAGAAGGATCTTTTCAAAAGGAGTAAGCTTTTCGTATTGTTGCAGTAATTCTGTGCTGGGGGCTGGCATATTGTTTTTTGGTGGTGCAGTTTTTTTGTATACCCATGGAGCTGAACCATAAACCCAGCGTTAACAGGCTAAAATGAATTGTTCATTGTATCACGTCTTGCAGGGAAACGAAAGAAAGAAAGAAAGGAAGTCTCCGGAAGTCTCTGTTCCTTTTGGCTATACACTGGATGAAGAGGGGCGTCTGCAGAAAAATATGGAACAGCAGAAAATAAAAAAAAGATTGTTGACCATAAAATATCTTTTTGATTAATATTTGTCAATATTACCATTGCTCTTCCGGAAAAGAGAAATCCACACCCAGATTTAACAGAGTGCGCTGAGTTACTTTTTCTCCAATACGCTGCGACTCAACAATTCGATAGGTGTAATAATGACCGCCAGAATTCTTTTTTGGATTTGTGTTTTTCGAATATACATGCAAACAGGATTGCATAATAATCTCCCGTCAAGGGTGTAACACTACTTCATGACACTATAAACATCAGGAATTCCAAAGTTTATGTATATGCGTTGTATTTATTCCCCCCCCAACGTAAAATGGCAGTTTCAAGAGTTTTTGAGAATATATTCACAAAGTTGGGGCAAGATTCCTATTACTGGTACGTCGGAATACGAGCAAATTTGCTCTCCAAAGGTACTTCTCTGAGGATAGCATATTGACAAAAGGAGATAAACAGTGTTTTGGGACATCATCAATTCTTGCTATCGAATATTCCTGTTTGTAAAGATATCCGCAGCACGTTCCTGGTTGCGTATCCAGGAAACAAGAAGGCGATCCCGCTTGGCGCTCATGATCTGTGTTACTATTTTTTCTTTTTCTTCGTCCGGCAGGGCAGTAATCTCAGGTAGTGTCCTTTTGCTGAATTGATACAGGTAGAGACTGGTACCATTTTTTGCCGGTTCGTCAGGAAGGGTGTTATTTGTATGTAAAGAAAATACATCCCGGGCAAGGTTACCGGGAAAGCCATTAAGCTCGTCCGGTTTGGTACTGCGTGAAATTGTTGCCTCTTTCAGTTCAATTTCCTTTTCTTTTGCAAGTTCTGTGAAATCAGCACCATCCTGTAATGCTTTGAGTAATTCAGTACTGCTTTTCTGCGCAAGATTAGCTGCTTCTGCAGCAGTATAATCAACGGTTACCCGAGTACGAACCATATCAAGAGGTGGTATTTCAGGTGCTTTGATGGCTTCTGCATAGAGTATAGTGTACCCGGCAGGAGATTCTATCAGTGAACTGAGTTCACCACTTTTCAGTGAAAAGACTGCTTCCAGAATGGGAAGATTGGTGTCAAAATCCTTTGGCGGGTCGATTCTGGAAAAGAATTCGCTTTCCAGGATGTTGGCATTGTTTTGTTGTTCCGCATAGGCTTGCAGGCTGCCGGAAGAAATAATTCCTTCGTAGGCTGTGTTTGCAGTTTGAAATGTTTCTGCCCGTTTTGAATCGTCTGATTTGTCGTGGGGGAATGAGAGATATTTAAGTTTAACCTGAGGTGCGGTCTTGTAGTTTTCCGCATTTTTTCCGTACCAGATAATTAATTCGTTTTCCTCAATACTCACGTCATCTGTGAACTTTTCAGGTGTAATCTGGACGTAATTGATAATGACTTTTTCCCCGGTTTGCAGAACCATATCGTTTATCTCTGCTTCTGTTACCGTTGTCACAAAGTTGCCAATTGCCTGCACCCCTTTATTGGAAAGGGTGTCATAGCGCATGGAGTTTTCAAATTTATGCGGGGTGAGGCGACTCGACTGGAGGATAGCTTCATACTTTTCCATGCTGAAAGCATCATTTTCCTGGAATTGCACCATCTTCTGGATAGTTTGCTGAACCTCAGGAGCAGAAACACGAAGCCCCATGGATTCGGATCCCTGACGCAGTAAGGCTTGCTGGATGAGTTGGGTTTGTACCTGCTGGCTTAGTCCAAGACTTTTCAGGAGTTCTTCAGGAACAGAGCCTCCAAATTGTTGGCGATAAGTGCTGAGAAGTTTATCATAACTACGCTGGTAGGTCTGAAAACTGATTTCTTCATCATTGACAACAATTGCGGCCTCACGGCTGTCCATCATATTGGCACCTACTCCCCAAAAGACAAAAACAAGGGCGATGACCAGAACAACGGCTTGAATAAATGTAGATTGAGCTTTATCTCTAAATATTTGCAGCATATCAGTTTCTCTAAAAAGTAATGGGGAAATATGAATGTCTATAAGGATAGCGAAAATCTACTTTGTATAGTGCGGCAGTGCAAGAAAAATCAGTGAGCGCTGGGTAGTGGTAGGAGTACAATTCGTTTGTAGTTGATATTTCTTTTACTATAAAAATTGTCTCCCAAAGTTAAATTTTCATAGAATACTCAATTATCAAAATCAGTAATTGAATAACTATCATATACTACAGCACTCTGTGGGAGTCCAACTCTATGGAGGATTAATAACAGGAGAGTCTGTCACCCTCTGTATCGTCTAGAGGGATGGATTCCTGAACATAATTATATTGTGTGGCTGAGTATGATTTCGCAATCAGAAAAAAATGATCTGTTTGTTCTCTATCGTAGTAAGATTCAATCTTTTAATGAAATTTATGGTGGGGATGGTGAAATATTCACGTTGAGGCACTTCGGGGCGGTAAAATGATTGCTCATTCACTTGACAAATAACTTTGTCTATAGTAATTAGGCTCTCATTACTTAAGAAACGGAAACGGTGAAAGCCACAATCAATATTTTACGGAGGATTAAGATGCCTACAATAGAACACAACGGAAACAGCTACAACTGTGATGAAGATGGATTCCTGCTTAACGGTATGGATGATATGAACGACGATTGGATCGATTATGTCAAAGGTGTTGAAGGTATTTCTGAGCTTACCGACGAGCATCATAAAGTGATCGACGCTCTTCGTGAGTACTACAAGAAGAATGGTATTGCTCCAATGGTACGTATTCTTTCCAAAACTACCGGTTTCCCTCTCAAGAGAATCTACGAGCTGTTCCCATCAGGACCGGGTAAAGGTGCCTGTAAGATGGCTGGACTTCCTAAACCTACCGGTTGTGTATAATTTCTAGCAACTGACGCTTTTTAAAGTCATAAAAAGGGCGTTGTTCTCATTTGAGAGCAACGCCCTTTTTTTATTGTTCTAAAAATAGGTCAGTAATGTCAGGTTAGAGATTTGTAAAAGGAGAACCCCCAAACCCGTATTAAATTTTTTTATTCAATACTCGTTTCAGCCAGAAGCCTGCTTATCAGGGCTGCACATTTCTTCTGGTACTCTCCTGCCTGTATGGCAGCTCCCCGCATTCCACCCCGAAGATTTATTTCCGCAAGAAATGTCGTCTCGTTTTCTGTCACCATCAGATCAAGGTGGGCGTGGGGATATCCGCCACGTTTCATGACCTTTCTACAGAGTTGTAACTGGTTTTTATTGAGTGTCAGTGGCGTAGCTGAACCGCCGCAATGAAGGTTATGACGAAAGTTGTCAGGGTTGTGCCGTTCGTATGCTTCTATATAGTCGTCCAGCATGATGACACGTATATCGCGACTATTCTTGAGAAATGGCTGGAGAACAAAGGGGTAGGGGAGAACATTATTTGCAGCCTGCGTGTATACATCTTCAATATCCTTGAAAAGATGAATACCGAGACCGGCATTTTTCCGGTCATGTTTGAGCACAACTTTTGCTATATCGTGTTTTCCGTATAGGGACACATTTTGCATAAGTCCGTGGATATCATAAATAACCACAGTATGCGGAATCATAAAGGTGGAAAAAAGGCGAGCCTGGAATGTTTTTGAGCGACTGCTGAGTTGTGATGTGGCGGAAGGGATCAGGGTTACGCCCCTTTCGACAAGATCCGTAAGGAGGTGTTCTTCGCCGTATCTAAGACGTATGCGGCAGCAGACGATATCGCCGGATTGCAGCTCGTCGTAGCAGGAGAACAGGGTGTCGTTGTCGGTAATAATTCGAGGAATTGCAGTCAAAAGAGCATCTCCGCAAATCGGTCATGGAATATGGACAGATCAGTTTCGCACTGGGCACAGATCAGTTTTATTTCACCTACTACCTGCGATTCATCCTCTTCAGGGGTAAAACTCCCGTCCTGGTTTTGGATATACAGGGTGGAGAGAATGACGTTTTCGGCCACTTCGATAAATTCAGTATCGTTGCCACAGTCAGGGCATATAATTCTATTCCCCGGAGGTTGGAGATCGTTTACCTGCATCACTTCCCACAAAAAACTGGTTCAGCCCTGTTGTTGTGTCTGCTGAGATTCCTCTTCACCGGATTTTGTTTCATTGCAGCCGACCAGATGTAATTCGCTGGAAGCAACTTTCATTTCACCGTTTAAGGCGGCACCCGGTTCAACGGTGAGGCTGTTGCTTTCGATGCAGCCCTGGATATGACAGGTTTTTCTGGCGTTGACAAGGCTTGCTTTAATATTGCCTTCAAGTGTGCCGTGGCAGACAAAGGTGGAAACCTGAATATTACCAACAATTTTACCACTTTCACTGAGAATAAGATGTTCGCCGCTGACATCTCCTTCTATGGTGCCATCTATTCTGGCCTTTCCTTCAAAGTTTAGTTTTCCTGTTATAACCATTTTTTGGTCAATGATTGAGGAGATCACTTCTTTTTCTGCTCGCTGGCTTTCTTGTTCCAGGTTGTCTTTTTGATTAAATAATCCCATGCTACCTCTGCAAAATATTCACTGGTTGATCTCTGCTTACAAGTGTACGTTTGATTTTTACTTTTGATCCGGGGCCCAATTGTTGCATTGTGGCTGCTTGAATAAGATTTTTTGCCTCCATAAATCTGGAAGGATTTATCGGTTTGTCATGCAGGCAAATCTCGTAATGGAGGTGTGATCCTGTGGAACGGCCGCTGCTTCCGACAGTTCCAACAACCTGCCCCCGCACGACTTTGTCGCCACGTTTGACCTTGGTGTTTTTCATATGAGCAAATCTGCTGGTATAACCATTGTCGTGATCTATCTCTACGAAACGCCCGTAGCCACCATTGAAATAGGCTTTGCATACAATCCCGTCAGCTGTGGCAATGATCTTCTGGCCGTAACGTCCCCGAATATCTACACCGGAATGAAACCCTTTTTTATTATTTATCGGATCCGTACGATGGCCAAAATGAGAAGTAATTCGTCCGGGAGTGGGAGGGCCGAGGGGCAGCTGGCGGATGATTTTCAAGTAGGCATCCGATCTGAACAGTAACTCTTTATACTGTTCTTCTTTAGGAGCAAGAAAGGGGCCGCCGGAATTGTTATTGTTTGGTTTCGGAACGTCTTTTATATCCACTCCAATATTGGACAACATTCGTTCTATCACATTACTGCGTTCTTCAAGCTCACTGACTGCAGTATTTAATAAGGTCTGTTTTTCCACCTGAAATGCTTCGGCCTGAGTAGTGTTTTTCCGTTGGAGTGAGCTTATCTTTTGGCTGTATTTCTTTTGCAGCTGCTGACTGGCGTTATCGGCATTGTCCTGTAAGGTCTGTTTTTCCATTTGAAAGATTTTCGCCTGAGTGGAATTTTGTTGCTGGAGTGTGTCGATTGTGCGAGCATATTCTTCTTTTACCTGGTCGCTTTTGGTAAGCGTATTGTGCAGGCTGACGACCTGCGAATTCAGCTGATTGTTTTGTAGAAAAAGATGGGACGCATTGTAACTGATGGCAGCAAGGGTGAGAAAAACAAAAACAGAAATGATACAAATACGTTGCAGTTTTCGTTTGGAGAGGAGCATGGTTCGCCCCTTTCCTTCTTCACCGGTAATGATAATGTGTAAACGGTCGTTCATTGCGGTTTTCGCTGTTTTAGGGTATATGCTTGCGTATGTTGGTAGTGCTGTGAAAATTTGTTTCAAAACGACTGTTCCTAGACAGCCTCCTGGCAAATGACGGATATTTATGACACTACCATATTGTAATATTACAGACTTTATGTAATCTACTCCTGGAAATGGTTAAGTTCAATTAAAAAGAGACACTACGTCGCTTTCTGATATAAAAACATGTCTTATCTACTTAATTGCCAGGCCCTGGGCAAATCATTCGGAGCCGAACGGTTGTTTCAAAATATTGATTTTGTGATTCATCAAGGGGATCATATCGGCCTTGTCGGGCCAAATGGAAGTGGTAAATCCACTCTGTTGAAAATTATCTGTGAAAAGCTGGCTGCTGATGCCGGAGAGGTGCTCAGTCGTAAGAATGTAACTCTTTCCTATCTTTCGCAGGATGATATTTTTGAGGAAGAGGCAAGCATTGAGGGTACTCTTGAAGCATCACTTGCAAATTATAATCTGGAACCGATGGAACGCTATAACCGGGTGCAGGCATTGTTGTCCCGCGCCGAATTTCCCGATACCCTGGCGGCAGTAAAGCTGCTCTCCGGTGGCTGGCGAAAACGACTTTCTATCTGTGCCAGTCTTGTGGTGCAGCCCGATGTCCTGGTACTTGATGAACCGACAAACCATCTGGATATTGAGGGGGTACTGTGGCTGGAGAAAATCCTTGTCGGTAATTTTCCGGGAAGTCCGAAAGCCTTTCTGGTAGTGAGTCATGACCGCCTCTTTCTTGAGAATGTTGCCAACAGGATGGTTGAAATTTCTCCCGCATATCCTGATGGTTCACTACAGGCGCAGGGGAATTATTCCAAATTTCTTACGGTACGCAGTGATTTTCTGGCGCAGCAGGAACGGCTGGAAGAGCGTCTGGCAAATAAGATGCGAAGAGAAGCTGAATGGCTCAGTCGCGGCCCCAAAGCGCGAGCCACCAAGGCCCGGTATCGCATAGATGAAGCACATAAGTTAAGGGAAAATCTCAGCGAGGTGAAAAACAGAAACAGGTCTTTGCAGCAGGTACGCATCGACTTTGATTCAACGGGAAGAAAAACAAAAAAACTTCTGGAAGCTGAGGGGATCAGTAAAAACTATGAGGAAAAACCCTTGTTTTCAGACCTTGATCTGGTGCTTTCGCCCGGAAGCAGGGTCGGCCTTCTTGGCCGTAATGGTTGTGGCAAGTCAACCTTGATGCAGATCCTGGCGGCGGCTGATCAGGTGGAAGGAGCAAAGCCGGATAGCGGAACTCTCACCACCGCTCCGGATATTCAAATAGTTAGTTTCGATCAAAAACGTGAAAAGATTGATGCTTCAATCACTCTGCGTCGAGCTTTGGCTCCCGACGGGGATGCTATACTATTTCGGGATCATTCCTTTCATGTAGTGTCCTGGGCTCAGCGTTTTCTCTTTAGCGCCGATCAACTGGAAACTCCGGTGGGGCAGCTCTCCGGGGGGGAGCAGGCTCGTATCCTGATTGCCGGACTTATGCGGCAGTCTGCTGATATTCTCCTGCTTGATGAGCCGACGAATGATCTTGATATCCCATCTCTGGATGTGCTGGAAGAAAGTTTGCACGATTTTCCCGGTGCCCTGGTGCTGGTGACCCATGACAGGTATCTCCTCGATTCTGTCTGTGAGCAGATAATTGGTTTTGATAATACTGGTGGAGTGGCATTCTATGCGGATTATGAACAGTGGCTTGCTGATTTAAAGCGGAGAGAGAATGGTAACAATCAGGCAAAGAAGGGTGCTACGGCATCTCCGGCTGTTAAGAAGAAAAAACAGAACAAGGCTGGCAAGCTTTCTTATATGGATCAGCGTGAATATGACACTATTGAAGAAAAAATTATGGAAGCTGAAGAGCTGAAAGAGTCTTTGCAGACTGTTCTTGATGATCCTGAAACAGCAAAGCATCCGCAAAAGCTGGAATCTGTCTGGAAAGAAGTTCAAGAACTGCAACAGCGGGTGGATGGCTTGTATGAACGGTGGGATGAATTGGAAGAGAAAAAGTCTAGGGATGAATAAGGTTGTGCATCGATTCGGCACCCAGCCACCTGCGCAGGTTCCCGGCAAAAAAATCAGCAAACCGTTCATGCCAGTCTGTCACCGCATCACAGTAATGGGGGCTGAGAAGAGCATTGCCAAGTTCCCAGAGTGGGCTGGATGCTGGTAATGGCTCTGTCGCGAATACATCCAGGTAGGCACCGCTGATCTGCCTCTCTTGTAAGGCTTGTATTAAATCCTCCTCATTGACCACCCCGCCGCGGGCAGTGTTGATAAAATAACTGCTCTTTTTCATAGCAGAAAACATCTTTTTATCAAAGAACTGGTTTGTGGCTTTTGTGTGTGGCAGGTGGAGGGAAACAAAATCCGCATTGGGAAGGAGTTCGGGGAGTTTTCTCAGGGTATATGTTTCGTCAGCTTCGGGAGTGGCTTTGGTGCTGGTGCGGATGGCTGTTATATGCATGCCAAAATGTTTCCCATTACGGGCAAGGGCTTTGCCTATATGGCCAAAACCGATAACAAGAAGTTTTTGGCCTACCAGGGAGTTCCAGGGAAGTTTACGGTATATTTTCTGCTGCTGCAATTCCCGGTAACGGAAAAAGCCGAAATTGAGGCTGATCATGGCTCCGATTATCGTCTCTGCCTGAAAATTGCTGAGGACACCGCCACAATTACTGACCGGGCAATGGATTTTTGCAAGATCACCGATATGATCATGACCGGCTCCCGCTATCTGTATCCATTGCACACAATCAGCTCGTGCTGCCCTTGTCTGGGCGGACGTGGAGATTTCATCACAACGAAAACTAAACAGGATGTCAGGTTGGATTCGCACCATCAGCGCGTCTAATTCCACGTCATTTCTAGCAATGTGGAAGGTTAGTTCGGAAAAACTATGGGAGAGTGTCTGGAAATATAGATCCGGGCTGTCGTGGATAACCAGAACAGTCGCAGTCATCCAGGGGGCCAGTTCAGCGAGCGTCCGCCAAGGACATGCATATGGATATGGAATACGGTTTGTCCAGCTTGTGCTCCGTTATTGAACACCAGGCGAAAATCGGTAATTCCATTCTCTTTTGCAACCTGTGAACCAACCCGTATCATCTTCCCCATCAGCGCTTCGTCGTCAGTACCAACAGCAGCAGGATCCTGAATATGTTTTTTGGGGATGACCAGAAAGTGCAGTGGTGCCTGAGGAGCGATATCGCGAAAGGCCATGATTTCGTCATCGTCATACAGCTTCTCAGCCGGTATTTCACAGGCTGAGATTTTACAGAAGAGACAATCCGAGCTCATGGTGATTCCTTTTTGGCCCGTTCGCATGAGTCAACGTAAAGCTTTTCAATGGCTTCCCTGCCGGCATCGCTGAGATAGCGTGTACCCGAACCGACAAATGTGTCATATTCTATAACCGGAGTATCTTCCTGCCATTCGTTATCATTCCAGGTGAACCATTGTTTTTTGGGTTGGTCGAAAACGTGCAGAGGACGGTTAAACAGTTTGGCAAGTTCCACGGCCCAGCCGGTTCCGCCTTTTACTGTAGTATCATCCATAATGGTTCCAATAACAAACACCTGGTGGCCGCTGTTCACCATATGAAAAATAGTCTGCAGAACTTTTCTGATTTTTTCAGTCTCGTAGTATGTCCGGTTCAGCATACGGGAGGCCAGTTCCATGGATATGTCACCACGTTCCAGGTCTTCTTTGGTTAGGGTTACAGAATTTTTATTGCGGTTCAGTTTGTGTCCTTCAAAGGTATAAATAACCTCTTTGAGTCCGTATTTTTCTGCCGCTTCACCAAAGGTTGCTTCGGCCCCTTTCAGGCCGCCACTGTATAGAGTACAGGTTTTCTTATCCATCGTATGCTCCTATTCATTGAAAATTTCATCAGATAATACAGGCAACCCTACCACACTGACAAGCAAAGGCAAGAAAGAGCTGAAAAGCAGCCTATTTTTTCACTGCCCGTAGAAAAACCCGTTGCGGTGCAGGGTAGCCTTCGATAGTTTTTGTCAGATCCTGAGGATCCAGAAAATCGGAATAGGATTCAAAATCCATCCACTCGGTACGCCGCTGTTCAACTGCTGACATGGGGTGCTGGCAGAATAATTCAATATTTGTAAAACCGGCCCGAGTTAACCAGTTTTTTAAACAATTGCCGGTGGGCACAAAATAGGTTCCCGGCACCTTGGCATACGTTTTTTTCGGGAATAGTGCTGTTTCCGACTCTCCGGGGATGGCCTGGGATTCGAGGATCAGGGTTCCGCCGGATGTAAGGGAGGAGTAGATGTCTCGTAAGCATTCTACCGGAGAGCAGCGGTGATAGATAATTCCCATAAGAAAGAGGATGTCGAAACATTCTGGAAAAAGCGGCAGGTGCTGAACTCCCAGGAGATCGATATGCAGATTCTTCTGCCCGGCCATGCCGTTTAAGCCTTTAAAACAATAATAGTGCTGAACCGAAGGCTCAAAACCGATGACTATTTTCGGTTTGCAGGGAACCATGCGGAACATGTAATAGCCATTACTGCACCCAATGTCCGCTATGATTTTTCCTTGTAAGTCAGGAAGAAAATCAACGAGCCGCTGCCATTTTCTGCCGCTCTGCCATTCTGAATCCACATAAATATCGTAAATGGAAAAAGGACCTTTGCGCCAGGGGATAAAACTGCGGAGGTGGGATTCTATTTCGGTTCTTTCTGCTGCTGTTCTTTCTTCTGCTTTGCCAATGGTGACTTTTTCCTCCTCAAACTGGAGATATTCAGCTGGGAATTGCTGCAATCCCTCACAAGGGAGGCGATAGCGGAGAAACCCCTTTTTATTCTGGCTGACCCATGTTTGCAGTTTCTTTTGGGCTGCAATAATTTTATCAAAGGCGGCTAATTGTGGTAGCTGTTCAATGTAATTCATGGATGTTCGCAAAGGGGTTTTACGGCCAGAAAAGAGACGAAATTAAACCATTGAAAAAACGGTTCTACTTCGATAAATCCGGCGGTCTGGAGCATTGATCTATTCTCTTCATAAGAACAGGGGATAAGTACATTTTCAAGGGCTTCACGTTTTCGGGCTATTTCCAGTTCTGAATAGCCTTTTTCTTTTTTAAAGCCATGGTAGATATCAATAAACGTTCGGTTCAAACTGGAATGGTGAGAAATGATTTTCTCACTTAGAATACAAATTCCACCTGGTCGCAGATTGCTGAAAAGATGACCCAGAAATTGCTGCCGATGCAGCGGACGAATAAACTGCAGAGTATAGTTCAGGATAAAGGCACCCGTTTCAGGCTGCTTTACTTTCATGATATCGCCATGCTTAAAATGCAGGCGATCCTGTTGGCTGAAAAGCTCTGCTTTGAGTATGCCCTTGTCCAGCATGGCGGAAGAGTTATCAATTCCTACATATTGAAGATCTTTTTTGCTGAGCAGAGTTGCGAGTTGCAGAAGGGTGGTACCCGTGGCACAGCCTAGATCCACAACAGAATCACCATCATTCAGCATGGAATTCATGATTCTGGCAATGGAGATAAGTCCATGACACTTCTATATTATTGTCCGGAGTTACGGGAAAGATCAAACTGTTTTTCAGTCTCATCATGATTGCCAGGTTTGTTGCAAGTGATCCGGTTTTACTGACGGTAATTTTCACTGTAGCGGCATATTCTTTGTTTATTATTCTTTGCATTTGAAATTTGCACCATTTTGTTCGTTGTCGTGGCAGTAATTTTGTGGTGATGACGTTGAAGAAGAGTAAATAGACTTGCTAATACTCAATTATCCAGCTATAAAAAAGATTCTCTAATGTTGCATAGTCATATAATCGGGTTTGTGGGTAACCGATTTCGATATCGTTTTAATTGAAAGAGGAGAATGTCATGAGTGGAAAATTCTGGGGCAATATTGGTCTTGGTGCAGTGCTGATTAGTCTGGTAGCTTTTGGGGTGACCCAGATAAGTGCCTCACCCGGTGTTATGGGATTATTGTTGCCCGAAGTGAAAGTATCTGCTGGGACAGCAGAATTGTTACATTACGTGAAACTAATTCCCATAAAAAAGAAGAAGTCGAGACGTTCTGGAAAAATCGGCAGGTGCTGAACTCCCAGGAGATCGATATGCAGATTCTTCTGCCCGGCCATACCGTTTAAGCCTTTAAAACAATAATAGTGCTGAACCGAAGGCTCAAAACCGATGACTATTTTCGGTTTGCAGGGAACCATGCGGAACATGTAATAGCCATTACTGCACCCAATGTCCGCTATGATTTTTCCTTGTAAGTCAGGAAGAAAATCAACGAGCCGCTGCCATTTTCTGCCGCTCTGCCATTCTGAATCCACATAAATATCGTAAATGGAAAAAGGACCTTTGCGCCAGGGGATAAAACTGCGGAGGTGGGATTCTATTTCGGTTCTTTCTGCTGCTGTTCTTTCTTCTGCTTTGCCAATGGTGACTTTTTCCTCCTCAAACTGGAGATATTCAGCTGGGAATTGCTGCAATCCCTCACAAGGGAGGCGATAGCGGAGAAACCCCTTTTTATTCTGGCTGACCCATGTTTGCAGTTTCTTTTGGGCTGCAATAATTTTATCAAAGGCGGCTAATTGTGGTAGCTGTTCAATGTAATTCATGGATGTTCGCAAAGGGGTTTTACGGCCAGAAAAGAGACGAAATTAAACCATTGAAAAAACGGTTCTACTTCGATAAATCCGGCGGTCTGGAGCATTGATCTATTCTCTTCATAAGAACAGGGGATAAGTACATTTTCAAGGGCTTCACGTTTTCGGGCTATTTCCAGTTCTGAATAGCCTTTTTCTTTTTTAAAGCCATGGTAGATATCAATAAACGTTCGGTTCAAACTGGAATGGTGAGAAATGATTTTCTCACTTAGAATACAAATTCCACCTGGTCGCAGATTGCTGAAAAGATGACCCAGAAATTGCTGCCGATGCAGCGGACGAATAAACTGCAGAGTATAGTTCAGGATAAAGGCACCCGTTTCAGGCTGCTTTACTTTCATGATATCGCCATGCTTAAAATGCAGGCGATCCTGTTGGCTGAAAAGCTCTGCTTTGAGTATGCCCTTGTCCAGCATGGCGGAAGAGTTATCAATTCCTACATATTGAAGATCTTTTTTGCTGAGCAGAGTTGCGAGTTGCAGAAGGGTGGTACCCGTGGCACAGCCTAGATCCACAACAGAATCACCATCATTCAGCATGGAATTCATGATTCTGGCAATGGAGATAAGTCCATGACACTTCTATATTATTGTCCGGAGTTACGGGAAAGATCAAACTGTTTTTCAGTCTCATCATGATTGCCAGGTTTGTTGCAAGTGATCCGGTTTTACTGACGGTAATTTTCACTGTAGCGGCATATTCTTTGTTTATTATTCTTTGCATTTGAAATTTGCACCATTTTGTTCGTTGTCGTGGCAGTAATTTTGTGGTGATGACGTTGAAGAAGAGTAAATAGACTTGCTAATACTCAATTATCCAGCTATAAAAAAGATTCTCTAATGTTGCATAGTCATATAATCGGGTTTGTGGGTAACCGATTTCGATATCGTTTTAATTGAAAGAGGAGAATGTCATGAGTGGAAAATTCTGGGGCAATATTGGTCTTGGTGCAGTGCTGATTAGTCTGGTAGCTTTTGGGGTGACCCAGATAAGTGCCTCACCCGGTGTTATGGGATTATTGTTGCCCGAAGTGAAAGTATCTGCTGGGACAGCAGAATTGTTACATTCCGTGGAACTTGTTCAATCCGATGTACAAGTACAGAAAACCGGTCACAAAGTTGATGCTGCTTTTGCTGTTGAAAACCGGGGCGAAATCGATATAAAAAATATATCCATTCTTTGTACCCTTTTTGACTCCGAAGGAAGAGAACAGGGACGTGATAAATGGATCGTGTTTGATACCGTTAAATCCAAAGAAAGCGGGATGTTCAGTTTTTCTGATAAAAGATTTATCAGGGATACTGTCGTCCGCTCCCAGTGCCAGATCGTGAATCTTGAGGAAGTAAAGCCGCTGGTTATTACAGTGCATCGTGGTGGAAGTGGACATAATGCAGGACATGGTGATCCGGCTGCTGTTCATGATACTGGGCACGGCAGTAAACATTGATACACTCGTAAAAAGTAATATTGTGGATGGCTATGTGAAAATGTCTAAAGAAATTGATTTTGATGAAATTCTGGGGAAGTATCACTCTGATCCTTTTGAATATGTGGATATTTTTGCCGAACACACCGGTAAAATTCGTTTTCTGGTGGAAGAAGGCCGTGAGGTTGCTGCTGTAAGCGGAGAATGGAAACATATCCCCGGGACGCCCCTTTTTGAGATTACCAGAGAAAAAAATCCAAAAAAGAATACTGCCACCACTAATGGCGTTGTCTCTTCGCTATGTACTGAATTTGAAGGCCGTTTTGTAGAGGCTGGTGAGAAGCTGATGACAATTCGTCATCCATTGAAAAAGAAGGAAATAATAGAGCGTATTCTGCGGGAAGTCCTTTATGTTTTCCTCGCACCTGAACGGGCAAAATATTTTTTCGCTCCTGATATACAATCGAGAATTGTAAAAAAAGGTGCTCGCGAAGTTTCGGTGAAAGCGGGTGATGAAATTATTATCATGTCTCTTATGAAACGGGATACCCCCGTGTATTACAGTGGAGATTCCGGGGTTATTCATTCAGTTTATTTTCAGCCTGGTGTTTCTGTCGACCAGGGAGCCCCACTGATAGGTGTCTGCCCCACAGATAAGTTGCCTCTTATCCAGAAGATTATCACCAGGGTCAAAGCGGACTGGGATAAAACTACCGAGTAGTTTTTAACAGTATTCTCCTGCGTTTCTCAATCAATAGAATTCTTTTATGCCGGACGGTATTTATAAGTCCGGTATAAGGAGATCAACCCTGGTTGATTAACGATATTCTAAAATTATCTTACAATCTTCATGCGTTCCTCCTCCGTCTTCATTACCGAATTTGAAACTGATACTTCGAATGATTTTGTCACCCTGTTTGGCTAAACTGACAAGCGTTGTCTCTGGTTAGTGATTATTGTATTTCTTAATAATTGATATACTCGTAAAAAATAAAAATTTGGGTGGCTAAGTAAAAAAACTTCATATTCGAGGAACGCGAATTTGATAGAGTGAGGCCTGTTTAAGCACGTCGTAACGACAGCAAATTTGCAGTGACGAAGAAGATGAGGAGTTTTTATGAAGCCGGGAATTCATGATCTCTGGACTGGGATGAGGGGAAGATGGCCGCAGGTGTAGAACAGTTAAAGAGAGCAAAAGTAAACAACCCCCCCCCGAGGACAATTTTTCAAAACTCAACAGGAGGGTATCTAGAGACAAAAAGAAACTGATTTTTTTCTGTCGGATTCGCAGTTACATTTCTTCTTGTCGTAAATATGATATCGCACCAACAACAGCATTGGCTTTATTGTTCAAGGGTGAGTTGCCGGATTTTATGCATTAACATGAGAATACCTGGGAATTCCACTGAGTGGTTACCGTGGAGTTTTTACTCATATTCTGGATTTTAACACCCAATTGTAAAGGCAGTCCGTACGTAACAAGATGAGAATTTAGATCATGAAAAATACAATTTCCTTTACCGTGTCGTTAATAGACAGGCAGCCTCTCTCCCTGATGGAACAACAGTTGCAAAGTAGCAGGCTGCTCTTCTGTGAAGAAGGATGAGAATATGCAAACCTGAATTCAAGTTATTTTGCAGACCGGGCGATGAAATAAATTCCTTGTTGAAAAAAGTGACATTGGTACTCTCAAGGTCTGTTATTGTAAAGGTCATAGAGACAGAATCTGTTCTGGCGTGAGTCCCTGACGCCGCAAGATTATCTATAACGATATCGTGTGAATTATTTCTTCCGATTGTTAGTGTTTGCCCGGTATCTATGGGGTATTCCTGCAACACCTTATCTTTGTATCGTAAAAAAATTGAGTGGCATATCGGTCGCTTATTGAATATGATGCTTTTTGAGCATAAAATACGAAACATAATTCAAAGCAAACAATATTGGGAACTACAAATCAAGAAAATTGCAGTTACAAGCGGAAGAAAGTACCCCCAGAATCCGTACGAAATGTTTTGCAAGTTTCTAACCGGATATAACTGCGCAAAAAAAATGATAGTAGGTTGCTTTATTTTTGTAAAGGGCCTTCCTGGCAGTTTCATTTCTTCCAAAATCTGTCAAATTTTGTTAAGTCTCGTTTACTTCTCCAATTCCTGGTTATTTGGAAAAACTTCATGTCCAAAGCGTACAAATTATGGCCAGCCTTTCCCACATCACTCCAACTGCTCTAACTGAGCACATAAGCTCAGTTACGTTTGCACACTATGCTGGAGGGCATGCAGAGGCACCGCAAATATCTCGTTATGGTGCTTTTGTCGGCTCTGCTATTACCCTCTATTCTTCCCTTGAACGAGCTATGGATAAGGCGCGTCAACTTATCAGTACCTGCGAAGAAGAACATAAGCCTGTTTTGAACGGTGCGGTTATTCTTGCTGAGACGCTTGTTTGTTCAAAGGGGCGTTTTCAAAGATCATGGCATGCGCCCCCCGGCGGGGTGTGGGGATGCCTGGTGCTTGCTGATATATTCCTGCCAATTTTCCGAAATTTTATTCCGTTAATTCCCGGTATCGCCTGTTGTGAGGCATTACATGCCATGAAACTGACAACTGCCCGCATTCGTTGGGTGAATGATGTTCTTGCGGAAAATAAGAAACTGGCGGGTTTTCTTATTGAAACATTCTCAAGCCCTGTTCACAAGGAACAGTTTCATCTTCTTGGCTTTGGCATAAATATCAATAATACTACCTTTCCCAAAGAGCTGGTTGGTGAGGCCGTCTCTTTGCGACAACTTTTGGGGGGAGAAGTCGATATAAACAAGTTTGCGTTGTCTTTTCTGGCTTCCATGCGTTGGTATATCGGTTTACTTCTTTTTGAGGAAGTACGATGGCTGACTAGTGGGGGTGGAGAAGAATATAAAGCGGAACATCCCATTTTAACACGTTGGAAAGAATTGTCAGATACAGTGGGGAAGCGGGTACGATTTGGCTATGACGTACTTTTACAGCCTCAGTACGAGGCTTTTGTGGAGAGTATTTCACACGATGGCGGGCTTGTTCTTCGTCACGATGATGGTACCGGGAGCAGGGAATACAGCGGTGAGATACGCTATCTTTGATGGCGTCGTAAAAACTCTTCATCTTCTTCGTCACTGCAACTCTGCTGTCGTTACGACGTACTGAAGTACGCCTCACTCCATCAAATTCGCGTTCCTCGAATATGGAGTTTTTTACATAGCCATCCACGATTTTACTTTTTACGAGTTTGTTATCTTGGATGTTTCACGACAGTGTCTAGAAATGCCCAGGAGTTAGTATCTCTCTGGAAAAGGTGGTAGCCGTAAGCATTTAGAAAACTGAGAGCTTCACGCTGGCTGATATCGGTGAGTTGCAAGCGGTGTAATCGTTCAAGGGGTTGATTCATGGCTGTGGTAAGGGATTTCAGGGTGCCGGTGGATATCTTTATTCTGCTGCTGTTCTCTTGTTTGGCACTGCACTTTTCACAATGTATCCCTCCACTTGTCGGATGAAAGCGACTGGATTTCTGTTCGTGCAGGTGTTGTCCGCAGCTAAAGCAGTACTCGAGTACCGGTTCATATCCAATTACCTTGTATAAACGAATGAGGAAATAAATAAGGAGTCGGGCGTGAGGGTGTTGTCGGTTCAGATTCATGTACACCCAAAGCAGGAGCGGATACAGATCCTCATCGCCTTCCATCTCTTTAGTGGCAAGTAAGACAATTTCACGAATAATTGTGGCTGTGGTGTACCTTGTTACATTCTGACGTAAGCTGAGGAATCCGTCTAAAAGCTCTGCCTCGGCAATAAATGCAAGGCCACCGTTTTTCGGGGTAGTATGAAGAATAGTAAGAGAACTGAATAGTTCAAGTTTGTTGACAAATCGTTTTTTGCTACGCTTTGCACCTTTGGCGATTCCTGTCAGGCGTCCAAGTTTCTGACAGAAAAAAGTGACTATCAGATCCGATTCTCCATGATCCTGACAATCAAGAACAATGGCTGCAGATTCTGTCTGTTGTCTTCTTCCTCTATCGCTATGTGTAACAACCACGGTTTGCAGTTTTTATCTGTGGAATCCTAATTGAGGATATCTTCTGGGAGAGAGAGGAGGCGACTGCCCTCAACTGTTTCCGGTAGAGGTAATGTTATGTCATTAAATTTGATAGCTGCTTTGACTGTTTCCGGCAGTTTAATGATAATCTGTTTCTCGATATCCCACGTTAGTGTTTGGCCGGAATTATGTTGTTTGGCTATGAAAAGACCATCATCAAGTGATACCTGGATGGAACCGCTGTTTTGAAATTCTATTTCAAGGTGATAGGGCGTTGATGCCAGAGCAGAATCTTGTGTCTCTTCTTGCAGCTTTGTTTCTGCAGACCCTGCTGAGGACTCAGATTCAGTTAAAGAAGTTAGAATAACCCGTTCCTGCTGGCTGCCGGATTGCAGTTTCTCAAACTGTGTCTGAAAAAATGCTACAGGATTCCAGTTGAGGAACCAGCATAGCCCGATAATTATGGCCACTGTCAGCAGCACAAGTGTTCCAGCGCCGGCTGCTGGTGATACTGAGGGAGGTTCAGCATAGTTGCTGAATTTTCCACTATTGCTCATTGGAGGAGAAAAATGTGTTTTGTTCGGAATTGGGGATATTCCACGGGCTTCGAGATAGGCGCTGACGACTTTTTCCGGATTCATCGAAAGATAATTGGCATACATGGCGTAGAATCCGCGACAAAATGCATCTGCCGGCATATCATCAAAATTGTCAGATTCCATGGCCTGCAAAACAGGCATGGAAATTCTGGTGACGTCAGCAACATCCTTCAGAGATCCACCTTGTTGCTCACGATGTTCGCGGAGAAGTGTGCCAATTGATTTTGTTTCTTTTATTATTTCTTCCTCAGACATTTCCGTATCCTACAATTTTTTTATGTACGCTTCTTTCTTGATGGTTGTAACCCACCCATCGAATTGTTCTTTCAGTTGTTGGTCGTAAAGATTATTTCTGATTTCCTCCTTTACCGAGGCAAAGGAGTCCTGCACAATAATTTGACCATCCTGGCTGGAGAGGAGTTTAAAAAATTGATACCCTGCCGGGGTTTCGATTACTTCACTGATTTGTCCGGGAGTGAGGTGCAATACTGCTGTTTTCATATATTCAGCCATTTCATCTTCTTGGAAGACACCAAGATCTCCGCCATCTGCGGCAGATGGAAGATCGGAAAATTTTTTAGCGAGTGTGCGGAAATCCTGCCCGTTGACGACTAGTTTTTGAATTCTTTCAGCCCGCTTTTTTGCATCCATTTTATCGGCATATTGTGCGGGAGCGGAAGTGGTGTCACTGGCCTTTTTTCCCCAGGTGAAACCCATCTGCAACAGATAGTATCCTCCACCACTGATATGCTTCGTGTAGTGTTCGTCATAGTAATCGAGGATCATGTTTTCAGTGATTATGAGTTTGGATCGAATTTTGTAATTAACCAGTTTGGATTGCAGTATCTGATTACGAAGGGTGTCAAGGTAGGCATCGTAATTCATGCCCATGTGGGCAAGCTGATTATCCAGTTCGATCCTGGTAATATTATTTTTTACCAGCATGTTGTCGGCTGCCGCCTGTATCTCATCATCAGATACGGTAACACCCTGTTTTTCAGCTTCCTGATCAATCAGTTTCTTATCAATCAGGCTGTTGAGAACTTCTTCGCGGGCGTGCCGAAGAGTCTCTTCCAACTGTTCAGGGGGAGTTTCGGCAAGTATCTGTTTGAAGAATCCTTTACCGGCGATAGATACTTCAGACATGGTGATGACGTCATCGTTGATAATGGCTACAACACGATCCACCAGTTGTGCGAAAGCAAAAGGCGGGGCATATAATACACTGATAAGACCTGCTGCGACAAAGGCAGAGAGGAGAAAAGTAAATCGTTTGTTCATGGTAAGGTATTCGTGGTTCATAATATAAGGTGGCATGGTTGCAATGCCCATGTGGCAAGTGTAGGCACTCTACCATAAATTCAATTTCTGGACAGCATTTACCTCTTTTTGAACGCATTTGTTTTCCAGTTCGGTGCCGCAACGAGCGGGAGGGGAGTATTGAAAACTGTCGAATGTCCCGATTTTACAGTAGATAATATTTTTATAATTGAATGTTGAATACTTTCAAACAGTGCCTGAACAGCTTTAAGGGAGTCAGTTTGATAGCCTGCACGTGTGTTTGTTTGAGTTTCAGGGTAAAAGGAAAACTGGAAATAATGCCTGTATTGCGGGTTGACATTCCGGAAAAATTGAATATTTTGAAGGACACTAAACCAGACTGTTTTTATGATTCCGTCTGATACATCAGGTTTTTGCGAAACCATCACGTATAGAGGAAGTTTTTTATGGCTCAGTATATTGTTAAGCGTCACCAGGGTTTATTGCTCGCATGTTTGTTTTTGTTGTTGCTTAGTGTTCATCCATTGCAGGCGGCTACCAGGATGCCATCTTTTTCTCTTCCTGATGTAGTTACAGGAAAAGATATTGACAGTAAAATTTTTGAGGGAAAGACCCTGCTTATCACATTTTTTGCCACCTGGTGCTCTCCATGTATGCAGGAAATACCGGATCTGATCAAGTTGCAGGATGAACTGTCAGGTAAAGGCTTTTCCGTTATAGGAATCTCTGTGGATCAGGGAGGAGACAAGCTTGTAAAGAAACTGGTTGAGAAAAGGTCAATTAATTATCCGGTGATGATGGCGGATGGTCCCATCGTCAGAAAGTTTGGTGGAATCAGGGGGATTCCCATTTCATTTTTGATAAATAAAAAGGGGAATGTCGTGAAAACATATCCCGGTTATGTTCCACATATACTCCTGGAAAATGATATTAAGAGGATAATGAAATAGTCCCTGCTGTTGCTGATTATTGTTGACAACCGTTTGGTGCTTTCCTATAGTGTGTCGACTATTTTAGTAACCATGTAAAAATCTGGAGTCTTCCAGAGAAAATAAAAACCTGTTACTTTAGGAGAAGAACAATGAAAAAAAGTATCGTATCTGTTGTATTGGCTCTCACTTTTGCTGTAAGCACTGTAGCTGTAGCAGCAACTGTTAAGTGTACTGTTGACGCTGTTGATGGTGACAAAGTGACCATGACTTGTAAAAAAGCCAGTAAACTGAAGGTTGGTGACAAGGTAAAGGTAAAAGCTAAGAAGAGCGGTGGAGCTGCCATCGAGGGTTGTTAATTGACATAGTTCTTATTTTTAGTTAGTTTGTGAAGGCCGATTGATATCTGATATCAATCGGCTTTTTTTTTGCATTTATTTTACGGTGCCATCCAATTTGATGAACTCGTAAAAACCTGAATTTTAGGTGGCTTAGTAAAAAGTTTTTTATTCGAGGAATACGTTTGGAATTATTAAAAGCTATACTACTTGGAGCTGTGCAGGGATTGACTGAGTTTCTGCCTATTTCCAGTTCCGGACACCTGGTGCTTGGCTCTAAGTTGTTAAATTTTCAGGAACAGGGGCTGGCCTTTGATGTTTTTGTGCATTTTGGTACACTCTTTTCCGTGTGTGTTGTCTTTCGTAAAGAGCTGCTGGCCATGGTGACTGCTCCCCTTGCTGTTTTGCAAAAACGTGCAGATGCAAAATTAACCCGTTTTTTTTACTGGGATATCTATATTATAATGGCAACTCTTCCTGCTGTTGTTGTGGGGCTGTTTCTGAAAAATTCAATAGAAGATATTTTTGCCAATGTCCTGCTGGTCTACTGTATGCTTTTTGTCACAGGGCTGCTTATGACCGTGACGCCTTATATTCGTGAAAGAAAAGTACAATTAAATTGTCCCCGCGCACTACTTATTGGTTGCGCCCAGGCAATGGCTATTTTCCCCGGTTTGTCTCGTTCCGGTTCAACGATTTTTATGGGAATGCTCCTAGGTGTTAACCGGGAAACTGTTGCCAGATTTTCCTTTATCATGTCCATCCCTGCAATTCTTGGCGCAGTGGTCTTGCAGGGAAGAGATCTTCTCCATACCCCCCCTCCTGTGGAAAGTCTGCTGTTGATAGGAGCGGGAACCATAGCCTCTGCCATCAGTGGCTATTTTGCCATAATATTACTGCTCAATGTGATTCGGAAAAATAAACTGCATTATTTCGGTTATTACTGCCTCCTGATAGCCTCGGGCGGCCTCCTTTATACTTTTATTTCCGGCTGATTTTTCCGGATTCTACGGTACCCATGGATATTCGAACCCTGCCCGATAAAGAACGTGAGATTTATAATCGCATCAAAAAAAATTATAAACTCTCCTTTGACAAACTCACTATTGCCAACCAGACCATACGTTTGCTCAAGGTTGCCGATATTGAAGAATTTCTGGATGGAAAAGATCCATTTGCTGATGTCACAGAGTTTCCGTTCTGGGTGAAACTCTGGGAATCCGCCATGATTCTCTCCCATGCGGTTACCACTCTTCCCGACCCCGCCGGAAAAACCATGCTTGAGATCGGTGCCGGATTGGGAGCACCCGGTATTACAGCAGCAGCCTGCGGATTTGACGTCACACTTTCTGATTATGAAGATATTATCATGGATTTTCAGAAAGTTAGTGTTGCCGCTTCAGGGCTTGCTAATGTAAATTGCATTCATCTGGATTGGCTTGACCCGCCGGATATTGAGCCTTTTGATTTCCTTATTGCGGCAGAGGTGCTGTTTAGAGAAGAGTTGTTCGAGCCTCTATTACAGGTATTTGACCGCTTTCTTAAACCCGGCGGTTCCATTTTTCTGGCT
>Ga0256826_1000184_pt1 | contig 34569 bp, 38 predicted proteins | sample CV79metaG_FD_185975 | JGI IMG/M metagenome (GOLD analysis project Ga0256826, IMG submission 185975) | Hydrothermal vent microbial communities from East Pacific Rise, Pacific Ocean - CV79 | ecosystem: Environmental > Aquatic > Marine > Hydrothermal vents | place: Pacific Ocean: East Pacific Rise...
TATTAGATTAATATTGGAGTCTGTATAATATGAAAAAATATAAGACTTCTATAGGATAACTATGAAAAAATTCAACCTTTTTAACGAAATTATCACAACTAGTAGACAAGAACTACTCAAAGCTATTAACAGTACAAGACTTTTTGGTATAAACATCAAAGGTGAAGTTCTTTACTCGCCATTTAAAGAAAATGAAATTTTAATTTATGAAGGAAAACATACACCTAAACCTGTAAATGCACTTATGCCAGCTAAACCACAATCACTCGAAGAAATATTTGGAAAGAATTACCAAATTCTTGAAGATGATGACAGAATTCTTATAAAAGCTTTTGCAAACTGGCAAGAACTTATAGGGGTTAATACTCCTCGTGCTTCCTATGATGACACAACAAATGATGGAGTTGACCTCTTTAGTAATGAAGATTTAGAAGAACTTGGATGGCAAGCCACAGAGTTTAGTATACCTTACAGAGTTTTTGTTGAACTTCTCGAAGAAAAATGTGCTGGTACTATTCTTTGTATCGAAAAAGAAGAACCTTCTTACCAGTTTAGTGGACTTGGTTTTATAGAGGATAACAAAGAAGCTTACAAAGTGATGTTTGATTTTGCCAAAAGTAAAATTAATGATGTTATAACACACAATGAAAATTTTAAAGACGAATTTTTAAGTGATGACCAGATAGAAGCTTTAGAATATTTCAAATTAAGATAAGTCATAAAAATGAAAAAACAAGATATTTACATAGAAAAAAAGTATCGAGGAAGTATTACAACACCTGCAACAAAAGAAGCAAATGCACTTCTTTTTCGCGTTAGACAAGCCTATGCTAACCACGAAGAGATGAGTATCAAACTTGTTTTTCTTGACCATAAACTTCAAAAACTTAAAAAATACCAAAAAGGCAGTTCTCAAATAGAACTTGAACTCTTAGACTTTTATATCGCACTGGGTGAATGTTTAAAGTTTGATATAAACGATGCACACAAGCTCAAAAACTCTGTAATACTTACTAATGATACCGCACATAGTAGTTTTAACATCACAAAAAGACTTAAACTCATCAACAAAAAAAAGCTTTCCAACGCGAAAAGAAGCTATCTTTTTTGGGATATTGAAAATTTCTCAAGTATCTCTTCCATCTTTTCTGAAATCATTGATAAATATGAAATTAAAGATGAACATATCATCATGGCGGCAAATCCTGATTCTCTTTACCTTAAACGTGCAGAATGGGAAGCAAATCTTTATGACTATGGCAAAACACTCAACTCTTTTGAGTTTATAAAATGTGACCACGGAAAAAATGTTGCGGATGATGTCTTACTTGAAAAATTTCAAGAAGCCAAGCTCAAAAACAGTAATGTGTTTATACTAACTTTTGATAGAGAATTAAAAGAGAGATTTACAGAAGTCACCCACCAAAGTAACAACCTTTTTATAATGTCAAAGTAGGATTTTCTAAAATTTCTGGCATTGGTTCGCCAATATAATACCCTTGTGCATAGTCAACACCAAGTTCCTTGACTATCTCAAAAATTTCTTTTGAGTGCACAAACTCTGCAACTACACTCTTTCCAAGTTTATGTGCAAATATTATAATAGTTTCTACAATTAATCGTGCATTTTTATCTGTATCTATATTTCTTATTAAAGAGCCATCAATCTTCATAAAGTCTGATTGCATCGCTGTCATATGTTGAAAATTTGCATATCCACTTCCAAAATCATCAATTGCCATGTTAGCACCACATGCATACACTTTTGCAATAAATTTTTTTACTGAAGTTTCATCCTCATTATTCTGTGTTTCAAGGATTTCTATAGTCAATTGTGAGGCGATTTGATATTCTTCAATTTTTGAAAAAAGAAATTCTCTTGTTTTTTGATTATGCATGTCAGAGAATGAAAGATTTATACTAAAAGAGAAACCTTTTTTTTGAAAATATGAAAAAGACTTTTCAATCATTATTTCTGTAATCTTTGGATATACCTTAATTTTTTCGCTAATATTTAAGAAAGAATATGGAGATAAAATAGATTCATCCTCTTTTTCAAGTCGTACTAATGCTTCATATTTATCAATTTTTTTACTTTTTAAGTTAAATAATGGTTGGAAATAAGGAAAGATACTATCTCTAATAATAGCCCCTTTAATTACCTTTGCCATCTCTAAATTTTCTTTATATTTATTCGAAAGTTGTAAATTTTCATTGTAAATTACATACTCTTTTCCTGATTTTCTTGCAAGTTTTAATGCCATATCAGCATTTACAAAACCCATTCCATTTTTGTTAACAATTGCTGTCCCTATTGTGACAGAAACATGAATTTGATTTTCTTCGATAATAAATTCTTCATTGTCAATGATATCTATACATTCCTTTAATTTTTGAATCTTTTCTTCTTTTGATTTGGGACGCCTTACAATAATTGCATATTCATCAGATGGAAGTTTAAAAATTTCAGCTTGATTTAAATCAGTAATTTTTTTCAAAATTGCTGCTGTTTTTTGTAAAACACCATCACCTACTCTATGTCCATAAAAATCATTAATCGTCGTAAAATCATCTATATTGATTAAGATGATTAATTTTCCGATAGACTCTTCAAGTCTATTTATAAGACTCAAGCGGTTTGGTAACTGAGTAAGTTTGTCAAAATAAGCTTGTTTATAAATATAAGCGGAACTGTCCCTTATTCTTTGTTCAAGACTTTCATTTAGTTGTGCCAATTCTAAAGAAACTTTATTCGCTAAATTTGCCACTACATGTTCTGTTCTAATCTCATAGTTTTGAGTTGTTTGTAATAATTTTATTTGATGAGATTTTAAAGCACTCTGCCCTTCATCTAAAGCAAGAAGTGTCATTGTTTCATTAAGTAGTTGATTTTTTTCTTTTGCATGAAAAAATTCGCCATAAGTAAAAAAGCCTGAAATATTTCCAAGATTATTTAAGATAGCAAGTTCTTTGGCAACACTTTCATGTAAAAATCTTCTTCTTGCCATACAAGAGTAGATAAAAACAGCTTCCGCTTTATACTTCATTTCTTCAATCATATTGCTTATATAATAATGACTACTTTGTAAAATTCGCTCAACATTACCTATAGCAAAACGGACTTCAGTTCCTTCAGGTATATTACCTGCAAAAGTAAGAGAACCATCATCATCTTTAAAAAGGACAGCACGTCCAACATCAATGCCATCTTTTTCTATCACCAATGGAAATTCTATACCTATTTGTGGCAATTTATTTGCAAGTTCATAACCAAAATATTTTGCATAAATATCAACAGCACTCATACCATCAATCTCATAAACTCTATTCTTAATCGCTTTTGTCACCTGCATTTTACGACCTAATGGCATCCAATCAAAAGCATATCGTGTTGTTGCATTAAGTTTAGTACCACTTAAAGAGACACCAACAGCACCCTCTGCAATAGTTTTTTCTTTATCAAAAACATATGTTTTTTTCAACTCTCCATTATCTGCTGATAAACCTCCAGCAAGAATTGTTGATGATGAGATACTTGTAATCCCATTCGCGAATTCCTCTCCATTTGTATGGATTCCATCTGCAAAACTAATAATAACCTTCGTATTATCAGTAACTAAAGATGATGCAAGAGCAGCACCCACTTCAAAGCTATCGTTACCATATGTCTTATTTTCAATAAGAACAGATTTTAAATGTGTTTCTTCAAAGAGAGTGAAAGTAGCAACACTTTTACCTGCATTATAAACATGTTCTCCATCTATGACACCATCAGTTGTTGTGCCAATAATGATTGACTGTGGATAGTGCTTTCTGAAATAGAGTCGTATCTTTTCAACTTTTTCTCTCTCTGCATCTGCACAAAAAATTTGAATCAAAGTTTTAGGAGTATCAAGTATTGAATCATGAGCAGTACTTGTTATATCTGAGACATTGGTAAATACTAGATTAGAATTTTTCATGTCTCAATTATAACTAATTTATATCAATTTTGTCACTAAATCCTCACTTTTGAGCTTTTCTCAACAATAAATGTACATATTGTAACAATAATATATTCTAATAATTCAACAAAGAAAATAAGAAAAATAGTAATGGTTGGTGCAGCATGTAGATGAAAAGTGAATGCCGTCCAAGAAAAGAAAAAAAGTGATTTATATAAGATTTTTTAGTAAAAATATTTTGCTCAAATAGTAATCTATGTATCTCAAAATATACAGATGACATACCCAATAAAAAAACACCAAACCATGGGAAAATTTTTGCTAAATCTTCAGTATAGTAAAGAGGTAAATGTAAAGGATATTTTAAGATATCATATAGCCAGTGCACATTAATCCAAGACAGATAAGATGCTACAACGATAAAAATTCCCATCATGAATGCAATGCGAGGTATTCTAAGAAATAACAGTCCAACGACAGAAGCAAAAAGAAAAAAGTGAAGTATCCCAAAATATATCCATGTATGAGGGAACTGTGTGTAGCTAGCAATACTTACAAGTAAAGATGCTCCACCCAAGAGCAAAATTCTTTTTTTTATTTTTTTGACATTTATCATATCTTTATGTGTTAGTTGTAAACTAACACCTGCCAAAAAAACGAATATTGAGACAATTAAGATACGAAAATATTTCCAAAAAGCATCATGTTTTAAATCTAAATCTACGATGTGAAAATGATTTAAATCAAAGCTAAAGTGAAAAATCACCATAAGAAAAATGGCATACCCACGAAAGATATCTAAACCTACGAGTCTGATTTTTTTAACCTTCGTAAATATCTTTCAAGAATGATTTTAGCAGATAAGGAGTCAATCCGACCATCACGAACATACTTTATCTCACCCTTCATCATATTTTCAGCTTCTAAAGAACTTCCTGCTTCATCTTGGTACACAACCTCACCATCAAATGCAACTAGGTTCATAAAATGAGCGATACGTCTTCGCATCTCATCTTCACTACTTCCACCAAGAGGAATACCAACAACAACGGTGTCAACTTCCCACTCATCTAAAACTTTCTTAACATCCATAGAAGCTTGATTACGGTTTTTTCGCAGAACTGCTTGAAGTGGTGTAACTATGTCTTTATGTGCAGAATAAGCAAGCCCAATACGTTTCAAACCTAAATCTATAGCAATATACTTCATCCTACTTTCCTAAACAAAAAGAGCCAAACATTTTGTCAAGCATTTCATCATTTTCAAAAGGTCGCGTTATACTTGCCATAGATTTTACCGCTTCATTGAGATGAAAAGAAAATATCTCTAGTTCTTGGTCATGAAGTGGTTCTTGTGCTTCTTGTATATTTTGCAAAGTATCTTCTACTGCTGAAATTTGTCTTTGAGAAATAAGCATAAGTTCATCACTTACATTCGTTTTATCCATGATGTTTTCAAGTACTGTTATAAGAGAACTTACATCATCTTTTGAGTTAAGTTCTAAATCAAAATCAATTGTATCTGTCTGAAACTCTACTTCTAAGTCTATCTTGTTCTTAATGTATACGATTTCTTTGTTTCTCGCGTTAGTATTGATAAGTTCTATCATCTGAGTATCTTCTGCATCAAGTGAACGCGAACTATCAAAGAGTGCTACCACTATGTCACTCTCTTGTATAGCTTCAATACTTCTTTGTATACCTATCTTTTCTATCTCGTCATTTGCTTCACGAATACCTGCTGTATCAACAATACGAATCAGATGTGTACCAATTTTAACTTGTTCTTCAATGGTATCTCGCGTTGTACCTGCTATGTCACTCACTATCGCGCGATTATAATTTAAAAGAGCATTTAACAGTGAGCTTTTTCCAACATTTGGCTTGCCAACAATGGCAACTTTAAAACCTTGCATCAAACCTTCTCGCGTTTGACTTGCTATGAGTGTTTTTTGTAAAGAATTTTCAAGTAAGTCTAGTTTATCTTGAATTTGACGAATCAAATCTGCAGGTAAGTCCTCTTCTGCATAATCTATGCTCACCTCAGAATATGCTAAAACATGGATAATATCATCGCGAACAGTTTCTATATAAGTCTTCAAGGAGCCTTTCATCTGAGCTGCTAGTATCTTTGCTGCATCTTCACTCTTTGCTTCTATGAGTTGTGCTATTGCTTCGGCTTCACTTAAATCTATGCGACCATTAAAAAAAGCTCGTTTTGAAAACTCACCAGCTGTTGCAAGTCTTGCTCCAGCTTTAAGAGTTGCTTTAAGTATGCTTTGCGCTACTATAAAACCACCATGGCACTGTATCTCGACCACATATTCAGCAGTAAATGAGAAAGGTGCTTCAAAGTAGATAACGATAGCTTCGTCTATAAGCTTATCTTCACTATCAAAAATAGTAGTAAGTGTTGCATAACGAGGGGAGAAGTTCTCTTTTTTAGAAAGATGTTTTGCTATGTTTAAAGCCTTATCACCACTTATGCGGATAATAGCGATAGAGCCGATGCCATTGGCCGTAGCAATGGCTGCAATTGTATCAGAGTACATTTTTAGTTGTTATGGTAATCATTGATAATGATGTACTTTAAACCTTCTGGATTGGAGCGAATAACTACATACTTTTGAGGATAACGTTCTCGAAGTTCTTTGAGAGCTATTTGAATAAGAACACCATCTAAGATTTTTGTTTGTGCTCGACCTTCATTATCTATGGTTTCACATATACTTTCTATGTAACGAGTTACTGACTCTTCTTGATTTTTCAAAAATTCTGCTATTTCCAAACGAAGTTGTACTTTGTATTTTGAGTTAATCCAGTTAAAAAGCATATAAGAGATAGCCTTGTAACGATAGCCTTCTTTACCTATAAGGAGTGCTGCATCCTCCCCTGTAAATTCAATAAGAATTGTTTCATCATCATAAACTTTCACCACTATGGTATCTATTTTAAAACATGTTAAATCAAAAAGTTCATTAATCTCACTTGCGACTTGAGTTGCAATTTTTTCTATTTCTGAAGCTTCTTTTTTTTCTTGTGTATGTTGAAAAGGATTAGGCATATGTTTTGGAATGATATTGGTTATTTTAGACTTAACTTTTGAAACAATCGCTTCTTTTTCTTCTGTTTTTTCTTTTGCTAGAGGTGTCTCTTTTTCAGTAACTTCTATAGTTTGAATTTCTTCTTTTTGTAGTACTTTGTCTTCTTGGGGTAACTTAGTTAAACTCGTGTCATTTATTGTAGCAACTATTATTGCTGTTTTTTTAAACATTCCAAGGTAACCAGCACGAGGAGCTTGAATAAGTTCTATATCTAACTGAGTAACAGAACACTTTAGGGCAGCCGCTGCATCCGCATAGGCTTTTTCTAAAGTATCAGCTTCTATCTTAATCATCTTTTTTCCCATGATTTTTTGCAACTGCTATTTGAGCATCTTTCATGTTCTTAAATTGTTGATTTACTACAACTTGTTGGGCAATAGAGAAAAGGTTATTTATAAACCAGTAAAGTACAAGACCTGATGGGAATGTTACGAAGAAAAATGTAAAAATAACAGGAAGATACTTCATCACTTTTTCTTGCATTGGGTCTGTAAAGTTTGTTGGTGTCAAACGTTGTTGTAAAAACATTGATGCACCCATAAGAAGTGGTAAAACATAGTAAGGGTCCATACGAGAAAGGTCATTTACCCATAACATCCATTCAGCACCTTGAAGCTCTACAGAGTTTAGTAAAAGACGGTAAATTGCATAAAACACTGGGATTTGTAAAAGCATCGGTAGACAACCACCTAAAGGGTTAGCACCATGTTTCTTGTACATATCCATTGTTGCTGCATTTAGTCTTTGTGGATCTTTTTTGTACTTCTCTTTTAACTCTTTGATTTTAGGAGTAAGCTCTTTCATCTTTTGCATTGACATCATACCTTTGTATGTCAATGGATATAAAATCATACGAATAAGTGCCGTCAAACCAATAATAGCCCAACCCCAGTTTCCAAAAATACCATGTAACCATGAAAGTACTTTAAACATTGGTTGTGATGCAAAAGTGAACCAACCGTACTCTATAACATTTGTTAAAACAGGTTTTATGTTATGAAGCACTTCGTACTCTTTTGAGCCAATATATCCATGAAATGTCATAGTTTGAAGAGCATCAAAGTAAGCAACTGGATTATCATCATTGTCGCGTTCAATAATGATGTTTGTATCTTTAGCAAAACCGTACATCATACTTGTTGTATACTGGTCAAATGAAGCAACAAGTTCTACACCTGTAAATGTTTTTCTTCCTTCAATATCACCATCTTCTATGATTGTTAGCTGTTTGTCATCACTATAAACTAGTACACCTTTTGCGGTCATCATCTGCTCTGTCTCGTTTACTTGTGGACGTTTTCCTATGTAAACATAATGTCTTTTATCTTGTGAAAGTGAAATGGTAGCATCATAATGTCCATCCGCATAAAAAACTATCTCTTTTATAACAGTTAGAGAAGAAAGTTTTTGTGTTAAAGTAACACGCTGTGCTTGAGTAGTTAAATCTATCTCACGAATAGAAGAAGTGTAAGGAACTTCTGAAGCTTCTTTGTTTAAAACTTCATCTAAAAATCTCACATATAAAGGTTTAGCACCTGTTGATTGAATAATCTGAGCATGTTTATCATTTTCATCTCTGAATTTCTTTTCAAGTAATTCTTTAGAAGAGATACGACCGAGTGTATCCACTTTTAAAATAAAATTTTCATTTTTTACTGTTAAGATAGTATTTCCAGTAGAAATATCAGCTGCTTTATCTGCTTGAGAGATATTGTGTCCCACTTCAGCATTAGCCTGCACTCCATTTGTTGTGCTCACATTTGTTGTGTGTGTTGTGTTGTTTTCATTCAGTGATGCAGGTTGTGCCGGTGGGAATAAAGCAGTATAGCCTACGAAAAAAATAACTGAAAGTACAGCAGCGATTACTAATCTTTGATTTGGTGTCATATTGTCAAACAATTGTTAGCCTTTATATGAAAAATTTTTTATAATGTAATGACGGTTTTTTTTATTTGGAACCAGCCAATATTTTATGGATGCAACATCGAGATTTGTAGGTTTAATTTCCAGCTTTTTAAGCAATGGATAATCAATCCCACCTTCGAACAGTTGATTACAACGCAGTATTCTAGTAGAAGAGTGGTAAAAAGCACTTGAAAGTGAATTATTTACAAAGTTTAACCGTGCATATTCACTACAAGATGGGTAATAACGACACGAACCAAAACCTATAAGGGTTATAAATTTTTGATAAAACCACAAGAGTTTTAAAAGGAGTGTTTTAATCATTGTTCATCTTTTATACATTTTGCTTTTTGCAACACTTTTAAAAAATTTCTACTGAGTTGTTCATGAGAACTCTCAAAAAGTCCAACTTTTGCTACAAAAACATAAGTACCATCTTTGAGAGTGTTGGAGTATTCACGAAAAGTAGCACGCATTCTTCGTTTAGCACGATTACGCTTGACAGCATTACCTAACTTTTTGGTTGCGGTAAAGCCTACTTTGTGAATTCCATTTTGAGGTAGAAAAAAAAGAACAACACCATTTGAGTGTTGATTTTTTCCTCTATTATAAACATACGTAAACTCCTTATGGAGTTTGAGTGTGTTAAATCCGCCTAAACTGACAATCTTTTACGACCTTTTGCACGACGACGGTTTAATATTCTACGACCATTTTTAGTAGCCATACGTGCTCTAAAACCATGAGTTCTTTTTCTTGGTGTACTATGGGGTTGGTATGTTCTTTTCACGACATATCCTTCTAGTTAAATTAAGTTCGAAATAATACTAAAAGATTACTTAAGAGCTGATTAAGGCAGAATCTCTATCGACAATAATTGTTAATTAACAATGTATTAATAATTATTATATTAGAATGGTTTCACCTTAAAGAAGAGAGAGAATGATGAGTATAAATAATAAAATATATGTTTTACTCGCTATTAGTTTTTCTTTACTAATCTTTGCATTTTTACTAGTTTTTGTCAACGTTGACAGTAGCAGTAAAGTCATTAAGTACATTGAAAAAGGTCAAATTCGGCTTAGTTATTATGCTAACAAACTCAACTACGATATAAAAAAGAATCAAGCGAACATCTTACAATCCATTATTTTAGAGCAAGATATCTCACAAAAACAAGAACTACAATTTATGCAAGAGTTAAACAAAGGTCTTCATAATTTACAAAAATTTCTACTGAAGCACCCACATATGGGAGAAGATGCTGCTCTTTCTATTAGTGCTATTGTAACCAAAGCTTCTATTTATATCAATGCTCAAATAGATTTAATGGATGTCCTCAAACAGCAAGATAAACAAAAAATAGCAATAGCTCTAAGTACTTTTAATAGTACAACGATAGCGTTCTCAAAAGAAATTGAGATATTAGAAGATATTGCTAATGTACAACTTTATACACAGATACTGGACTTAAAAGAGAAAAATGATGATAGTGCTTCTATAATGCTTTTTTCTATCATTATTTTCATCTTTCTTATATTTTTCACAACTTACAGATTTCTCATTCTTCATGCAAATGTAAAAAAACAACTCTCACGAGCAGAAAAAGCAGAAAAAGAACAACAAAAACTCCAGCAACAACTTTTATCATATAATGAAGATTTAGAAAATGAAGTTGCAAGAAAAACCAAAGAAATTAGAGAAAAAATATATACAAATTTTTTAACAGGATTACCAAACAGAAACCAATTACTAGAGGATTCTCTTTCACACTCTTTTTCCCACCTTGGACTTTTAAACATAGATAAATTTCAATCTTTTAATGATGTCAATGGTGAAGAAGCTGGTAATATTGCCATTCAAGACTCTGCTGAATTTCTAGTCAATCTGCTTGAAGATAAAGACATTTTCTTTTATCATCTTGGTGGTGATGAATTTGCTATTACTACACTTAAAGCAAGTAGTTATACAAAACAGATGTTTATAAACCTTATGAATGAAACATTACAGCAGTATAAAAAAGAAATTTTTATTCATGAAGGGAAAAAATTTAGTTTTAGAATGAGCGGGGGTATTGCACATAATGGAAAGAAAAAAATGCTTGCATATGCTGATATGGCACTTAAAGATGCTAAAAAACGCAATATAGAATTTGGTATCTTTGAAGATGATAAAGGATTAGAGACAACACACAAAAAAGATATAGATTGTTTTAAAAAGCTCACAGATGCACTCAAAAATGAAAATATTCTTTCTTATTTTCAACCTATTTACCCTATACAGGATACTCAAAAAGCTACTAAATACGAATCACTTGTTCGACTAAAAGATGAGGACGGTGCGATAATCCCTCCTTTTAGTTTTATAGATGTAGCTAAAGCCAATCGTATATACTACAAGATAACAAATGCAGTTATAGAAAACTCTCTTAATGTAATTCGTAAGTATAAAATCCCTTGTTCTATAAACTTTTCTTTGAGTGACATTGACAATTCTCGAACAATGGAAAAGTTTTTTCATACCCTTAGTACTTTTGAGCATACAGATCTTTTAAGTATAGAGTTACTCGAAACAGAGGATTTTGTAGACTATAAAACAGTATATGACTTTTGTGTAAAAGTTCGTTCTTTTGGTCTTAAAGTCGCGTTAGATGATTTTGGTTCAGGGTACTCTAACTTTTCACACATATTACATCTTCCACTTGATTACATTAAAATAGATGCAACACTTATTTCCAATATAGATAAAGATCCACACTCTAGAATTATGGTTGAGACTATCGTAGAGTTAGCAAAAAAACTTAAAGTTGAAACGATAGCAGAGTTCGTATCATCTGAATCTATTTTAGAAGTTGTAAAAAGTTTAGGAGTTGATTATGCTCAAGGTTTTTATCTTGGAAAACCTGAGCCTATTGAAAAGCACTTAAGAGACTAAGGCTTTTATCACTTCATCTTTTATAACAAAGTCTACTTTTGAGCCTTCACTTACGATACCTTCTAAAATAAGGTCGGCAAGTCTATCTTCAACTATCTCATAAAGTGCACGTTTCAGTGGACGAGCACCATAGATAGGGTCAAATCCAGCTTCGGCAATGTATGCTTTTGCTTCTTTACTCAAAGTAAGTTCGATGTCTCTATCTTTCACTTTTTGTGCAATTTCTGCGAAGAAAATATCAACTATATCTACTATCTGTTCCTCTCCAAGTGCATTAAATATAACTACATCATCTAAACGATTTAAAAACTCTGGCTTAAATGACTGTTTTAACTCACCCATAACCATCGACTCTAAATCCTCCGAGTCTGAGTAGTTAATGATTTTGTCACTCGCTATGTTTGAAGTCAAGATAATAATAGTGTTAGAAAAATCAACTGTTACACCTTTGTTGTCCGTTAATCGTCCATCATCTAAGACTTGAAGCAAGACATTAAACACATCAGGATGTGCTTTTTCCACCTCATCAAACAATACTACGGAGTAAGGTTTTCTCCGTACTGCTTCTGTCAATTGTCCACCTTCATCATACCCAACATACCCTGGTGCTGCACCCACTAAACGCGAAACTGCATGTTTTTCCATGTACTCACTCATATCTATACGAATGAGTGATTCTTCACTATCAAACAAAAAGTTTGCAAGTGTTTTTGCTGTCTGTGTTTTTCCTACCCCTGTAGGCCCTAAGAAGAGAAAACTCCCTATAGGAGCATTGGCACTACTAAGTCCTGCTTTGTTGCGTTTAATAGCACGAGAGACTGCATGTGTCGCCTTACTTTGTCCTATAACTGTTTTGTTTAGTTCGTCTTCAACATGCAGTATCTTTGTTTGTTCTGTTTGGAGCATTTTGTTTACTGGTATATGAGTCCAACGCGAAACAACCGAGGCTATAGAGTCTTCATCAACATTGTTTTTAAGAAGTGTTCCAGAAGCTTGAAGTTTATCCCAGTTCGCATTGATTTGTTTTTCTTCTTCAAGTAGTTTTGGAATGTCTCCATACTCAATCTCAGCCGCTCTGTTAAAATCACTCGTATTTTTTGCAACTTCAGCCTCACGACGAGAAGATTCTATCTCATTTTTTATACTTGATATTTTTTCAAAAACCTCTTTTTCAGTGTTGAACTGAGCTTCTAGTTTTCTCACCTCTTCATCAACATCTGCAAGTTCTTTTTCTATTTCGACTAATCTTTTCTCATTTGATGGTGTTTTCTCCATTTTGAGAGCCTCTTTTTCCACCATAAGCTCTGAAAGTTCACGTTTAGCACGACTCAAAACATTTGGCTCTGACTCTATTTGCATTTTGAGTTCTGCTGCTGCTTCATCTATAAGGTCTATCGCTTTATCTGGTAAAAATCTATCTGCAATGTAACGGTCACTTAGTCTTGCTGCTGCAACTAAAGCACTATCTGTAATCGTTACATTATGGTGTGTTTCAAGTCGCTCTTTAATCCCACGTAAAATTTGCAAAGATTGATTTACCGTTGGCTCATCTAAGTTTATAGGTAAAAAACGACGTTGCAAAGCTGTATCTTTTTCAAAGTACTTTCTATACTCTTTTAAAGTTGTTGCCCCTATAGTATGTAACTCTCCACGAGCAAGTGCTGGTTTTAAGATGTTTGCAGCGTCCATACTTCCCTCACTAGCCCCTGCTCCAACAATAGTGTGAATTTCATCTATAAATAAGATAACTTTCCCATTTTCTTTTACTTCATCTATAACAGCTTTGAGTCTATCTTCAAACTCTCCTCGGTACTTAGCACCTGCTATAAGTGCTGACATATCCAATGCGACAACTCTTTTGTTTTTAAGAGATGTTGGAACATTTCCACTTTGGATTCTTTGTGCTAATCCTTCAACAAGTGCTGTTTTACCGACCCCTGGTTCGCCTAAAAGCATAGGGTTGTTTTTTGTTTTTCGGATGAGTATCTGCATCATTCGTGTTATCTCTTCATCGCGACCAATGACGGGAGAGAGATTTCCTTCTGCTGCTTCTTTTGTTAAATCTATGCCGTATTTAGCTAAAGACTCTAAAGTTTCATCAGCACTTTGTGAGTCTATTTTTGCACCACCACGAGTGGCTTCTATGTTTTTTGCAAGTTCCATCACATCAATATATTTTGGGAATAGTGTTGCATAAGGTTCTGTTTTCAAATTTGCTAAGATATATGTATCTACTGCTAAAAAGCTATCTCCATTTTTAACCATTAGTCCTTCAGCACTTTCAAGTGTTGCAAGAAAACTTTTTGAGAGTCTAATGTTCTCTTTACTCACACTTGAAGATTTTGGCAGTTTTTCACTTAGACTTTTTACATCCAACTCCAACGCGACTTTATCAATGTTCATTTTGTTAAACATTTGATTCAGTAGTGAATCAGAGTTTGTTAATAGTGCCCATAAGAAATGCTCACTCATCACTTCTTGATTTTTATTATGCAAGGCAAGAGAGACTGCACTCTCTATAGTTTGTGTCATATTGTGTGTTAATTTGTCAAATATGTTCTTACTCATAATCTTCTCCTATATAGTTTAATTATGATGATATTATATCAAGTTGAGTCACTCTTTGTCAAGTTAGTTTAGTTCAAAGACATTATATGTAAAATAATTACTCTAAGCATATATTTTTCTCTTATTGGATATAATTATAAAAATAATTTAGGAAATTTACATGCCAACTGTTTTAGAAGCTCTCAAAAACCGCTCATCAAAGCGTTCTTATCAAAATAAAAAAATACCAAAAGATATACTAGAAAAAATTTTAACAGCTGCGGGGATGACTCCAAGTGGGGCAAATATGCAACCATGGATAACTTATGCAGTCAGTAACCCTGATACTCTTAAAAAAATAGGTGATGCTGTAATCGCTAAAATGGATGAAGGTATTATGAACGACCAGTTTGTACAGTATTATCCTGTCAAATGGACAAATCCTTATAAAAAACGCCGTATTGTAACAGGTGCTGGTCTTTACAAACTTATGGAAGTTGATAGAAAAGACAATGAAACTCGTATAGAGATGTGGAAAGATAACTTCAGATGGTTTGGGGCACAAACTGTTATCTTCGTTTTTACAGCAGAAGCAAACATTGACGGGGCACAAGGAACATTTATGGATTGTGGTGCTTATATGCAAAGTATTATGCTCGCAGCCCAAGATTTTGGTATAGACTCTTGTCCACAAGGCTCAACAACTGAGTTTGGTCGCGTTATAGCTCAAGAGTTAGAAGTTCCAGAGAACTTATCTCTCCTTTATAGTGTTGTTCTTGGTTACTCTGATGATGCAAAAATCAATACCTACCAACCAGATAAAGTTAGCCTAAAAGAAGCTGTTACTTTTATAGACTAATCACTCCTCACTCTTAAATTAGAGTGAGACAAACCCTTTTTTCTTATACCTCTCTAACATACTTTCATTACCACTAACACCTCCACTATGAACATACAGTATCTTTTCTCGCGTTAACTGTAGCAAAGTCAACCATAATGATGGTGCATAAAGTAAATCAAACTCAATCCCAGCCTCTTTTGTCTCACAATATATCTCATAAAACTCTTTATATGGCTTTGCAAAATGATACTTCTTTGCTGGTTCTAAAATAACTAAGTTATCTGGGATAGCAGATAATGCTCTCATCTGTTCTTTGAGGTAAGCAACATCTCCGATAGAAGGTGTCGTATAAACCGTATACTCTTTAAGAGCAAGTGCTAGGTACAGAGCTGTTGTTCCTGTTCCAGAAGGTGTTGCTACACTTTTAACATCAGGGTTTTGTTCACGAATCTCTTGGGCTAAAACTTCTAAACCCTCCCTTGCAATGCTATCTGCACCTCCTTGATGTACTAAGTAAGAATCTGCATCAAGATTAATGTCTAGTGTGGCTATAAAGTCTCTATAAAGCTCATTTTCAAGTTCTCTATGCTCCATCCCAAATGTGAGTGCTTGAAAAAAGTTTCCTATAGTTTGTTCTTTTTGTATCTGTGCTATTTTTTTTGTATAGTAAATAAAATGCCATTTTTTCTCTTTGCATAAAGCCGCTAACGCGAGCATAGCATTTGATTGTGTACCACCATAGGAAATAATAGTTTTATATTTGCCAGAAGGTGTATGTAAAAGTTTATGGAGTTTTCTGTATTTATTGCCAGAGAGATAGGGATCGAAGAGTTCGTCTCGTTTGATTAAAAACTCCCTACCCTGCACTACTAATGTAGAGAGAGGAGAAGTTTTTTGAGACAAGGAACTATTTTATTTTAGCTTTTTTGTTAAGCTCTTTCATTTTTGCTTGAATAGATACTTTAAACTTTTCAAGTTTTAAACGTTGTTCTATAACAGCTTTTGCATCTTTAAAAGTTCTAACATTTGCAGGTTTTTTCTCTTCAAGATAGATAATATGGTAACCAAACTGTGTTTTTACAGGTGCTTTAGTCACTGTTCCAACTTTCATACTGAATACTTTTTCATTAAAAGCAGGAACCATTTGACCTTTCACAAAGAAACCTAAATCTCCACCTTGAGGTCCGCTAGGTCCTGTTGATTTTGTTTTAGCAAGAGCCATAAATTTCTTTTTTAGTTTGTCACCTTTTAAAGATTTTAACTCAGAGATAATTTTTTTAGCATCTGCTTCTTCTTTTACTAAGATATGACGAGCATGAACACTCTCTTTGACTTTAAACTCTTCTTTGTTCTTGTTATAGTAATCTTTTAGCTCTTTATCTGAAACTTTAACTTTACCGAGTTCTCTTTTTTGCCATACTTGGATTGCAATGTTTTTCTTTGCTATCTCTAAAAGTTTGTTGTATTCAGCTTTAAACTCTTTAGAATTGAGTATCCCTGTTTTTTTAGCATCACCATAAACAAGTTCTTTAGCGATAAGTTGCTTAAGAACTTGTTTTCTAAATTCTGCTTGTTTTTCAGCAGGAACTTCGTTAAATCTACCTTGAGTAGCCTGCATAAGTTCAGTATCTACATCCTGCTTCGTAATCGCAGCGCCATTAACTGTTACTAATGTCTGTGCACCTGCAACTGTCGCACTAAACAAAAGTGTTGTTAAAAGTTTTGTTACCTTGTTCATTATCTTTCCTTGAGTTATTTTGTCAAAAGTTTAGTATTGAAAAACTAATACTTATTAAACACTAGGCAAGAACTTTCAAATACGTGTTTAATATATTTTCTAATTTCTCACGAGTTAAAGGTTTTGACATATAATCATCAAGTCCAGATTCTAAAAGCATCGCTCTATCTCCATCCATAGCCATCGCCGTTAAGGCAACAATTGGTACCTTAGAATTTTGATAAATATTCTCTTTTATCTCTTTAGTTGCTTCAATACCATTTTTTTGTGGCATATCTATATCCATAAAAATAATGTCAAATTTTTGTTTTTTACACTGTTGTACTGCTTCTTCTCCATTTGAAGCTGTAAAAACTGTAATATTGTACTCTTGAAGTAGTATTTTAATAAGTCGTTGATTAATAAGATTATCTTCAACAACAAGTGCAGATGTTCTATTTCTCAATGTCGTTTTCGTATCCTCACTTTCCTGTATTTCAAGACTATTTAATGAATATAAATGTTTTGCTATATTGATAGGTATAAGTGGTTTATGCAAAACCTCATCAATAATATGGGTGAGCCTAGTCTTGATTTTTTCAGCATTGTTTAAAAGAAGCACAACATGTGCATTTTTTGAGTAAGAACCTAACTTAAACATCCATGAGGAGTCATTTTGGTTTGCAACTATATATAAAGTGTCTATATCTTTGTATACATTTTCATCTAAAACATTCGACTTTACAACATCTATGGCAAAAGAACGAAGATACGTAGTAAGAAGATTCGCATAATCAATTTGAGAAGCCTCAAGGAGTAAGACTTTCACTCTCTTTTTAGGCATCATTCTATACGTCTGTCCTCGTGACTCTTTAAAGTTGAGCACAAAATTAAAGTAAGTACCCTGCCCCTCTTTACTTTGAATTTTCAAATCAGTTCCTAAAAGCTTTACGAGTCCATTTGCTAAACTTAAGCCTATCCCTAATCTACCATCAGCTTGATTACTGGCTGTAAAGGGGTGCTCTATAAGAGCGAGTTGTTCTTCTGCTATGGCATGTCCACTATCTTTAATACTAAAACTGATGCTACAATCCCCATTCAAAGCTCGTTTTAGAAGTTTTATTTCTAAAATAATTTTACCATTTTTAGGTGTAAATTTGATGGCGTTATGTACCAGTGCTTCTAGTACTTGGTTGATTTTTTTTATGTCACCATTAAGCTCTCGTGGTAATTTTGGATCAATAAAAGTTAGAAATCGGATACCTTTATTTTCACAAGTTTGCATAAAAGAATGTATAATTTTTTCCATTTGAGAGACGATATTAAAAGAAAAACTATCAACACTTAAATGATTTGCTTGTATTTGAGAAAGGTCGAGGAGTGTTTCTATGTTTGTCATCAAGTTTTTAGAAGAACCGCTAATCATGTTTAAATATTCGCGTTGCTTTTGATCAAGAGTACTTTTGTCTAACAGATCTATAAACCCGAGGATACCATTCATAGGTGTACGAAATTCATGTCCAATGTTTGCTAAAAATTTTGTTTTTAGTTCTTCTACGGCTTGAGTCTCTGCTTGTGCTTCATGAAGTTCACTTACATCTTGTAATTCTAGTATATATATTTCAGAATTTGTATGACTTGTATGTACTTTTGCCCGGAGGTGAAGGGTTTTAGCATTAGCTGAATTGACACTTAAAGAGTAACCTTCTTTGTAACGTTTGATATAATCTAACCAACTTTTATCATCTTGAGTAAATATGTCTTCGCTTTCACTTATAAACATATCACGGATTGTTTCATAGTCCTTGTTAAATTCTGCAATATTTGCAAACTGCATTGTTTGTAAAAAAACTTTATTTGCACCAATCCAACCATCCAATTTTGTAAAGTACAAAATCATTGAACTGTTTTTGTTAACAACTTCACTTAAAAAAGGTTTTGTAAAATAACTCGTAAAATTGCTCTTTCTTTGAACAACTAATTCCTTTTGTGTAGTCTCTTTTTTAGAAAAAAACGACATTATCCCCATAATTTACCCTTTTTTTGACAATATTAACTTTGATTATATCACACAAACAGCTAAAATAGCATTATGAAAAAAGCAACTAAAAAAGAGATTTTAGAAATACACAAAAGATTTGTCGAGAGATATGACGATGCAGTAACTGAACTTGCATACAAAAATGCTTATGAACTTGTAGTTGCAGTAGCCCTCTCCGCACAATGCACCGATAAACGGGTAAATATTCTTACTCCTCCACTTTTTGAAAAGTATCCCTCCCCACAAGAACTCGCGTTAGCAGAGCTTGATGATGTTAAAAAGTTTATAAATTCCTGTTCTTTTTTCAATAACAAGGCTAAAAACATCATTGCAATGGCACAAAGAGTTATAGAAGTTTATAATGGGGAAGTGCCTCTAGATGTAAAAGAGTTACAAACACTTGCAGGAGTGGGACAAAAAACAGCTAATGTTGTTATGATAGAGTATACTGGTGCAAATCTTATGGCAGTTGACACCCATGTTTTTCGCGTTGCACATAGGCTTGGCTTAAGTGATGACAAAACAGCTATCGCCACAGAAGCAACACTTGTCAAAAAGTTTAAAAATGATTTACATGCACTACATCAAGGGATGGTTCTTTTTGGACGCTATATCTGCAAGGCTAAAAATCCAAAATGTGAAGAGTGCTTTTTAACAGAGTTTTGTAGAACAAAAGAGAGCTTTAAAGTTTAGGTATAAAAAGTGCTTTAACTACAGTATGATAAAATCAACTTTACTTTTAATCCTAATCTTTCTTATTTTTAGTGGCTGTATGAATAAACGCGGAGTAACTGCAAAGTTTTATAGCGATTGTAAGGAATACTATGACTTACAGGGCTACTACCATAAAGATTGTGATGAAGAGAACATGATAACTTATGAAGAGATGACTCATATCCTAGATAAAGAGCAAAAAGAAAAACCAAAAGGTAATGTTTGGTAAAGTAAGCTTAAAGTATAATTGCACAACTTTATAAAAGGATTTTCATGGATACAGGATTAATCATCTTTTTTATCGGTGCAAGTATCTTTGGCGTTGGTATAGCTGTCATTTTTAGTGTAGACAGTATCAGTGGCAAAATATTTGGTGCAAAAGATAAAGACGACAACTAATTAAAGGCTATAAAAGTCGCAAAATTTGCCCAACGAAAAACCACTTCACAGTGTGAAAAACCTGCATTTTTTGCCATTTTTATATTCTCTTCTTCACTATATGGTACAAGTACATTTTCTAAAGCTTCTCTTTTTTGAACAATCTCATACTCCGAATACCCCTGCTTTTTCTTAAAATCATAATAACACTCAATCAAATCTTTGTTAAGTTTAGAATGATGTGAGATTACTTTTTCACTAAATATAAAAACACCCTCTTTTTTTAATGAATTAGCAATCTTTTTCACAAGTTCTTCACGAACTAATGGACGAATAAACTGTAAAGTATAATTACTCACAAAAACATCTGCTTTTTTATACTCATACTCCAGTATGTCTGCATTAAGAACTTCAATATTTACGCCATATGCATCACACTTTTTTCTCGCTTGTGTAAGCATTGCCTCTGAGTTATCTAAACCTACAAGACTCGCGTTGACTTGAAGTTTCCGATGGATATTTAAAAGTAATGTAGCGGTAGAACACCCTAAGTCATACACTACTCCATCTTCACTCAAGTTTTTATGTACAAAAAACTCTGTAATGGCTTGTGATTCATCATAAAAAGGAACACTCCGAGCGAGCATATCATCAAATACTGCGGCTACTTCTTCATCAAACTCAAACTGTTTTTTTATTGGTTTTGTAAATACTTTATCATTCATGGATAGAATTTTATCTAAATTAGCCTATAATAAAGTAAAAGGCTTTATATGGAATTTGACACTTCTTTTTGGATGATGTTCGCATTCATAGTATTTATGATTTTAGGGATTTGGAAGATATGGGCTTTTTTACCTACAAAACAACTTGCAGATGACGATACAACGAAGGAGTCTCAAGAAGAACTCTTAAACATCCTTTTTGATGTTATACAAAGACATAAAGGTTTGCTTACAGAAAGTGAACTTTTTGAAAAGATTACACAACACGAACAGTTTGATACAAAACACTATTGGCGTTTTAACATCAACAAACTCAAACAACTCTTAAATAAATACTATATGGTTCATTCAGAGTGTTCAAGTATTGAAGATATTTTCAAAAAGATATAGATTTATTTTTTTGAATTAAGTCTTGATTGGTACTCTTGTCCATGTTTACAAACAGGGCAAGATTTAAGTGCTTTTTTCCCATAATGTACATGACCACACACTTCACAAATCCAAGCTTCATCCTCATCTTCACTTATAAATTCATGGTCTTGTTCTAATCGTTCTAAAAGCATTTTAAACATATTTTCATGTTCAACTTCGATTTTTCCAATTCCAGTGAACAGTCTTGCTGCTTCACTATACCCTTCTTCTTTTGCGATTGCTGCAAAATCCGGATACATAGTAATATTTTCATATGACTCACCATCCATCGCCATTTGCAAGTTCTCTTTAGTAGTTCCAAAATTATTTTCTGAATCATTCGTCATTCTGTTATAAAGAGATAATTCTAGTTTGGCATGTACTTTCTCATTGTTAGCCGCTCTTTGAAAATGTTCAGCGATATCTCGATAACCCTCTTTTTGAGCTACTTTAGCAAAATACTCATACTTATTTCTAGCTTGTGACTCACCAGCAAAAGCCTTACTTAAATTTACCAATGTTAAGTTTTCTGTTACCATGGACATAGCTTCACCACAACAATGGAGTTCACCACCACCTACATTTTGGACTTCCACCGTGTTCCCGCACTTACTACATTTATATGTTTCATACTGTCTCATCTTCATTTCCTTTTACTGGATAATTTTTTTCCATAAAAGCATTATGACATAAGTAAACTTAAGGATAAACTTTATCCTTTAATAAAATATTTTATTTATAAGTAACTTTAGTTTCTATCCAAAGCATTCAAATCTTTAAATGCCTCTTCAATGCGAGATACTAAACCCTCTTGTCCCACATGTAAGTATCTTCTTGGGTCATAATATTTGCACGACTTTAATTATCTTCTCTGCTCTGCCTCTTTATAAACTTCCATATCTTCTCGCTTACCAATAGCTAAAACTTTAACAACTACAATATTATCTATAATTTCATATACAATTCGTATCTGTTTTTTTGCAACATACATTTTTTTCAAACCTGTTAAATTCATTCCGTTCTTATGACCAAGGGCTTCTCCAAGCTCAGGCGATTTTTGAATCTTTTTTATCTTTTTAAAGACTTCGATGCGAACAGAATTATTTAACTGTTTTAAATCTTTTTCTATAAGAGGATGGTATTTTATCTCATACATAGCTTATAGTTTATCTAAATCAATATCAAATTTTTTAGCCATCTCTTCCATAGACACATATTCAGAGAGAGGTGTGTCTTTTCTTGTCTGTAGAGTATTATAAATTTCTGTTTGTTCTGCTAATTCTACTTGTTCTTCAAAAGCTTTCAATCGTTCATACTCATCCGTTGAGATAACTACTGCTTCAAGTCTGTTATTTTTAAGGATTCCTATCTTCTCTAGAGAGTGTTCTTTTATACTATTGACAACACTCCCTATCTGTTTTGTAAAGTCTGTGATTGAAAAAAGTTCATTTTGTGCATATTTAACCATTTAATTTCCTTGTAAATTTACTATTTAATTTATATGTTGTTATTATAGTATATTTAGTATTTATATACAATTCATGGAAGTAATATAAAAGAGTCAGTAAGCATTCGAGGGGTATAAAAAAAGAAAAAAAAGTTTCCACCTATTTTCCACTACTTTAACAAAAAAGTAGTGAAATAGATAAAAAGAAATATATGATTTAAAAAGTTGTTTAGTTTCTATCCAGTGCATTCAAATCTTTAAATGCCTCTTCAACGCGAGATACTAAACTCTCTTGTCCAGCACGTAACCATTTTCTTGGGTCATAGTACTTTTTGTTTGGTTTGTCATCTCCATCTGGATTTCCGATTTGACCTTGAAGATAATCATGATTTTTAGCTACATACTCACGAACACCATTCCAAGAAGCCCACTGAGTATCTGTGTCAATATTCATTTTGATAACACCATATCCTATAGCTTCACTTATCTCTGATGGTAATGAACCTGAACCACCATGAAAAACGAAGTTTACTGGTTTTGCATCAGTACCATGCTTTTCAGTGATAAATTTTTGAGAGTTATCTAAGATTTTTGGTGTTAGAGAGACATTTCCTGGTTTATAAACACCATGTACATTTCCAAATGAAGCGGCTATTGTAAAGTGGGGAGATACTGCTCCTAAAACTTCATATGCTAAACATACATCTTCAGGTTGTGTATAAAGAAGTGAGTTGTCCATCTCTGTGTTGTCAACACCATCTTCTTCACCACCTGTACACCCAAGTTCTATCTCTATACTCATATCTATTTTATTCATTCTCTCTAAATATGCTTTACAAGTACTAATGTTTTCTTCTAATGGTTCTTCTGATAGATCTAACATATGAGAAGAAAAAAGTGGTTTTCCCGTTTCTTTAAAGTTTTGCTCACCTGCATCTAGAAGTGCATCTATCCAAGGAAGCAGTTTTTTAGCCGCATGGTCAGTATGTAAGATTACTGCCACACCATAAACTTCAGCTAAAGCATGTACATATTTTGCACCAGCAACTGCGCCTGCAATAGCTGCTTTTTCATCCTTGTTTGAAAGGCTTTTTCCTGCGAAGAATGATGCGCCACCATTACTAAACTGTATGATTACAGGAGATTTCACTTTGGCCGCAGCTTCTAAAACGCCATTAATAGAGTCAGTATTCACAACATTTACAGCAGGGATAGCAAATCCAACCTCTTTTGCATGTGCATATACTTTTTGAACATCCTCTCCAAAAAGAACCCCTGGTTTTACTAAATCTAAAATGCCTATACTCATTAAAATGCCCTTGAAAAATAATTTTACTAATTATATTACATCATTCATTTAAAATAACTTTATAAAAGTAGGCTAAGGCTTGAAACAGCAGATATATGTTAAAATGAGTTCAAAACTAATTTTAAGTTGTCTTATGAATAATCTCGTAAATCAAAATTCTATATTGACTGATATTGTTCTTATTGACATTATTAACTTCTCTAAGCTGCATTCATCACAGCAATTAGAGATTATCACTTTTTTAACTAAAAGTTATAAGAAAATGATACATAAGATACTACATAATTCACATCTTCAAATTGAGGAAATGATATTAGGTTTTGTTCCAACAGGAGATGGTTTCTTTTGTATCCTTCACCCAAGGCTCAAGGGCTATGGTAGTATCTTAGGAATGAGTTTTAACCATTTTTCTGAACAGATTGCACAAAGGTACCCTTATTACCAAGGTATTCGTATTGCTGTGCATACGGGCGATATATATTCATTTGAAGATATTGCAGGAAATGGAAATTTTATAGGCAAAGGGCTTAATGATTGTGCTCGTTATTTAGAATTTAAAAGCTATAGTATTTCAACCGTAGTTGTTTCAGATACAGCATATGAATACTTTAAATTTTTTTTACATGCTAATCACTACTACTCAGAACTGTTAAATAAAATGGAGTTTAAACACTCTGAATTTCATAGTTTTGTAGACAAACATGCTCAAGAGAAAAAATGTTGCCTTGTATGGCTAAGAAAAGCAGGGATTATAAACCTACCAAAGATATCATTTACATAATTAAAGACGAGGATACCATGAGATTAACAGTAGAAGAGTACTCAAAGCATTTTAAAATGTCAAAAGAGATGATAAACTCAAAACTTAGAGCGAAAAAATTGAACTATATTATAGAAAATGGCACAACATATATCATAGTGACAAGAAGCTCTTTACAAAATGAACAACGACAAGAAATTCATCAAGCAAAAAAAGAGCAAACTAAGCAAGTTGTAAAACCTAAAGCAACAGTATCTATGGTGATTTCACTTTACCAAAAAGAGAATCAACAGCTCAAAGAAAAAATCACACAACTTGAAGAAAAAATTGATAAGCTTATAGATGATAAAGAACAGATGCTCAGAGAAGAGATGAATAGAATAGAACAAGTTTATAGTGCAAAAGATGAGCAATTAAAAAATATCTTAGAACTAATTAACAAGCAAATCACAATGCAACAAACATCGACTATTCATGAAGTTGAAACTTTAGATAAGCAAACACTTGAATCAAAAGCTCAAGTTCAACAAGTTATTGAGCTCAAAGAGTATCTTAAAACTTTAGACCTTACAAATCATGAGAAGAAAGCTATCAAAAAAAACTTCTTATCTACTTATGATAAAGATGTTAGAATTATCAAACAAAATGGAAAAATATTATTAGATTTTTCTAAGTATGATTATAGTGACTTATTAAATAACTAGGTGGTCGGATGCAAACTTATTCAAAAATCAAAGAGTCGATTAAAAATAACAGTGAGATAGTATCTGACGAATTACATATCCTTGGAAATGTTGAAGAAAATAGTATTGTTGAAACAAGCCGTTTACAGATTGATGGTACTACAGAAGAGTACTCTACACAGTATTCTCGTTTTGCAAATATCAATGTACATAAAGGAACTCTTAGATGCCATGAGGCAAGTATCAAAAATTTAGATGGAGGTGAGATACATGCAACAAAAGTTGATGTTGTTACCTGTAACGGTGGTTTTATTTATGCTCAAGATGTACATATAGAATCTATCCTCAAACCTGTGACGATTATTGCTTCTCATTCTATTACTGTTGGGTCAGTTTCTGTTGCAGATTCTCTTTTTAAAATTAATTATAAAGAGGTTCCAATCATTAACTCAAAACTTGATTTAATCCAAGATGATTTAGAGCAACTTAAAGAAGAATTGGAAGATGCGAAAAAGCATAATATTGCACAACTATCAAATATTGAACATAAAATTGACACACTTCAGACTGAATATCAAACCATTTTAGATGCATATAAAATTGCAACAATTACATTGAATGGTACAGTAGCCCAAGGAAACCAGATTACATTCACACTCAATACAGATAATGAAATCACCTATGTGACACAAGAACAATCTTATGCTCCTTTTCATCTCAATATCACTGCCTCTAATACCTCTTTACTTCCTATCGCAACACTTTAACAACATATACAATACATTATCAATCTACATTCTCTAGGTCTATTATAATAAAATAGACCTATCTCATTATAATTTTCACACGGTATACCGTGCATATTACACATTAATTATATTAAAATACAAACTAAAAGATATTTTATATACTTATAATATATCATTACATACAATATAATTAATTTTAATACTTATATAATGTATATTTAAGTATATAATCCGTATAATTTTGCCTATGAATATTGATGATTTATTTAATATCTTGCATAACTCCTTAGAGTCTCAAAATAATGGGAAAAAAATTTCCCTCAAAAGTATGGCTGAGAGCTTAGGTATATCTATGCGAACATATCAAGACTGGAAATTAGGCCGTGCTAAACCACAAGCAGCCTCTGCTGTCATGAGAATGTTAGGAAAATTAGATGATGATGAAATTTTACGTGCTGTTAGAAAAATCAATAAGTTGGAGAATATTTAGATGAGTGCCTTAACAAAAAATGAAAGAGATGGTTTAGAGGATGTGTTCTTATCTATTCATTCACATACAAATAAGTACAATAAACTCAAAGAATTATCATCATTAATTATGATTAAAAATAAGCCGATAAATCCCTTAACCCTCTTAAAAAGGGCAAAGAATGGGCTAAAAGAGACAAAATTATTGATTTTCTTAGTCAAATTAAGTAAAAAGAAGAAATCTTTAAGCAAATAAACTATAAAGTACATTTAGCTGAATTATTCCATGTATAGAACTTGTGCATGCAAGATTCGGAAATATTTTAATCCAAGGGTAAATTTATGAATAAAGCAGAATTCGTAGAGTTAGTACAAGCAAGTGGTGACTACAAAACTAAAGTAGAAGCAGAAGCAGCTATCAAAGCATTCACAGAAGCAGTAACGGCTGCATTAGTAAAAAAAGAGGACATCTCTTTAGTAGGTTTTGGTAGCTTCTCAGCTGCACTTCAAAAAGGTAAAAGTGGAAAAGTACCAGGTACTGATAAAACTTATACTACTCAAGATAAAATGGTTCCTAAGTTTAAAGCTGGTAAAGGTCTTAAAGACCGCGTTGCAGCTGGAAAATAATCATTTAACATTACCATCTTTAATGGTAGTGTTATCTTTTACTCTATGAGCTTCCCTTTCTTCAAATCATTATTCACAAAAGAGAGTAAATCACTCAAACTTCCTGATTCTATATTAATAAAACAGATCAAATCTATTGCAGATTCAAATGAACTAATATTGTTTAATAATATTGCCATTTATCATCATGCAAAAAAGTATATTATTCCATTGTTACTACTAGATAAGAAACGTGGCTTATATATCTTTGAAAAAAAAGAGTGGACATATGATGAGTTAAAAAATGCAACTATAGAACAAGCTCAGTACCAAGAAACTTCGACAAATACTCTCTCTTACCAGAATATTCAATCTCTCATCAATCAAAAGCTAAATGAACTTACACATAAAGATGGGGTTCCTATATATAACTACTTACTAATGGAAAATTTAAATGCTTCCCAATACAAGCATTTAGATGATTCATTTAAAAAACTTCTTCCTGAAAATAGAATTGTTTTTAGCGATTCAACAAAAGAAGATATTGTAAAAAAACTAGAAAAGGTACAACTTTCTCCGACACCACTTGCTAGTAGTAACCATATTTTAGGAAATCTTTTAATTCAATATAGTATTTTAGATAAAGACTTGCAACCACACTTAGCGTCTAAAGAACAAATTGCTTTTTTAGACAGTGAATTCGATGGTATTCACAAACTTCAAGCAGTGCAACAAAGTGGTAAAAGTAGTGTGCTACTCCTTAAATCCATCACACAGAAACTCAATAACTCAGATGAAAAAATTATTATTCTAAAACCAACAGTATTAGCGGTAGACTTACTCAAAAAAAGACTTTTAGAAATTATAGAACATGCTATTGTAGAAATTGATTTTTCTACCATTGAGATAGTAACACCTTTAGAACTTGTCAATAGACACCTTAGTAGTCTGAAAATGGATTTACTCAAAGAAGATTTACATATTGCAGATGTTTTAATGCTCAAGAAATTTCATCATTCTGAAACAATTTTTTGTGATGATGCAGACTTATTTGACAGTTCATTTACAAACTATTTAAAGCATATACAAGAAGGAAAAAAACTACTCCTAGTAAATATTCCTTCAGAAGATGCAGATTTCCAATTCAAAAGATCTTTCATTAGCATAAATACAACTATAAAATTTCATCAAGCCAACCAACATGCTAAAACATTACAGTTGGTTTTAAATCTTCTAAAAACAGAAAAGTCTCTTAGCATTTTATGTGAAAAACAGACACAAGAAAAGCTACTTGATGATATGACAACATATATCAAACAAAAAGCACATCTCATAGACTCTACTCAAAGTCTTATGAATCAAAAACTTGATGCTTTAGTTCTTACAGGGTATGATGATATTAATGAAGTAAATATTCAAAATCTTATACTTCTTGATATATGTACAACATCTCAAGACAAAATTGAGTATGCACTTAAACGAGCTCAAAAAAGTGTGCATATTATCTATGAAAAAGAGTGCCAAATATCACAAGAATTAAAGGAAAAGTATGAAAATAGTTAAAGATACTAAAGAGTGGAGAGAACAACTCTCAGAGGAAGCCTTTTATGTAGCTCGTCAACATGGAACAGAAGCACCATTTTCAGGAAAATTTTATGATTATAAAGGTAAAGGACTATACAAATGTATCTGTTGTGATGCTCCTTTGTTTGAATCTGATACAAAATTTGACTCTGGAACAGGTTGGCCAAGTTACTATGAAGCAGTAGAAGGTGCCATTACTGAGATAAGAGACAGTACTCATGGTATGGTTCGAGTTGAAGTAGTTTGTAGTACTTGTGATGCTCACCTTGGTCATGTTTTTCCAGATGGTCCAGAACCAACAGGACAAAGATACTGTATAAATTCAGTCTGTTTAGATTTTAAAGAAAATTAAGGATACCCATTTTATGAAAAAAACACTTGCTATAGTATTTACTATATTATCACTCAACTTTGTTGCCTGTTCTGCAGACAATTCACAAAAATCTCAATCACTTCAAAAAGCAGCAACAAATGAAGCAACTCATATTATACTTGAGACAACACAAGGTAAGATTGACATTGAACTTTTTGCAGATGTTGCACCAAAAGCAGTAAAAAACTTTACTACACATGTAAAAAATGGCTACTATAATCACATCGCTTTTCACCGCATCATCCATAACTTTATGGTTCAAGGTGGCGATCCAACAGAAAGTGGACGAGGTGGTGAGAGTATTTGGCATAAACCTTTTGCAGATGAGTTTAAAGCGAATGTTGTTTTTGATACTGCAGGTATTTTAGCTATGGCAAATGCAGGTCCAGGGACAAATGGAAGTCAGTTTTTCATCACAACAGCTCCTACTCCTTGGTTAAATGGTCATCATACTATATTTGGAAAAATTTCAAAAGATTCATTTGTAACACTTCAAAAACTCAATAATGTTCCAACAATGGGTAGACGAGGTGGAGACAAACCACTCAAGCGACAAGAAATCATAAAAGCGTATATCAAGTAAAAGTTATTTATACTTACACAACTATTTAAAGCGGAGACAATATGGAAATCCATACAATAAAAAAGATAGAAGAGGCAGCCCTTAAAAAGAACTCTACAGACTTTACACGACTAGGATTTGCACTCTTTTTCATGATAGGCGTACTTACATTTAGTTTTTTAAGTAATGGTGGTATTCCTAACAACATGTTCTTAGCTGTTGCCGCACTCATTGGTGCATATATGGCGATTAACATCGGAGCAAATGATGTTGCTAACAATGTTGGCCCAGCAGTTGGTTCTAAAGCTATGACTATGACTATGGCTATTGTTATTGCAGCTGTTTTTGAAGCGAGTGGTGCTTTCATTGCTGGTGGTGATGTCGTAAGCACTATCAAAAAAGGTATCATTGATATTTCAGCATTTGGTGGTCACCCTGATCAGTTTATCTGGGCAATGATGGCAGCACTCTTAGCCGCTGCACTATGGCTCAATTTTGCAACAATGATTAAAGCACCTGTTTCAACAACACACTCAATAGTCGGTGGTGTTATGGGTGCAGGAATTGCAGCTGCAGGACTAGGTATAGTTTCGTGGGGAACGATGGGTAAAATAGCTGCTTCATGGGTTATTTCTCCTGTCTTAGGAGGTGCAATAGCAGCTCTTTTTCTTATCTCGATTAAAAAGTCTATAACCTATAAAGAAGATAAAATCGCTGCTGCAAAGACATGGGTTCCTGTTTTTGTTGCTATTATGTCATGGGCTTTCATAACATACCTCACACTAAAAGGTCTTAAAAAGATATGGCCACAAATAGTGGAAATGCTCAACATGCTTCCACTTATTTCTATAGAGATGACAAAAAAACCAACTCTTATCACAGCACTTACTCTTGGTGCAGTAATCGCCATAATTGTTTATGCTTTAGTCAAAAGAAACTTATCAAAAAATGCCACTATGCTTGAAAATACTAAAGCATCAGTAAACACTCTCTTTACTATTCCTCTTATCTTTTCAGCAGCACTTTTAAGTTTTGCACATGGAGCTAACGATGTTGCAAATGCTGTAGGTCCTCTTGCTGCTATAAATGATGCTGTTGTCAATGGCGGTGTAAACTCTAAAGCAAGTATCCCTTTATGGGTTATGGGTGTTGGTGCCGTCGGGATTGCCATTGGTCTGGCACTTTATGGTCCAAAACTTATCAAAACTGTAGGAAGTGAGATAACTGAACTTGATCAAATTAGAGCTTTTTCGATTGCTATGGCTGCATCTATTACAGTTATAATCGCTTCGCAACTTGGTCTTCCTGTAAGTTCAACACATATCGCCATTGGTGGTGTTTTTGGTGTTGGTTTTTTAAGAGAGTATCTTCATAAAAATGGTTCAAAAACAAATACTATTCAAGAAGATAGAAATATTATCGCTGATGAAAAAAGTACGCTCAATGCACATAAGGCAGAACTAAATGCCCTTGAAACAAAAACACAAAAAGTGCAAGAAGAGTATGAAAGAATTGTCACTCTTTATAAGTTAATAGAAGAAGAAAATAAAATCATAAAATCTACAAAAAAACATCTAAAACGAGAAAAAAATATTCAGTATGTTAAACGTGATGCAGTGAAGAAAATTATTGCAGCATGGATTATCACTGTTCCTGCAGCTGCCATTTTAGCAGGCTTACTCTTTTACATGATTAAAGGGATAATGGTTTAAAGCTTCATAAACCTGTAGTGCTTGTTTGTGTTCATACACATCATGCACTCGTAACATAGAAGCACCATTTCGTAAGGCTTCTAAATGAAGTGCTAATGTTCCACCTAATCTTTCTTCTACACAAGAAGGATGAATCTTATCTATCATCGATTTTCTTGATGCTCCCACTAAAAGTGGTTTTCCTAAAGTTAAAAAATGTTCTAAATGTTGAATTAACTCTAAGTTGTCATCTAACGTTTTCCCAAATCCTATGCCTACATCTAAGACTATCTCTTTTATACCAAAACTTTGAGCTTTTTCTATCCGCTGTTCAAAGAAAGAATAAACATCATTTAGAACACTCTCATAATGTGGATTTAACTGCATGGTTTGTGGGGTTCCTTGCATATGCATGATTACTACCTTTGCATCATACTCTGCACATAAACTACACACTTTATCATTTTGTAAACCTGTTATATCATTCACAATACTAAAACCTGAATCAAGGGCTTGCTCTATAACAAGAGGTTCATAACTATCACAACTAAAAGCTACTTTTTCATACAACTTTTCTTGTTTTATAAAAGTATAAATATCTTTAACGCGAGAAAGCTCTTCTTCTACCTTTACAATCTGTGCATTTGGACGAGAAGAGACACCACCTATGTCAATGATATCTGCACCCTCTTCTATCATAGTTTCAATTCTTTTCAGAGCATCAGTACTTTTAAAGCGACTGCCACTAAAAAAGCTATCATCGTTCGCGTTAAGTACACCCATAATCTCTTTTTTTTGAGGTTTTTTCACTCTACATATATCTTGTAATTTTTTTGCTAAAATTTTCAAGCCAAAGGGTTGTGCTAACTCTTTTCTACTCAAGACTTCAAGTTCGCGTTGTGTAGCGATGAGTAAGCAATCAACATTTGGTGTTGCAGCAGTGACTGTTCCTTTTGGAACTGCTAAATCTGCACCAATAGAAAGAGCATCTTGCTTTAAAATATTGGCTGCACCTACATGTAAATCTTTTATGTAGATTATGTGTGATGTCGCTTTTTTTGCAAGTATCTTTAAACCACCCCCATCAACACCTATTTCTTGTAATTTTTTGCTTATATCTAAACTATTTGAGAGTTGTTCAATGTACATTTTATTTCTCTCGCACAAAACTCATTAAAAGCATAGCAAGTACACTTTGAGTACGTGAATTCAAATCAAGTAATCTATATGCTTTATCAAAATTTTCTAACTGTTTTGGAGTTAAGATAAGTTGTTCAATCACTGTCGCTTGATAAAAGAGAGACTCAACTAAAGATTTTGCATCATTTTTACTCACTCTTGCATTTGTTTTTAAAAACTCAAATACTTCAGCATAATCTATACGAGAAAGGTGGAGAGACAACTCTTTTTGTTCATGCTTTGTCTCTATCTTCAAGATGGGTAAACGCGAACGTACAGTCTGAAGTAAAGAAGATTTTGTTGCAGAAATGATAATAAATTCTATATTTAGTGGTGGTTCTTCTAAAAGTTTTAACAAAGAGTTTTGTGCAACAGCTGTAAATTCTAAGGCTGCTAAAATAATATACTTTGTATCTTGTTCACTAATATATGCTTCATTTACTACAAGTTTAGCATGTTCTATTTTAAAGTTATCTTCTGCAAATGTAACAACTCGATGAGGCTTCAAAGACTCTTCCAATCTCTCTATCTCAGCTTCTATATCTGAAGAGATTAAGATATGCCCTTTAAGCGCTTGCATCGACCTCTCCAAACATTGTCGCGTTGAGCGAGGCGTTAAAGAGTTTAAAAAGTTGTAAAAGTTTGATATCTAAATGAGTGTCGTATGATTTCAGGGTAAAAGCATTGTTAAATTCTTCATCAAAAATCCAAAAGTAACTGTTGTCTTGACGTTTTGCTATGTCACTTCGTTTATCATCGCCCTTACCGATATACCAAAAGAAATATTCATTTTTATAAGATTGGTTAATCATATCATCCAACATATCAAGCATATCACCACCACTAATGGCATTAAAATTTGCATAGATACTATCAATACTTACTATAGAAATTGGTGGACGTTCTAGTAAAACACCATTTACAGAAGTAAGTATATAATTTTCAAACCATTTACGTTTTTCATCTGTAATAAGTATGATTGTTTTACCATCAAGTATCTGTTCTAGTGCATGTGAAGTGGCCGTCGTCCAGTCAAAACGTTGCTCTTCTAACCAACTTAAACTTCCGCCCTCTTGACGGATAGCATCTAGGCTCCACTGTGCAAATTCATCCATCTTAAACTATTTGTCTAGTTCGTAAGAGTCATGAAGGCTACGAACTGCAAGTTCTGCATACTTTTCATCAATTACCATAGAAATTTTAATCTCCGATGTCGAAATCATGTTAATGTTAATGTTGTTATCTGCCATTGTAGAGAAAGCTTTTGCTGCAACACCTGTATGACTTCGCATACCAACACCAACAACTGAAACCTTACAAATATCTTCATTATATGAATCTGCATTTATTTCACTATTTTTCACGAAAGTATCCACAATCGCTTTTGCATCACTCAAATCATTTACAGGAACTGTAAAGTCAATGTTTGTCGTTTCATCAACTGCTTTATTTTGGATAATCATATCTACATTAACCTCAGCAGATGCTAATTTATTGAAAATTTCAGAAGCGATTCCTGGTCTATCTTTCACTCCAAGAAGTGAGACACGTGCTTGATTTCTATCGAGTGCGATACCGCTTACTAATGGTGCTTCCATGATATTTTCTTCCTTTGTTATTAGTGTTCCCTCTTCATTAGAGAAACTTGTTCTTGTAACGAGATTTACATTCAGTTTTTTTGCCATTTCTACTGAGCGATTTTGTAAAACTTTTGCTCCTAAACTTGCCAATTCTAACATCTCGTCATAAGAAATTTTATTAAGTTTTTTTGCCTTTGGTTCTATACGAGGATCTGTTGTAAAAATACCACTTACATCAGTGTAAATCTCACATAAATCTGCTTTCATCGCTCCAGCAATGGCAACCGCTGAGAGATCACTTCCCCCACGACCGAGTGT
>Ga0256826_1000185_pt1 | contig 34487 bp, 33 predicted proteins | sample CV79metaG_FD_185975 | JGI IMG/M metagenome (GOLD analysis project Ga0256826, IMG submission 185975) | Hydrothermal vent microbial communities from East Pacific Rise, Pacific Ocean - CV79 | ecosystem: Environmental > Aquatic > Marine > Hydrothermal vents | place: Pacific Ocean: East Pacific Rise...
CTATAAAAAAAGATTTTAAAAGCATATAGCTTGCTAAAAGAGTGATAAAAAGAGCCCCTCCAAGAATAAATGCAAATCTTGTAAGGAGTTTCTCTTTTATCTTTTTCATAAAAGTATTATACTATAATTGTAATAAAATTTTAAGTTAGTTTAATTTATAATTAGTAAAGAAAAATGATAAGGGAGTCTGTTATGTTTGTATCATCCTATAGTACATATATCGATACAACTACGACTAAAAAGGTACAAAACCAGAGAGATGAGTCATCTAAAGAGATACGACCTAGTTTTACATCAAAACTAGAACAAGCCTTGCCAAAAGATGTACTCACTGGCAAACAACTTCCTTTAAACTATATCTCTAACTATAAAGCTCTTAACACTCGTCAACGACTTGACCAGCAGTTAGAAAAAAAAGAGATGAGTCAAAATGTAGCAAAAATGAAATTTAGTAAAATAAATGCTCAAGGAAGTGCAAAAGTTAGTTATGCTCAAAACTCTCAAATGTTTTCACTTTTAGCAAAACCAAAAACTACACTCGACCAGACACCAAGAATAGATAGAAACCTACCGCGACCAGCACAAGAGAGCCAAAAAGGCTTTCAACGAGCAACTATGGTAAATACCTATATTTCAAATGATAAATACTACCAAGTAACAGCAGCTTAATCTTCAAGCCACGCCTCAGTTTTTAACACTCTACCATCGCAAAACTGTTTTATCTTATATGCTGAGCGACAAACACCCTCTTCAAGCTCCATAATAGCAACTTGCATAATTGCCTTACATTTTTTAGGAATATCAAAATGCCCTTTCATTCCGGTTAAGAAGTTCTTTAGGGGTACTTTTTTATCCATACCTATTACATTGTCTCGACACCCTGTTAAGCCTATGTCCGTTAAGTAAGCCGTACCATTTGCTATTTGGAAGTCATCTGTACTTACATGAGTATGCGTTCCAACAATACCACTCACACGACCTTGAAGTAACATCATCATTCCACGTTTTTCACTTGTAGCTTCAGCATGAAAATCAATAAAAATATTTTGCACACCCTCTTCTTCAAGTCTTTCTACTTCTTTTATAGCACAACGAAAAGCATTATCTGCATAAGGCATACCGTAGTGTCCCATAAGGTTAAGTACTGCTATTTTCTCGCCATTTACATCATAGGTTTTACACCCTGTACCACTCACTCCCTCAGGATAATTATGAGGACGAAGTATCTCGTGAGTATCAAAAAGAGGAATAATATCTTTCTTATCCCAAGAGTGATTACCCCCACTCATAACATCTATGCCATAAGAGAAGAGTTCATTACAGTTTTTCATACTCAAACCAAAACCATGAGAGGCGTTTTCATAGTTGACTATTACAAAATCAAGCTCTTCATCTTGGCGTAGTTTTTGGAGATATTTTTGAAGCATATCCCGACCTGGTCGACCGACAATATCTCCGATAAATGCTATTTTCATATATATTTTCTTCTAAAGTAAATTTTTGTAATTATAACATTTTCTTTTATTATTAAAAGAGAGTTGTGCTAAGATACATAAGATTAATTTTGTTTAAGGAGCATATTTATGTTTATGCACTCTATTTTACTCTTAAGTATCTCTATTTTTATCTCTGGATGTCTTGGCAGTAACACAAACAAAGAGACTGCTACCGCTACATCATGGGATACACCTAAGATCAATACTACTTGGCAATGGCAACTACGAGGGAGCCTTAACACTACATATCATGTTGATCTCTATGATGTAGATCTTTTTGATACAACTTCAGATGAAATTCAAGCACTCCATAATGCAAACAAAAAGGTTATCTGTTACTTTAGTGCAGGAAGTTATGAAGATTGGAGAGCAGATGCTAGTAGTTTTAGTAGTGCGATAAAAGGTAATAAGCTTGATGAATGGGATGAGTTATGGCTAGACATAAGGAATAGCTCACTCAGAGCAATTATGAAAAACCGTATAGCCTTAGCAAGTACAAAAGGTTGTGATGGAGTAGAACCAGACAATGTTGATGGCTACTTAAATAACACAGGCTTTACTCTAACTTCTAAACAACAACTCGAGTACAATATTTTTCTAGCGAATGAGGCCCATAAAAACTCACTAAGTATTGGACTAAAAAATGATTTAGACCAGATAGCTACACTTGTAGAGTATTTTGACTTTGCAGTAAATGAACAGTGCCATGAGTTTAATGAGTGTGACACACTCCAGCCATTTATACAAGCAAATAAACCTGTCTTTAATGCTGAATACTTAGGTGCCTATCAAGACAATACAGCAGGTGCGAGAGACAGACTCTGTAGTGAGAGCATCTCACAAAACTTTCAAACACTTATTTTACCATTAAACTTGGATGATACACTAAGATATAGCTGCCAGCCTTAACTTTTACTACAGTATTTTAGGCTTGTTATTTCTAAGGTAAAAGAGTGTTGCTTTGATGATGTCATCATCATCTCTACTTGCAGACTTTATAGTCTCTTTTGACTCATTTAAGTATGTAATTGTAATACTTTGTGCATAGTTACTAATACTCTTTATTTTTTTATCAAGACTTAGAAGTTTAATAACCATAAGTTCAAAGAACTGTTTTGTAGGCATATCTAACTCACCAAAACGATCTATTATCTCCTCTTCTATCTCGTATATTTCAACAGCTGCCTCGCATTGTGAGAGTCGTCTATATATATCTAAACGCAGCCTATCTTCTTGAACTACCTCATCGGATATATAAGCACTAATAGTAAGTTTAATATCTACCTTCGCTCTCTCACCCTCTTTTGTGTTAGAGAGCTCTTTAATAGCATCTTCTAACATTCTAAGATAGAGTGAGTAACCGATGTTTTTAATATGTCCACTTTGGGCATCACCTATAAGGTTACCACCACCCCGAATCTCTAAATCATGATGTGCTAAAACACTTCCACTTCCTAGAAAAGAGTTAGACTCTAGTGCGAGTAGGCGTTTTTTCGCTTCATCGGTTAATACTTCTTTATTTTTCACGATAAAGTATGCAAAACCCTCCACACTTCCACGACCAACACGACCACGAAGCTGATGCAAGTCTGCTATACCAAATCTATCGGCACCATCTATTAAAATAGTATTTACCTTAGGCATATGAATACCTGACTCAATGATAGATGTTGCTATCATAAGGTCATACTCCCCTGCCTCGAACTTTAGTAGCTCTTTTTCAGTCTCAACTGCTGAGATTTTCGAGTGAAGCATTACTATCCGTAGTTCAGGTAAAAGGGCCTTAAGTTCTCCGAGTTTTATAGGCATATGGTCAATGCTATTATGAACATAAAAGACCTGTCCACCACGACGAAGTTCCCTTAAAATCACTTCTTTAATAAGCTTCTCTTCATACTCTTTGACAAAGGTTCTCACACCCTGTCTCTCACTTGGAGGAGTAAGGAGCTGTGACATAGTTTTTATAGAGCTAAGTGCTTGGTTAAGTGAACGAGGAATTGGTGTTGCTGACATGGAGAGAAGATGCACATTATGGTACAACTCTTTGATTCTCTCTTTTTGTTTTACACCAAACTTATGCTCTTCATCTATTATAACAACCCCGAGTTTTTTAAACTCTAAGCCAAAAAGAGCATGTGTTCCAACCACACAGTCAATCTCTCCAGATGCGAGCCCTTTAATGATGGCATTCTTATCTTTTGTACTTACAAATCTATCAAGTTTGGCATATCGTACACCTAGCTCAGAAAAACGTTCATCTAATGAGCGCCAGTGTTGGGCTGAAAGTAGTGTAGTAGGTACTATAAACGCAGACTGATAACCCGATTTAAACGCAGCAAAAATAGTATTTAAAGCTATTTCTGTCTTACCAAAACCAACATCACCACTCAGGAGTCTATCCATAATGTTTCCAGTTGCCATCTGGTTTAAAATATCTTGCACTGCATTAGTTTGATCATCAGTGTACTCAAATCCACTAAGGGCTTGAAACTCTTTGAGCTCTTTTTTTACAAGGTTTATTTTAGGGGCTTTTATAAGTGCACGTGCTGCTGCTGTATTTACAATTTGACCCGCTATTTCAAGAAGACGTTTACGTACTTTTGCTTTTAGTTTTCCAAAGCTTCCCTTACCTAGTCGGTCAAGGACAGGAGTCGATCCTCCACTAGCGATGTAGCGGTCAATGTAATCAAGGTTTTCTACAGGAAGTAGTATCTTATCATCACCCACATACTTTATGAGTATAAAATCTTTTATACCCCCGAGAATCTCTATCTGCTGAATCTCATCAAAGATACCTACACCGTAGTCCTCATGCACTACATAGTCACCTTTTTTCAAATCATCAAGCAAAATAGCACTTTTTCTACGACGGCGTTTTTTATCTGGTTTGTTAAGACTTATAACCATCTCATCTGGAGTTAATATGTTTAAAATATACCCAGCTGTAAGTTGTGTAATGTTGCTAGTGTCGTAAATACCTGCTTGTTTAATAGTCGCAGCATTCGCAGCTATGACTGTTATTTTCTTATTACGGTGAACATTTAAAAGGTGCTCTGCATTTGCTACGACAAGCTCTTTAACATCATCATTTTCAGGGAGTATTTCTAAGTTAAAAGCTTCTCGTGAGAGGACAGGATTGTTAATGCCATATGCATCTTTTAAAACCCCTTCTAAATTTCTTGAGAGTTTAACACTCTTACCTTCTAAAAAATTCTCTGAAAGCTCATCTAAATGCCAAAAACCTAAAGAAGAGACATCTTTTACAAGTGCATCAAACTCACTTTTTTCGACCTTTGTGCTGAGTTCTTCAAAAGCATTCTCATCTAGGGAGTAAAAAGCACTTCGTATCTCTACACTATCTAGCTCTTCACCTAAGGTTCTTTGAGACTCTAACTCAAACTCTTTTATCTGCTCTATTTCGTTGTCAAAAAAAGATATACGGTAGGGATTAGTAGTTGCGGGGATATAGATATCTAGGATATCTCCACGGTGACTTATCTCACCCTCTACTTGAACCATATCAACAAAAGTATAACCCCAAAAAAGCATCTGCTCTTTAAAGGATTTGAGATCTACTTCACTACCGAACTCTAATGTTGTAGAGTCTAGAAGTGCCTCCTTAGGAAGAGGAAAAAGAAGTGTTTTTAAGGGTGATATAATAAGAGGCTTATTTTTAGCTTTATGATAGAGTCTTAGAGTAGAGAAAAGTTCATGAAGTTCCTCTTTATAAGAGCGAAGATCGTCACCAAAAGTAGCTCTAAAGTCAGGGAAAAGAAGAGTTTCACGTTTAAAAAACTTCGCAACACTCTCTAAAGATTCAGCTTCTTTAGTATCTTCACAAATTAAAAGATCTAAAGAGTCGTGTTTCTCACTTTTAAAAAAGTTATAGAGTGCAGGTTGTGACATTAATCTTTTGCTTTAGGGAGTGAAGACTGCTCTTGTTTAACTATAGAACTTCCTTCAAAAACACCTTTTGACTCAATTATCAACTCTTTTGAAGTTATTTCGCCACTTACATGACCGTTTGCTTTTATTTCAACACGAGTAGCATCGACAGTACCTTCGACATAGCCTTGAACAATTAACATATCTGTATTTATAGAGCCTTTTACATGCCCATTTTTTCCTATGTTAACTTCAGCAGAAGATTTTACTATACCTTCAAGTTCACCGTCAATGTAAAGGTTACAAGAGAGGTCTAATTCTCCTTTGATTTTTGCACCAGCGGTAATGATTGTTGTATTTGAGTTTGCTCCAGCCTCAGATGTGCCGTTGCTGTTATTAAAGATTGCCATGGTATTTTTTTCTCCTTTTTAAATATCTCATCATAATTTTGTTGTGTCCACTTTATAAACCAAAATGGATTTACATTTCTATGTATAAATCTTATCTCATAGTGAAGATGTGGACCATTACTCAGTCCAGAATTTCCAGTATATGCTATAAGTGTTCCCTTCTTTACAAAGGAGCCGGATTTTACCACAGTTTTGTTTAAATGGCCGTAGTATGTTTTAAAGCCATAAGCATGTTCAAGAATAACTAAACGACCAAAACCACTACGTTTATGCATACCAGACCACTCAACTATAGCATCAGCAGGAGCATACACTGGGGTATTCATCTTTGCTTTCATATCTGAACCACGATGAAACTCTTTTTTATGAAGTGTTGGGTGTATTCTATACCCATATCTACTTGTTATACCGTGGTACTCTATAGGTGAACCATTTGGTATGAGTTGCATCATTACAGCACGATGTTGTGAGTCCATTTTTGTGGCACTTACTCGCTCTTGTAAAGAGGTCTCAGCTAAGGGTTTAATTCCTATGAGTGTTTCTATCTCTTTGAGTGAATCAGAAAGATCACTTAACTCTCTTTTCTTCACATCTAAAGAGTCATTAGTTATCTGCATACTCTTTTGAAGATCTCTATTTTTCTCTTTTATCTCTTCATATGCAGAGACAACACCTGCTCTTTTTTTATCTATTTTCTCTACACTATCATTTAAGTAAAGGATGCTTCCAACCGCTATAAAAACCATAGTCATAATAAAGACAGATGCATACAGAAGTGCTTTTTTTACAAAGTGGTGAACATTAAACTGTTTAACCCCATTGTCATCATGAATAGTAACTGTAAAATGATTATTCACTTCTCCCCTTTAAAAAAGCTTCTGCCACACTAAATGAGCCAAATACTAAGTAATTTTTATCGTCTCTAGTCTTTTGAAATTTCTTATTTTTTATACCTAAGTCATCGAGTGTTTGTTGCATAATTTTTATAGACTCCCCTCTTTTGTCCTCTATAGTAATTATTTCAACATCTTTAATAATCGGTTGTAAAACTCTTAAAATTTCTTTATAGTTTTTATCTTTGTAACTATTATAAACTAAAGTATATTTAAATCCTTTTAAACTTTGAGTAATAGAACTCGCTGCAAGCACATTATGCCCAACATCAAGTAAAATATTCTCACTTATTTGTGATAGTCGGCCAAAAAGTCGACTATTTGTAAAAGAATCTACACTATATTCTATTTGTAAGTACTTCAATGCAGCAATAGCTAAAGAGAGATTATTTTCTAAATAAGGAGCTAAACTATTTTCTTTTGATATTTTTTTGATATTTTTTTGATCATTTTCATCCAAATAAAAGTCTAAAGAGACAAACAAGGCTTTCTTTTTTTTCTCTAACTTTTTTGTTACTTCATAAACATCTAGATGTTTCTGTTTTGCTAATATGGCATGTTTTTGTACTGCATTTAACTTTGTTGCAGCAATCTCGTTTATGGTAGTACCCAAAAAGGCTTCATGGTCTATGTCTATAGGAGTAACTAATGTTAATATATTAGTAAAAACAGCTGTAGCATCAAACTCTCCACCAAGACCAGCTTCAAGGACAAGGTAATCTACATCTTTATAAACAAGCATCGCAAGGAGTGTTGTGTACTCAAAATAACTCAGAGCATCAGCATCTTCTTTACTTAAATATGTAAGAAGTTCAACATGTGAGCTATTTAAAAGAGCTGTACTTATGTTCTTACCATTAAGCCAAACTCTTTCGTTAAAGTGAATAATATGAGGAGAGGTATAGTGACCTGTTTTAAAACCTAAAGAGAAAAGTGCTGAGGACAAGAACCTTCCAGTAGTTCCTTTTCCATTTGTTCCAACGAGGTGAATAATTTTAGGAAGTTTGAGATATTTTTTTATAGAGTTATAAACTCTAGGCATTCTAGAGTAGTCTATCTCATCGTAAAAAAGGGGTTTAGCATTTAAGAAAGTTTCTAACACTACTTCTTTTTATACTCAACACGATTACGACCATTTGTTTTTGCTACATAGAGATACTCATCTGCAGAGTTTACTGTCGCATTTAAAGAGACATGTTTTACCCTCTCAGCAACACCGGAGCTCACAGTTACTCCAATTCTTTCACCCTTATACATAAAGCGGGCTTTTTCTACATGCTTACGAACTTTCTCTCCAAATATTGCACCACCTCGAGTATCTGTTTCACTGAGTATTGCGATGAACTCTTCACCACCATAACGACCTACTATATCTACAGCACGACACTCTTTTTTAAGGATCTTCGCAAAGGCTACAAGGACAGCATCTCCAGCATCATGTCCAAAAGTATCATTTACATCTTTAAACTTATCAAGATCAAACATCACTACTGTAAAGTTACGTTCATAGCGTTTAAACTCAGCCTCTTTAACTTCCATAAAGTTATCAATTGCACGACGGTTATAAAGTTTTGTCAAGAAGTCCTCTTTAGACTCTTTTTTAGCCTCTTTTAACTCTTTTTCTAATCTTTTTACCCTCTTTGCTAAAGCTGAGACTTCTGAGCTATGATCTTTTAAATCTTTACTCAGAAGTTGTGTATTTTCTTCTAGTGCTACTGCTATAGTATAAAGCTTTTTATGTGCTACTTTAAAGTTACTTGTTGACTCTTCAGAGTACGTCTCTAACTCTTTTTTAATAGACTGAATCTCTTCATTAGAACTATCAGAACGTTCTATCATATCTATTAAACGCAGACTTAATTTATCTAAAACTCCATCTATTGACTCTATCATCTCTTTTACACTATCTTTATCAAGTGCAATTCTTAGTGATATAGCAGAACGGATCTCTTTTTCTATACTTGAGCTTTCTAAAAGTTCAGGTTTTTTGCGTATTTTCATACTTAAATCAGCGATAGTATCATTGACACTTGAAGCAATTGAGGGAACAAAAGAGGAGATAAGAAGCTTAGATATTTTTTCTAACTCTACACAGTTTTGACTAGAAGATGCAGACTCCATTACCAAACTTGCAACACTCTTTTGTAAGTCTTGACTATCTATATCTCCATACTCATTTAGTTTTTGTAAAAAAGCATCATCATATGTAGTTAAAAAATTTACCCATCGCTGTCTAAAACCATCAATCTGATCAGACTGAGCCCCAGAATCTAAAAGATCCATTGTATGACGAGCAAGTTCTGCTGCTTCTTTGTTATGGAGTACTTCTATAACTTGAAAAACACGTTTAGCTAAAAGAATATGCGACTCTATAGTGTCAGATGCTTGTGTGGGGTTGGTGCGGTTAAGTTTGGAGATAAGAAAGCGTACAAACTCATGCATAGTTTTAATTCTATAGTTTTGAAGATCTTTTTGTAAATCTTTGTTAAGTGTTTTTTGTAACTTTGGTAAATGTTCACAATCTTCAACACTCATTTTTGCTTTTTTAGCCTCTTTACAAAAAGCCTCTGCATAAGCATCGGGAGTAAGAAGTTTACCTTCTAGTTTTAGTCTTTTTACTGCACTATTGATTATAGCTTGAATAGTCATTTTATTCTCCTAGTTATGCTTAGCACCCTCTGCAGATACTTGTGATACAAATGCTGAAATTGCTTTTATAGAACTGAACTTAATCGCATCAAAACGTTGCTGGTCTGTTAAAACTGCATTTGGTACAACAGCAAAATCATATGTACCTTTTGAAACATAGTGTTTCTTACTATCTTTAGATTCTCTTGATATATTTAAGGTTATTGTAGCACGATATGAAATAACAAAACCATCACTATCATACTGAAGTGGTGTATAACTAGGTTTTGAAAGATTTATACTCAAATGTGTTTTAGAAAATCTTCGTTCAGTTAAAGAGGCGTGAAATATTTCTATAATTGCTTTATCAACTGCATCTTTTACAATAACACTATTTTCAGGATCAGTCGCTGAGATATAAACAGTAGTACTAATCTTCTCACCTACAACTTCGCGTGCATACTTCGCACTAGGTTTATACCCACATCCACTCACTTGTATTAAAAAAAGAAAAACAGTAAGAGATTTAAGGATATGAGTGAGTGTCAAAACTTAGCCTTTTATAACCAAGTTTACAAGTTTTTTAGGAACAACTATCTCTTTAACTATTGTTTTTCCCTCAAGCCATTTAGCAACTTGCTTCTTTGCTGCAACTAAAATATCTTCTTTACTTGCATCTGGAGCAACTTCTACTTCCCCACGGTTTTTACCATTTATAGCAACACCAAGTGTCACACTATCTTCTACAAAAACTTCTCCAACAGTAGTTTGTGGGCTTAAGTTTTTAAGATTAAAATACTTATCTGAAATCTCCCAAGCAGTATGCGGGATAACAGGCTCCATTATAGAAGCTAAAACCCAATACCCTTCACTCCACACATCTGCATTTGACTGAGAGTTAAGTGCGTTCATAGCTTCCATAACTCCTGCAATCATTGTGTTAAACGTATAACGCTCAGCAAAAACATCGTTAGCACGCTCTAGTGCTTCATACACTTTCTTACGCGCAAGTTTTTCTTCTTTGTTCAGACTAGCATGGTCTATTATCGGTTTAGTATCTGTTGCAACAATATTTGAAGCACGGTCAAAAAAACGTTTTATAAACTTGAAAGAACCCTCAACTGCACTATCATTCCACTCTAACTCTTGCGTTGGAGGAGCAGCGAAAAGGATGAAAAGTCTTGCTGTATCTGCACCATATTTTGCGATGATTGCATCAGGGTCTACTGTGTTACCTTTAGACTTAGACATCTTTGCCCCATCTTTAAGAACCATACCTTGAGTAAGTAGTTTATCAAAAGGTTCATCAAACTCTAAGTAGCCTAAATCACGAAATACTTTTGTGAAAAATCTTGCATATAAAAGGTGAAGTATAGCATGCTCAATTCCACCAACATAGTGATCAACACCCATCCAGTATTTTATCTCTTGGGGAGTAAACGCAGCTTTCTCTAGTGTCTCAGGAGAAGCACAAAAACGCAGGAAATACCAAGAAGACTGAACGAAAGTATCCATAGTATCAGTTTCGCGAATAGCGTCCCTGCCACACTCCGAACATTTACAGTTTTTCCATGTAGGATGATTCTCTAGTGGACTTCCCTCTCCGTTGATTTCAACATCTTCAGGAAGAGCGATAGGGAGATTCTCTTTTTTCTCCATAACAAGACCACAATCCTCACAGTGAATGAAAGGAATAGGAGCACCCCAGTAACGCTGACGCGATACACCCCAGTCTTTGAGTTTATAGTTAGTAGTTTTAGCACCAATTTTTTTCTCTTCAAACATTTTAATGATGTTGTATTGAGACTTTTTAGAGTTAAGACCATCAAACTCACCAGAGTTAAATAAAACTCCAGCATCAGTAAAGGCTTTTTCACTTACATCTACATCTGCATCTTTTGGTTTTATAACTGCGTTTATAGATAAGTCATACTTTTTAGCGAAGTCATAATCTCTATCATCATGAGCAGGAACAGCCATAACAGCACCAGAGCCATAGTCCATAAGTACAAAGTTTGCTATCCACACGGGAACAATTTTTCCTGTTAATGGATGAATTACATTAAGCCCTAAAGGAAGTCCCTCTTTTACTTTTTGTCTATCTATAGAAGAAGTGTTTTTCATCTTGGTAATTTTAGTAATTGTATCTTCATCTAAAAGTTTATTATCAATCATGTATGTAACTATTGCATGCTCAGGAGCAAGAGCTGTATAACTTACACCATAAATAGTATCTGGACGAGTAGTAAATACATCAAAAGACTTAAACTCATTATTCAAGATTGTTAATGAAGCATCATCAAAAAGTAAGTCAAATGCTAAACCATTTGATTTTCCTATCCAGTTCTCTTGCATAGTAAGAACTTGTTTTGGCCATCCATCTTCTATTTTAGAGAGATCTGCTAAAAGTTCATCTGAATAATCAGTAATTTTAAAGTAGTACTGGTTCATATCTTTTTTAACTATAGGAGTATCACATCTCCAACAACAGCCATCGACCACTTGTTCATTTGCAAGAACAGTTTGGTCATGAGGACACCAGTTAAGCATGCCTTTCTCACGGTAGAGTAGACCCTTGTTGTACATGTCTATCATAAAAGCTTGTTCAAACTTTGTGTAAAGTTCATCAGATGTTGCCATCTCGCGTTTACGACTAAAAGAGAAACCTAAAGAGTAGAACTCATTTTTCATATAGTCAATGTTATCGTAAGTCCACCCTTTTGGATGGCTTCCATTTTTGATAGCTGCGTTTTCAGCAGGCATACCAAATGAGTCAAAACCGATAGGGTGTAGAACATTCTTCCCTTGTTGTCTATAGTAACGAGCAAGTGCATCTGAAATAGAGTAGTTTCTTACATGACCCATATGAAGGCGTCCACTTGGGAAAGGGAACATACTAAGGATGTACTTTTTGTCTAATGTAAAATCTTCACTTGGCTCAAAACTATCGTTTTTTTTCCAATACTCTTGCCATTTTTTTTCAATGTCTGCTGAAATGTATTCCAATGTAACTATCCTGATAAATATTTTTAATATAAACTTTGACTCCAAAAGAAGCCAAACAGTTCTAATACTCTTCTTTCTGCTTTGAACTCTCGATGTATACAAGACCCATTGAGAAAACATTTGCGATTAAAGCACCAATTGCAAGGGCCATTGCCCATGAATCATCGCCTATAATCACTAAAAAAACGAATGCAGGTATAAGATGTAAATCTGCTACCAAAGATGATGCAAGAAGCTCTGCTGAGAGTAAATTTCGTACACCTATTTTGAGTATTGTACTAATCAAATTTACACTAGCTGCTATAAAAAGTGAAACTGCTGTATTCTCATAAAGAAACCCTGCTATAGATGTTAAACTCATTAACGAAAAAAATACGTATATTACTTTTCCCCAATCCATGATATTTCCTTTTAATTTATTACACTACACCAGATTCAAACTGGTCGCGCATTTTCTGTTTTTCTGCTTCACGTTTTGACTTATCTGCTAGTTTTTTATGGTAGTTTTTCACATCAAATCCGAACCATAGAAGAATAGGACTCGCTACAAAAACAGAAGAGTATGTTCCCACCACAACACCTACAAGAAGAGTAAATGCAAATGGATGAATAATCTCACCACCGAACATAAAGAGTGTAAATACAACGAAAAATGTAGTTAAAGAAGTAAGTGTTGTTCTTGCTAATGTTCTTGTTACTGATTCATTAATTGTATCAGATAAACCACGGTTTCTACTATTTGTCACACCCTCTCGAATACGATCAAATACGATGATAGTATCGTTAAGTGAATATCCTAGAATAGTTAAAAGACCGGCTAAAACATCAAGATTTACATCGATAGAAAACAATGAAACCATACCAAGAGCAATACTAATATCGTGAACAAGTGCAACTATAGAAGCAACTGCAAAACGCCACTCAAATCTAAATGCGACATAAACAAGAATTCCTAAAATTGCTAAAAGAAGTGACATAACACCTTTCTCTTTAAGCTCAGCCCCTACAGTTGGTCCAACTATGTCAACACGACGAATAGTAAACTCACCAGTCCCTTTAAGTGCTGCTCGTGTAACATCACCAATATCAGTTGTAACACTTCCTGTACTTGTTTTCATACGTATAACTACTTCATCCGGACTACCAAACTCACTAATACTTGCACTTGCAAACAGTTCGTTACCCTTGAGTGCTTTACGCATTTCATCTATTGGAGCACTGCTAGAGTACTTAACCTGAACAACTGTTCCTCCAGCAAAATCAACACCATAGTTAAGGCCTTTCGTTGCTAAAATAGCATACGAAGCTAAAACTAAAACAATTGATAAGATCATAGCCATTTTTGACTTACCCATAAAATTAAAGGTTCTTGTATATCTAAAAAATTCCATCTACTTACCCCTTAATCCCAAACCAAAGTTTGTTGTTTTTACTTTTACTTATTTTAGATTCTAACATCTGGTATATACCATGTGTTCCAAGAATTGCTGTAAGCATTGAAGCTAAAATACCGATACTCATAGTAATTGCAAAACCTTTAATAGCACCTGTTCCATAAGCATACAGGACTACAGAGGCTATAAGGGTTGTAATGTTTGCATCTAAAATCGCTCTCATCGCATTTGCATAACCTTCTTCAATAGCTTTATGCATACTCTTACCTTCATAAATAAGCTCACGGATACGCTCACTAATAATAACATTTGCATCAACAGCCATACCGACTGTTAGTACGATACCAGCCATACCTGGAAGAGTAAGTGTTGCTCCAAAAAGACTCATCACAGCCAAAAGTATAAAAAGGTTTGCGATAAGTGCAATGTTAGCAATAACACCAGCTAAACGATAATATACCATCATGAAGATAATAACTAAAACAAACCCACCAATAAGTGCAATCATACTTGCTTTAATGCTATCAGCACCTAGACTAGGTCCAACAGAACGTTTCTCCATCATATAAATAGGAGCTAAAAGAGCACCTGAACGAAGAGCAATAGCTAAATCTTTTGCTTCCATAACAGTATAGTTTCCAGAAATTTGTCCAGAACCACCACCGATACGTTCATTTATATTTGGAGCAGAGTAAACTTTTCCATCAAGAACAACAGCAAGGCGTTTTCCAACACTTCGACCAGTAAAGTCACCAAATATTTCAGCACCCTCTGCGTTTAACTTAAAGTTAATAAGAGGACGATTGTTTTGGTCAAAACCCATACTCGCATCTGTCAACATACCACCATCTAAAATAGGAATCTCACGAACAAGATACTTAATAGAAGGGTTTTTAGCATCACTTAAAATCACATCACCATACGCAGCAGCATCAGAATCACTCATATTATAAACACGAGCATTTCTATCTTCATCAACAGCCATAAGCTCAAGTTTTGCAGCACGAGAGATCAACTCACGAGCACGTTGTTCTTCTTCTTGTGTTTTGATACCTGCTAGTTGTACAAGAATCTTTTCATCACCCTGCTTTGCAACAACAGGCTCTGAGAGTCCAAACTGATCAAGACGGTTACGAATAGTTTCAATAGCCTGACTTACAGCCTCTTTTTTAGTTTTGAGAATTTCTTTTTCACTCAAACTAAGGGAGATTACTGTGCCCTCTTTAGAGATGAGAGATCCATCAACCTCTTTTAAGTACTCATCAAACTTAGATACTTCATCACTATCTAATACTTCAAAACGAACTGTTGACTCATCAAATGTAAGACCATCAATAAGAATATCGTTACGTTCTGCGAAGTGTTTAATACTTGCGGCAATTGACTTTATGCGAGACTTTGTAGCCTCTTCAGTTTTTACACCAAGAAGCATATGCAGTCCACCTTGAAGGTCAAGACCTAAGGTAACCTTTTTACCGCCCTCTGTCTGAAGCAGAGAGGGCATCGAAAAAGCAACACCAAAAACTATCGCTAATGCGAAAATGACTATGCGGTAATTAAGCTTCATCCTCGAACTTCTTTGCTACTGCATCTTTTGTCATTTTTGTAATTGTGTCATCATTCAGCTTAACACTTAAAAAGTTCTCTTCAACTTTGTGAATTACTACTATAAAACCACCATTAGTTACAACTTTGTCACCTTTTTTAAGTGCTTCGATCATTGCAGCTTTCGCTTTTGCTTCATTTTGTTGTGGACGAATAATTACAAAATACATAATTGCAATTAAAAAGATAAACGGTAACAGTTGAGAAATAATTTCCATAGAGGAGTTCCTTTGTTTTATAAATTAGGGCGATTATACAAAAGATATACTAATATTCTTCTAAATTAAGTATAATTTTCTTATGAATACAACTTTAAAAACAATACTTCTTGGTCTTCTAACAGCACTTCTTTTTAGTGCTTTTATCTATTTTGAGCACTATAACCTAACAAATAAGTCCTTAAATACACTCTTTGCTCTCTCCTCTTTAGCCCTCTTTTTATACATTCCTAAGCGAAGTATATTAGTAGCTGGGTTTACTATAGGTCTTTTATGGTTTTACTGGATTGGTTACAGTTTTGAGTACCAAGGTGTTGGCTATATGACTCCTATTATTACTATTGCTTTTGGCTTTATATATCTACTCTTTTTTCTACCACTCTACTTTACTGACAAACCTTACCTAAGAGCTCTATTACTGTTTGGACTTAGTTTTGTCGAACCTTTTGACTGGAACTGGTTACAGATAGAACTTCTTTTTGTCGATAGCTACATCGGTGTTTATAAGTATCAACTAGCTGCCGTTTTATTATCTCTTTCTATGGGATCTTTGATAAAAAATACAAAGTTACAGTTTCTTCCTCTTCTCCTTTTAATAGCTGCATTTAATTATGGATACCCTTCTCAAAAGAGAAGTGAATTAAATATAAAACTCATTCAAACAGATATAAAACAGGGCTATAAATGGACAAAAGTAGCACTACGTCCTACTGTAAAAATGATATTTAAAGAAATAAATATAGCAAAAAGTGAAAATGTTGATGTCATAGTGTTTCCTGAGTCTGTTTTTCCTCTGTATATGAATAAAAATCCACAACTTTTACAAGAACTTCTACAAGTTTCACATAATATCACTATAGTTGCAGGAGCACTTCTTCGAGAAAATAAGCAGAGTTATAATGTCACATATCTTTTTGAAGATGGGCACTATTCTCTTGCTAAAAAACTAGTTCTTGTTCCTTTTGGAGAGTATATTCCTCTTCCAAAATTTGCACAAAAAATCATAAATGAGACTTTTTTTCAAGGGGCAAGTGATTTTGTTACGGCTGAAAAACCAACTGATTTCACTATTAAAGGTGTGAAGTTTAGAAATGCCATTTGCTATGAAGCAACATGTCAAGAGCTTTATGAGGGAGATATAAATTTTGTACTTGCAACAAGTAACAATGCATGGTTTGCCCCATCAATAGAACCAACCCTACAGAACCTACTTTTAAAATACTATGCACGAAAAAATGGTGTCACAATCTACCATGCTGCGAACTACAAAGGAACTGGAGTTATACAATAATGAGTATTTTATTGTATAATCATTAAACTTTATACTATATAATAGAGAAAACTATAAATACAGGTCACTTTCATCATGCTAAATCTAAAAAACCCAAATCTTTATAACAACCGTGAGCTCTCTTGGTTACAGTTTAATACAAGAGTTCTAAAACAAGCTCAAGACGAATCTCTTCCACTTTTAGAGCGTTTAAAATTCCTTGCTATTTATGGTACAAACTTAGATGAATTTTATATGATTCGTGTAGCTGGGCTAAAAAAGCTTTTCTCCGCAGGAATTATTGTGAGTGGGGCAGATAAACTAACACCTCTTCAGCAACTCCGTGAGATTAGAACTTATCTCCATCAAGAGCAACAAGTTGTAGAGCATTGTCGTAGTGAAATTCTTAAAAAGCTTGAAGATGAAGGTATATTTGTAAAAACATATGATGAGGCAAGTAACCAAGAGAAGGGAAAACTTAATCAATACTTCAATGAAAATATCTACCCTGTAATTATTCCAATTGCTATAGATGCTACACACCCTTTCCCTCATCTTAACAACCTTAGTTTTGGGCTTATTGTAAAACTAAAAGATTGCGATGATGAATCAGTTGAACGCTTTGGGCTTATTCGAATACCTCGTGTTATTAGCCGTTTTATTGAGCTTGAGAATGGTGTATACATTCCTATAGAAACTATAGTAGCACAGCATGTTGAAGATCTATTTCCTGGCTTTACACTTCTTAAATATGCAGCATTTCGAGTTACAAGAAATGCAGATATTGAGATAGAAGAAGAAGAAGCTGATGACTTTATGGAGATCTTAGAAGAGGGTCTTAAGCTCCGTCGTAAGGGTGAGATGGTAAGACTTGAAGTCGGCTCAAATGCAGATGATGAAATCATAAACTTTTTTAACCGTCATACAAATGTTTTTAAAGATGATATTTATAAGTTTCACACATCTTTAAATCTCTCTAGTCTCTGGCAAATTGTAGGAAATAAAGACTTTGCACACCTTCTTTCTCCTCCTTTTAAACCCAAAAACCTACCACCTATGGACACTACGGAGAACATCTTTACTACCCTAGAGAAACAAGATGTTTTAATGTATCACCCTTATGAAAGTTTTGAACCTGTTGTGAAGTTTATCCAGACTTCAAGTAAAGATCCGGATGTAGTTTCAATCAAAATGACACTTTACCGTTCGGGAACAAACTCTCCTATAGTCCAAGCACTTATGAGTGCTGCTGAGAGTGGTAAACAAGTAACTGTTATGGTTGAACTTAAAGCCAGATTTGATGAAGAGAACAACCTTATTTGGGCAAAAGCACTTGAGAAAGCTGGAGCACATGTTATCTACGGAATAAGAGGCTTTAAAGTACATGCTAAAGCAACACTTGTTACTCGTCGTAAAAATGGCAAGCTCAAGCAGTATGCACATTTAGGGACAGGAAACTATAACCCTGCTACTGCGAAAATATATACAGATATGTCTTATATGACAAGTAAAGATGAAATCACAAATGATCTTACAAGATTTTTTCACTTTTTAACCGGTTTTAGTAAAAAAGGAAAACTCAATGAACTCTATATGGCTCCATCACAGATAAAACCAAAACTACTCTCTCTAATTCATAATGAGACAAGACAGGGGGAAAATGGGCAAATTATTGCAAAAATAAACTCTCTTGTTGATGAAGATATTATCCGTGCACTCTATAAAGCGAGTCAAGCTGGAGTAAAGGTAAGTCTTATTGTTCGTGGCATATGTTGTTTAAAGCCTGGTATTAAAGGTGTGAGTGAGAACATTCGTGTGATCTCTATACTTGGTAAGTATCTAGAACACCCTCGTACATTTTACTTCAAAAATGATGCCACAAGTGTTTACATCTCTAGTGCTGACTGGATGCCAAGAAACTTAGTGCGAAGAATAGAGCTTTTAACTGCCATTAAAGACAAAGCAGCAAAAACAAAAATTCTTCAGATTTTACAACTGCAGTGTGCAGATAATGCACTTTCACATGAACTGCAGAGTGATGGTTCATACATAAAAGTAAAAAATGAAAATAGTAAAAGTCTTAACAACCATAAACATATGGAAGATTATGTAAACCGTATAGCAAAAGCAACTAAAAAAGAGTCTACAAGTTTTATAGCAAATCTTATGGACACCATCTATATAGACTGTAAAGAGTAAGGAAAACATTATGATATATAACTTTAAAAATTTCACACCCACTATTGGCAAAAATAGCTGGATAGCACCTTCAGCGGATGTTATTGGTGATGTCACCATAGGTGAGGATTGCTCTATCTGGTTTGGTACAGTCGTTCGAGGTGATGTGCACTACATTACTATTGGTGATAGAACAAGTATACAAGATTTAAGTATGGTGCATATTACACATCATAAAAAAGCCGATAGAAGTGATGGAAGTCCTACTATTATAGGGAGTGATGTTACTATTGGTCACCGTGTGATGCTCCATGGATGCACCATAGAAGATGCTTGTCTTATAGGAATGAGTGCAACTATACTTGATAATGCAGTGATAGGAAAAGAGTCTATAGTAGGAGCTTCTTCACTTGTAACAAAGGGAAAAAAATTCCCACCACGTTCACTTATAATGGGAAGTCCTGCAAAGGTTGTAAGAGAGTTAACTGACGAAGAAGTAGCTGAGCTTTATGCTTCAGCTACAAGGTATGTTAGTTTTAAAAATGAGTATATGGACTAGGTACGATAATCTGCATTTATCTTAATATATTCGTATCCGAGGTCACATCCAAAAGATGTGAACTTACCTTCGCCTAAACCTAAATCACAGGCAATCGTAAATTTATCGAGTTTCATTACAGCAGAAGCTTTAATCTCCATAACATCATCAAAGAGTAGTACACCCTTGTCATAAACGCAGAGGGAATTAAAAGAGATACTAAGAGTCTCCTCATCTGCTTCTACTCCACTTGCCCCTACTGTTGAAGCTATGCGTCCCCAGTTAGGGTCTTCACCATAGAGTGCTGTTTTTACAAGTAGTGAGTTAGAGAGTGCTTTTGCTACGACCTCAGCTTCTACATCATCCACAGCACCAGTTACTTTATATGTAACCATTTTAGTAGCACCCTCTCCATCACGAACCATTTCAGTTGCTAAGAAGAGCATTATTTGATGCAAAGCATCCTTAAACGCAGCTCTATTGTAAACTTCAGATTTTGCATTACTTAAAAGCATTACTGTATCATTTGTCGAAGTGTCACCATCAACACTAGCGGCATTAAATGTCGTAAGTGTCACTTCGTCTAAAATCTCTTGCATCTCCAACTTAGAGACTTTTGCATCCGTAGTTATAAAGCATAGCATAGTAGCCATGGCCGGGTTTATCATACCTGCACCTTTAGCCATTGCTCCAATGTGAAAGCTACTTCCATCATCAAGTGTCACTTTAAATGCTATCTCTTTAGAAAAACTATCTGTTGTCATTATGGCTTGTGCTGCAGAGTGTGGCTCTTTTTGAGAGAGGTCAAAAAGTTTTGCACCATTAATAAGTTTCTCTTTTGGAACTCTCACACCAATCACACCAGTTGAACTCATAACAGGATTTTGAATCTCTTTTGGAAGGGATAAAAGGATCTCTTTTATATCTTCAATCCCTGCTTTACCAGTCATGGCATTAGCATTTTTGGCATTAATGAGGATAAAGTTTGTTTGAAATTCACCTAGAGAGCGAAAGTGTCTAATAGGAGCAGCTGTCATCTTATTTGTAGTAAATACAGAAGCTATTTCACAAAGAGTATCTGAGTAAATAAATGCCATATCTTTGGCGGCCTTAGCTTTTAGTCCTGCACTAATACCATCAGCATAAAAACCATCAGCACTACAAACTCCACTTTTTACTTGCTCTAACTTATACAAATTTCAACTCCTTAGGCTTCAATCTTTGTTTTACTAAATCTTTTGTAGACTCTATACCCTTTTGTGTTCCTATAACTAAAAGTTTACACTCACTTGTTACAAGCACATCACCCTTCGGCATACTGATAAACTTTCCATCTTTTTTAGTTATACCAATAACTGATGTATTTGTCATCTGTCTAATATGTGTCTCTTTGAGCTTTTTAAGTACTGCCCATGAAAACTTAGGTACTAAAATTTCTTGCATATCTAAAGGATTATCATTTTTATACAAAAACTCTTCTAAAAGATTCTCCATATCTGGACGAGCGGCCATAGCACTTACTCTTTGGGCTGTAAGTTTAGTAGGGCTAACAACTGTGTCAGCACCCAGCTTTTTAAGTTTTTCTACATCACTCATAGATTCAGCTGAGGATATAATATAGTACGGACGAGGTAAAAAGTGCTCTTTTTCAAATAATCTTACAGAAGCTATAAGTGCAATATTATCTGCAATTGAACTTGAAAGTGCTATAAGACCTTTCGCTGATGAAAGGTGTGCTTTTAACATAGAAAGTTCTGCATGAGGCTCAGCTTGAAGATAGTTAGGATACTTAAATTCTTCAGCCCATTCATGAATCTCTGGTCTTGGATCTATAACAATGAAAGGAATGTGGTTTTTACGTAACTGCTCTGTCACTTCTATTGTATAGTCATTATGATAACACACAACAAAATGTTTTTTGAGTCTAACTATTTTATATAACATTCTTCTCTCCTTTAGTATGGCAACAATCTGCCCCTTATTTAACTCTGAAACCAAAATACCTATAGCACTTGAAAAAACTGCAAAACCTGCGATTATTAGGTTAATTGTAAATATCTTTCCAACATTTGAAAGTGGGTGAACTTCCCCAAAACCAACAGTTGTAAATGTTATAGCTGTTTGATAAATAGCATCAAAAATTGGAAAATCGTCAATAACAACATAACCAATTGTGCCTATAAGCATAATAATTACAGTAAGTATAAGTGGTAAACGAAATGGTTTAAGGTGAGAATATACTTCAGGAAGAAGTTTGGGGTCAGGTTTGGGAGCAATCTCCCAATTTAAAAACTTACGAATCCTTTCTAAAAGATTCATAATATTTTCCTAGTACTTACGAATTTTTCTTAAGTGTACGAAGTTCTCTTGCAGAGATCTTGATCTTTTTAGTTGTACCATCTTCTAAAGTGATACGTACTGTTCTTAAGTTTAATAAAAAACGACGCTTTGTTCTGTTTTTTGCGTGAGAAACGTTGTTTCCACTCATAGGGCCCTTGCCACTAATAGCACATCTTCTTGCCATATTGGTATCCTTGCAATGTATTTAAAGTTGCGAATTATATCAAATTAAAACAAAACCAATGCTTAAGCCAAATTAGATTCATCGAACTTCTATGATTTTATATTATCTTTATATTTATACAGATAGAATATTAATTATTAACAAATTAACATAAAGTAAATATTTTGATTACAAAAGAGATGATAGATAGTTTTATAGATAAGATTCCTCCTGCACCAGAAGCCTTAAAAGAGACTCTTCTTTTTTTAAATACAGGTGATTTAGTCAAAGCAGCAGCAGTAGCAAAAGAGGACAAAGCACTCAGCACTTACTTAAAAGTACTTGTGAATAAACCTATATATGGTTTTAGAAGTGAAGTGAGTGATGTCTCGCAAATCTTCGGCATATTAGGTGTATGCAAATCCCAACAAGCTGTTTACAACTATATGATGACGCTACTCTCTCCAAGTAAATGGCAACTCTTTAAACTTAATCGCATTCTTTTTTATAACCTACAAGCAGACCTTTCCATAAACTGGCAAAAAATTCTTACTCATTTAAAAATAGAAGATAAAGATATTCTTAGCAGTATATCACTTCTTCCAGCTAGTATCATAGTGAGCGAAGCACTTTTTTGTGAAAAAAAAGATGATGTTGTACTTCTTAGAAGTGTAAATAATCTTGACTTAAATACTATACTGCAAAGACTGTGTGGCATAGACCTTTTTGATGTTTGTGCACAAATAGCTGAAAAATGGGAGATGCCACAGAGTGTCACATCTATTATTCAAGCAGCATCAGGTGTTAAACCTTCAGAAGACTTAGAAATAAACAAACTAGGTAAATGGATGCATCTTTTACTCTTTTTTACTCTCTCTCAAGAAAAATATATACAAGCTGAGTTAAATGATTTTATTGACTTTCAAATTGATTATGTAGAAGATATATATCCTGAATTTGAAAAAGTGATGGAGATATCATGAGAGCAGTTGTAAAAAATGGAATAGGTATCTTCACACCTCAAGGCTTTTTAGATGGTTCTTCAGGAACTGCCATTTTAAGTATAGATGACATAGATGCTACCATTGCCCAAAATGCTGATATGGTGCTTGTTTCACTCAAGAAGGTTATCTTTTTTAACAGGAATGGCCTAGATGCTTTTGTAAAAATGTTTCATAAAGTCCGTTCTGCCAACCACACAACAGTTGGGTTTTGCGACTATGATAATAAAAAATATATAGCTATAAATAGATTTTACAAAAATGATATTACATTTTCACTTTTTAAATCTCAAGATATTGCACTTCTTTTCTCGTCAAGTTATAAAGATCAGAATAAAAATGTACTCCTCTATAATGAAGACAAATCACAACGAGCAGCAATGGCTATTGAGTTACACGATAATGGCCATAATCCTATAATTGCCCAAACAGAAGATGAATTTGATGAGAAGTCAAATGTCGAGGGTGCTTATGATCTTATTATCACCGATACATTTCTTGGACAGATGGGACAAAAAGTTGCAACTCGTGTTACAGGGAATGCTATTATCTATACTGTGAGCTCTTTTTTAGATGCTGAGATAGGAAATACTTTCAACATAGCCTACCATAACAACTCTCTTAATGTAGGTTTTAGACTCTTCATTTTTGATGCGTACAAAGTTGTAAGTATGAATATACATGCACTTAACTTCTTCTCAAAACTCTCAAGTGCAGGAGCTGAGTACAATGCAACTATCTGTTTTGTTGGCATGAGTTTTGACAAAACACCTCAAGAGTTTAAAGAAACACTTGAAGACTCAGGAATTATGTTTTTTAATCAAATGGATGACATTCTTCAAGATAAAGAGTTACTCAAAGAGTTAGGCGCAAGTAGTGCTGCTAACATTAAGAACAAACGAACACTCAACAAAGGAATGGTAACTGAATTACCTAACTTCATAGAAGCAACAGTCGCTACCATTGAGATGATGACAAACTCAGAGGCAACAAAAGAAGCTGCGAAGGTTGATACTATTGCTATAGAATCTGCTGAGGGTAAAATTGCAAGTTCTATTGGATTTTATGGTGATATAGATGGTATGGTAATCCTCGTTTTTCCTACAGCAATAGCAAAAAAAGCATGTGAGCTTCTCATAGGAGAAGAGACTGACGACCTTGAACTCATTCTCGATACACTTGCAGAACTTGTAAATATAGTAGGAGGAAAAGTGAAAACATTACTTGCAGATGAGCATATAAGTGTGGATATTACACTTCCAAGAACTTACCCTGATATATCATCCCTATTAGAAATAGCACAAGGTAAAAAAGGGGTTCAAGTTGATTTGTCTTTTAATGGAGATAAGTTTCTCTTTTTCTTAACAAGATAAAAAGCTACATTATTCTATAATTTCAAAAATTATAAAAGGCTTTTCAATGATAAAAGTAGCACCTAGTATTCTTTCAGCAGACTTTGGAAACTTACAACGAGATGTTGAAGAAATATGTAATGCAGGTTGTGACTTAGTCCATGTAGATGTAATGGATGGTCATTTCGTACCAAACCTTACTATAGGGCCTGTTGTTGTCTCTAGTGTAGCTAAATGTGCTACTAAACCACTAGATATTCACCTAATGGTTGAGAACAATACTTTTTTTGTAGATCTTTTTGCACCTCTTAAACCTGAGTATATCTCTTTTCATATAGAAGAAGAAAAACACCCTCATCGTCTTATACAACATATTCGCTCTTTAGGTATAAAACCGGCGATTGTTTTAAACCCTCATACACCACCTGAGTCAGTAGAGTTTTTACTCAAAGACTTAGATATGGTTCTTCTTATGAGTGTTAACCCTGGATTTGGTGGGCAGAGTTTTATTGATAGTGTTATAGAAAAGGCATCACGCTTAAATGAGATGCGTAAGCGTGTTAACCCCAACTGTCTTATAGAAGTAGATGGTGGGGTAAATGATAAAAATATTCACCTCCTTAAAGGTGCTGGAGTAGATGTTGTTGTTGCTGGATCATATGTCTTTAAACATAAGAATCGTAAAACTGCTATAGAGAGTCTTCAAGTATAATGCGCACTAAAATTTGTGGGATAACTTCGTTTGAAGATGCGATGAGTGCAGTAGATGCAGGGGCTAATGCTCTTGGTTTTGTATTTTATGAGAAATCACCGCGTTTTATTACTGTGCAAAAAGCTAAAGAGATAATCTCTAAGCTTCCTCCTTTTGTCGAGAAAGTAGCTCTTTTTGTAAATGAGTCAGCCAAAAATATTGATGAAATATGTAAGCAGACTGGAGCAACTTTAGCACAACTTCATTTTGATGTAACACAAGAATTTTGCGACTCCCTTACAACACCCCATATAAAAGTAATCCGTGCGAAATCTGCTGAAAATATTTTAGACTTTAAAGATGAGTATAGATTAGTAGATGCATATTGTGAAGCCTATGGCGGGACAGGTAAACGCATTAACATTGAGTGGTTTAAGGATATAGATTGTTCTAAAATCATCTTAGCTGGTGGGCTTAATAGCTCCAATGTATCTGATTTAAAAATATATGGTTTTTACGGTGTTGATGTTAGTAGTGGTGTTGAAATAAGTCATGGTAAGAAAGACACTTTAAAAGTAAAAGAGTTTATACATAATGCTCAATAAAACATTCCCCCTCGATGCAAAAAGCATCTCACGTTTAGCAACAAGAGGACTTCCCCTAGAAGTACTTAAGTCTCAGATAAATGAGAGTGTAGATATGTTTATAGAAGTTTCTCGCGCACAGGGTATAAATATCATTAAACGTCGAGGATATTTCTACTTCGATACTAAATATATTAAGCTCGAAAAGGCAGAGTTCTGCATAGTAGACATAGAAACAAATGGCTCGCATCTCGATAGACATCAAATAATAGAGATTGCAGCATTAAAAATAAGAGATGGAAAAATTATAGATAGATATGAGAGTCTTGTTTTTACAAAAGAGATCAATCCAATTATTACTGAGATAACAGGTATTTCAGTTACAGATACAGCAGATGCCCCTTCCTTAGAAACTGTTATGATGGAGTTTAAACTCTTTTTAGGAGATGCTATTTTTGTAGCACATGATGTCAAGTTTGATTACAACTTTATCTCTGGTTCTATGCAAAAAGTGGGTTTAGAGTCTCTTTTAAATCGCCCACTCTGTTCACTTGGTCTTGCTGAGAGAACTGTAGTCTCTTTTAAGTATGGCTTAGCATATCTTAATGATGCATTTTCGCTAAACCCTAACCCAGCACATCATCGTGCAATGAGTGACGTTATAACGACCTATGGTCTCTTTATGATGTCAATGGAAAAGTGTGATGAAAGTTTGAATAATGTAGAAGATTTAATAAAGTTTTCAAAAATGGCACCTAGGCTTAAAAGACCTAGGTTTGACCCATTGTTAGAAGAAAAAGAGTAAAACTACTCTTTAAAAGCACCTGGTTTAGTAAGTTTTGTATATCTTGCATCCATTCTGTCATCATGACTCATAGCCTTAAGTAACTTCACTTCTTTTAAAAAATAATCAGCAATAGCATGTGCAGCTGCTTCTTTCTCACGGTGAGCACCAATGAGTGGCTCATCAATAATATCATCTATTAAATCAAGCTCTTTAAGGTCCGCTGATGTTATTTTCATAGCATTGGTTGCAGCTTCAGCTTTTTTAGGATCATTCCAGAGAATTGCTGAACAACCTTCAGGTGATATAACTGAAAAAACAGAGTAACGCATCATCGCAAATCTATCAGCGACACCAATAGCTAAAGCACCACCTGAACCACCTTCGCCTATTACTATAGAGATAGTTGGTGTTTTAATTTCAGCAAGTTCAAGTAAATTTCTTGCAATTGCTTCTGACTGATTACGCTCTTCTGCACCAAGACCTGGGTATGCACCCGGAGTATCTACTAGCATAAGAATTGGCATCCCAAACTTTTCAGCCATTTTTGCCGCACGAAGTGCCTTTCTATAACCTTCGGGATGTGGCATACCAAAGTTACGTTTTAACTTATTTTTAGTACCACGTCCTTTTTGCTCACCAATAACCATAACTTTTTCATCACCAATATAACCCATATAACATACAATAGCAGCATCATCACGATAGTGACGATCACCATGAATTTCATACTTATCTTTCATAATAATGTTAATATAGTCAAGAGAATAAGGACGATCAAGATGACGAGCAAGTTGTAGTTTTTGAAAATCAGAAAGATTTCCGTAAACTTTACCAACTTCTTTATCTAAAGTTTTTTTATTCTCTTCTACTGCAGCATAGTCATGACGAACTTGTGCAGAGATAATATCTTCTTGAATAAATTTAATTTTATGTTCGAAGTCTAAATATGTTGCCAATTTAAATCCTTCTTATTAGATTTTTTTGAAGATTAGAACGCCGTTAGTTCCACCAAAACCAAAAGAGTTACTCATAGTGATGTTAACATCAGCTTTTCTAGCACCTTCAGTAATGTAATCTAAATCACAGTTTTCATCTTTAGTTGTATAGTTAATAGTTGGAGGTAAAATACCATCACGCATAGCCATTAAACATACTACAGCTTCAATTCCACCAGCAGCACCAAGGCAGTGACCAATTTGCCCTTTAATAGAAGACATTGGAGGGACACCAGCTGCACTTGATGAAAGAAGTTCTTTTACTGCTGCTGTTTCATTTTTATCATTAACAGGTGTTGAAGTACCATGAGCATTGACATAGTCAATCTTCGGTTCCCCAGCCATTTTATAGGCTGCTTTCATAGCACGAGCGGGACCATCAAGAGATGGAGTTGTAATGTGGTTAGCATCACCAGACTCACCAAAACCAATAATTTCACCATAAATTTTTGCACCACGGCTAACTGCTGACTCATACTCTTCTAAAACTAAAGAAGCTGCACCTTCACCCATTACAAATCCATCACGATCGGCATCAAATGGACGAGATGAAGTTTTAGGATCATCATTTCTAGTAGAGAGTGCTTTCATAGCAGCAAAACCACCAATTCCAGCACCAGTAACAGCAGACTCTGCTGAAACAACTAACATCTTTTCTGCACCATTACACATAATAGTTTTACATGCTTCACTAATTGCATGAGTTCCAGCAGCACAAGCTGTAACACTTGAAAGGTTTGGACCTTTTGTTCCATGCGCGATAGAAACAAATCCACCAAGCATATTTACTAATGCCCCAGGAATAAAGAAAGGAGAAATACGACGTGGACCACGTGTATTTAGAATAATAGAGTTTTTCTCGATTGAAGGAAGACCACCAATACCAGAACCAGCACTAATACCAAATCTTTCAAAATCTGTATCTTGGGGAAGATTTGCATCTAACATAGCTTCCTGTGCCGCTTTAAGACCTAAGTGAATAAATCTATCTGCTTTTTTAACTTCTTTTGGAGCCATAACAGTTGCAGGATCAAAGTCTTTTACTTCACCAGCGATTTGAACACTATAGCCTTCAGTATCAAAAATAGAAATTTTATCAATTCCACATACACCATCACAAATAGCTTTGAAAGATGTCTCTTTATCATTACCAACTGAATTTATCATACCTAGACCAGTTACTACTACTCTTCTCATTAAATACTCTCCAATATAAGTTATAAAATACTTTTAAAAATGAACATTTCTTCTAAAATATTTACTTCTAAAAATATTTAAAAACTGAGGGGATGCCCTCAGTTAAATAGTTTAAAATCTAAAACTATTTGCTTTCTACGTATGCTACTACATCAGCAACAGTTGCAATTTTTTCTGCTTCATCATCTGGAATTTCGATGTCGAATTTTTCTTCTAAAGCCATTACTAATTCAACAACATCAAGGCTATCAGCACCTAAATCTTCTACGAATTTTGCATCGTCTTTAACTTCATCAGCGTTTACGCTTAATTGCTCAACTACTACTTCTTTAATATCATCTATAAGTGCCATTATAGCTCCTGTTTTTTTATTTAAATCGTGTAATTATAACAAATATAGCTTAAAAAAGCCATTATGCCATATTCATTCCGCCATTTACTTTTAAAGTTTCACCCGTAATGTAACTAGAGTGATCAGAAAGTAAAAATGCTGTAGCCTCTGCAACTTCTACAGCACGACCCATTCTATTCATTGGAATCTTAGCATTTATGCCCTCTTTTATCTCATCAGCAAGTACTTCTGTCATCTCTGTAGAGATAAATCCTGGTGTTAAAGAGTTAAATCTTATACCACTCGTAGCTGCTTCAAGTGCAAATGATTTTGTCATTGCAATTGCACCACCTTTAGATGCTGCATAATTAGTTTGACCGGCATTACCAGTCTCACCAATAATAGAAGCAATATTTACAACACTTCCAAACTTCTTCTTTCTAGCAGCTTTAAAAAACTCTCTACAACCAATGAATGTTGCTGTTAGGTTTGCATTTATAACAGACATGAAATCATCAGTTTTCATACGTAGCGCTAGTTTGTCATTTGTTATACCCGCATTATTTACAAGGTAAGAGAGTTCACCATCACTATCAACTATAGTTTTAATTGCATCAATGAATGCAGCCTCATCACTTACATCAAAACCAATGACAGCAGCAGATCCACCGGCAGCTTCTATTGATTCTTTCACTCCATCAGCTTCTGCTGCACCATTTCTATAGTTAACCCATACTTTAAGACCAAAACCAGCTAAAGTTTTTGCGATCTCTGCACCAATACCACGACTTGAACCTGTAACTAAAACATTTTTTCCACTAAACTTCATCTATTCATTTCCTTTTGATTTTAAATTATATAAGACTATGATCCATCTCAGATGGAATTTCGATACCCATAAGTTGTAAAATAGTAGGTGCAATATTATTAAGTCCACCACTCTCTACTTTACTTACTCCATCAGCATCTACAAAACACCAAACCTTACCAACAGTATGATTTGTAAGAGTGTTTCCTGCATCATCTTTCATCTCTTCACAGTTTCCATGATCAGATGTAATAACAACTGCATAGTCCTGCTCTTTTGCTTTTTTCAATATAAGTCCAAGTTGTTCATCTACTGCAGTTACTGCTTGTTTTGCTGCCTCTATATTTCCAGTATGCCCAACCATATCGCCATTTGCAAAGTTTACAACAACAAAATCATACTTATCATCCATAGCATCTAAAACAGCTTTTCCAACTGCGTCACAACTCATCTCTGGTTTCATATCGTAAGTTTTCACATCCGGTGAAGGAATTAAAACACGTGTTTCATTCTCATAAGGTTCATCTATTCCTCCATTTAAGAAGAAAGTAACATGTGCATACTTTTCAGTCTCAGCCGTATGAAGTTGACGAAGACCTGCGTTTGCTATAACCTCAGCTAAAGTATTTTTGGGAGCATCTTTTCTAAAAAGTACTGGGTATGTAAAACTTCTATCGTACTCAGTAATAGTCGCTATATTTATAGATATATTTTTTCTCTCAAAACCAGAAAACTCTTTTGCTGCTAAAGCACTAACCATCTCTCTCATTCTATCACTTCTAAAGTTCACAGTTAAAACACTATCGCCATCAAGTATTCCATCATAACCTTTAAATGCAGTAGGTTCAACGAATTCATCAGTTTCGCCAAGTGAGTAGGAATGTCCAATGTAACCTACAGGGTCAAAACCTGTTTTTGGTTCTGCATTTACTATCACATCATATCCACGCTTTACTCTTTCCCAGCGGTTATCTCTATCCATAGAGTAAAAACGCCCAGAAATAGTTGCAATAGTTACATTTTCACTGAGATGTTTTTTTACAGTCTCTAAGTACTTTTGTGCAGAAGTTGGAGAGACATCTCGGCCATCTGTTATAAGATGTAAGAACACTTTCTTACCATTAGATGCAGCGATGTCTGCTAAACCCATAAAATGGTCTATATGAGAGTGAACACCACCATCACTCATAAGGCCTATTAAATGCAATCTATCTGATTTACCTAAAAGAGCTTGCAGTTCTTTATTTTCTTGGAGAGTATTTTCACTTAAAGCTAAAGATATTTTCACTAAGTCTTGGTATAAAATACGCCCACTACCTATACTCATATGCCCTACTTCAGAGTTACCCATCTGACCTTCAGGAAGTCCAACACTTAGACCAAAAGTATCTATTAAAGAGTGTGGTGTATTTTTAAATAGCTTATCATATGTAGGCTTTTGTGCATTATAAAAGGCATTGTACTCTGTCTTATCAGAATAACCAATCCCATCTGTAATGACTAAAATTGCTTTTTTGCTCAATTTTATTCCTATATTATAAATTTTATTTTAGGATTATACTATAATGTCACTTTTAATTACAAACAGATATATAATAGGACAACAATTGTTATACGCTTTACATGAAATTTTCAATATACATATTTTAAGCTACATTACTATCAGAGCAGGTATCTCTTTTTTTCTTGCTCTCTTTTTTACTCTATTTTTACTTCCTAAGTTTATTCGTTGGGCACAAAGAACTTCAAGTGTTCAACCCATAAACGAGTGGGCACCAGAGCGTCATAAAGAGAAGGTTTCTACTCCTACTATGGGTGGTATTGTTTTTATTGGAGCTACACTTTTAGCATCACTCTTAAGTATTAAATTTTCGAACCTTTATGCAGTTGGAGGTCTACTCACACTACTGTTATTCTCTCTTATTGGTTTTCAAGATGACTATGCAAAAATTAAAAAGCACGAAAACCTAGCTGGACTAAAAGCAAAAACGAAACTTGCATTACAGGTCTTTTCTGCACTCATTATCTCTCTTTTTTTATGTTATATGGCAGATTTCAACACTGAGCTTTATGTACCATTTATGAAGAGTCCTCTTTTTGATATGGGAGTTTTTTCTTTAGCCCTTTGGATCCTTGTTATGGTAGCAACATCAAATGCTGTCAACCTTACTGATGGACTTGATGGACTGGCAACTTTTCCTTCTATTATGGCACTTTTTACATTTAGCATTATTATATACATTACTGGTCATGCAAAAATAAGTGCTTACCTTTTAATGCCAAACTTTGATGTTGGTGAAGTTTCAATCGTAGCAAGTGCACTTATGGGAGCTTTATTTGGTTTTCTTTGGCATAACTGTCACCCAGCAGAAGTTTTTATGGGGGATAGTGGTTCTTTAGCTATTGGAGCATTTCTTGGATACCTTGCTATTATCTCAAAAAGTGAGATTCTTTTAGTTCTTATTGGAAGTATCTTCGTTATAGAAACACTCTCTGTAATCCTTCAAGTAGGTAGTTTTAAACTTCGCCAAAAAAGAGTTTTTTTAATGGCACCAATACATCATCATTTTGAGATGAAAAACTGGGCTGAAAATAAGATAATTGTTCGTTTTTGGATTATAGCTATTCTTTCAAACTTACTTGCTCTTATTAGCCTTAAAATACGTTAAATGCTAAACCTTGCAGTATTTGCTTCTCATAATGGAAGTGGACTAAACACTATTTATAATGCTATACAAAATGCAAAACTCAACTGCAATATAGCACTTGTAATATCAAATAACACAAATGCCCTTGCCCTACAAAATGCCGAAAACTATAAACTTAACCATGTGCTAGTAAATAGTAAAAACTCTGATAACCCAGATGAAAAGATATACGAACTTCTTAAAAAGTATAACTGCACACATATATTTTTATCAGGCTATATGAAAAAACTCTCATCAAAACTAACTCAAGAGTTTAGAGTTATAAACTCTCACCCCTCTCTTCTTCCAAAGTTTGGTGGTAGTGGTATGTATGGTCACTATGTTCATGAAGCAGTCATAAACGCAGGTGAGTCTATAAGTGGTGTAACAATTCATGAAGTTAACGAAGAGTATGACAGTGGTGAAATTATTTTACAAAAAAGTCTCACCCTAGATAATTATGAAACTGCTTTAAGCTTAGAAAGTAAGATTAAAGAGCTTGAAAAGAGTGCAATAGTTGAGGGTTTAGCAAAAGTTTTAAAACTAAGCTAACTTTCAGTACTCTATAGCTATAATTTCGCTCTTTAAAAGTATGGCCAATTAGCTCAGTCGGTAGAGCAACTGACTGAAAATCAGTGTGTCCTTGGTTCGATTCCGAGATTGGCCACCACTCTTTTAAAGACTTTTAACATTATAAACATTTACCGTGGCCAATTAGCTCAGTCGGTAGAGCAACTGACTGAAAATCAGTGTGTCCTTGGTTCGATTCCGAGATTGGCCACCACCTTTAAATATCAAATCCCTTTTAACTTTTTTTAAATAACTAAAAATTTGATATACTTTTACATATTATGTTTTGTATTGAACATAACTTATGGGGACGACATGGCTTCGACTGGAGCTAATAGTCTATGATTGCATGTCGGACTGAGCATCTCCGTTACACGGCTCACAATTGCTTAAATGCAAACAATACAAATTACCGCCCAGCTTTAGCAGTAGCTTAAGTTTTACCCCCTCTTAGAGGACGGGCTGCTTCACCGATGGACTCTAGATAAGTCGGATTCGAAGTATAACCCTTATGTAGATATATATGAAGTCTGTCTCAGCTTCATACGAATCCCGAGGCTCGTCTTGTGTAGCTTTGCAAATTGTGTGAAGCAAGATTAAACTTTAACAATTTCTCTAAACATGTAGACGTCACAGAAAATTAGTTTTAGGACTGCGGTTCGATCCCGCACGTCTCCACCATACAAACTTTCATCTAACACTTTAAGTAACATATTTTAGTATAAATTTGTAATTAATTGCATTTAGTTTCATTTTGTGAACACTTTTTGCTAGACTACTTAGCGGATACACAACTGTTTTATTTATTGCTACACCTAAGTATGAAAATACTTTAAATAGTGAGGAAGCTCTTATGAAGTTCTATTTTAGTTCTTTAGATGTAAGAAATACTAGTTGCCTACAGGTTAATCAGACAAAGTCTTTTATTACTATGGTACGTTTAAATTCGATATTATATGATGGAGGAGGCTGATCCTGCGTTTATTACTACAAAAACTGGGGAATGTGGTGCTCGATACTGGATTTGAACCAGTGACCACCTCCATGTCATTGATAAAAAGACATTCTATAAACCCCTAAACTACGATACATAGGTGTTTTTGTTCGTAAGATCAAGGGTATAGTTGTATATTACGATCATTTCTACTACCACTTTTAAAATTTATATTTTATAAATCATTCTCATACTACTATTTTCAGATTCATCTATATTTGTAGCTAATAGTGAAAATCCATAGTCAGTATAAAATTTAATTACCTTTTCATTATTTACAGCATCAACAAGTATATATCTTCCCGCTACTAAATCATGAGCCATTTCAATTTTAGTAAAAGCATCATCAAGTAATAATATACCAAGTTTATCTTGTGCATAATTATCTGAAATTCCAAGTTGTCCTATCAAAAAACTGTGAATACAAACTCTACTATTAGAAACACCATCTATCTTTTTTATACTT
>Ga0256826_1000186_pt1 | contig 34411 bp, 34 predicted proteins | sample CV79metaG_FD_185975 | JGI IMG/M metagenome (GOLD analysis project Ga0256826, IMG submission 185975) | Hydrothermal vent microbial communities from East Pacific Rise, Pacific Ocean - CV79 | ecosystem: Environmental > Aquatic > Marine > Hydrothermal vents | place: Pacific Ocean: East Pacific Rise...
ATGGTTGTCCTTTTAAGAGGTATCATTGTAATTGAACAATTTATGAGTTGACTTAAAAGATCAAACTAATGAGGAGATGTTATGGCCGTGTATCAAAAGGTATTACAGTATGCGCAAACAACAAGAGGTTTTTATGAGATTACAGAAGATATTGCTGTTTTTGTACAAGAGTGTGGAGTTGAAATAGGGGTAGTTAACATCTTTTTAAAACATACCAGTGCCTCTTTGATGATCAATGAAAATGCTGATCCCTCGGTTTTAAAAGATCTTGATCTCTATATGCGAGAACTCGCAGAAGATCGTGACTACTTTAGCCATACTTATGAAGGTGATGATGATATGCCCTCACACATCAAAAGTGCTCTTTTAGGCGTTACACTAACGGTTCCCATTACGACTAAGTGTTTAAACATAGGAACATGGCAAGGTATCTACTTGTGTGAACATCGTGATCGTAGTTATCAAAGAGAGGTAGTTGTAACGGTGTATGGTTAGTGCATAAGATAGAAGCACTAAGGCTTCTACACTTTTTAAAAAAAGTAGTGGATAAGAAGGTGACTAACGGTTCCAAACGAGTCAGTGTCTAGGTCTCCTGTTGTTCCTGCTTGATACTCTAGACCCACTTGCGCACCAAAAGAGAAATCTTGCGTAAACATATATTCAGCACCAAAAAGTCCTTGAAGTGAAGTGTTGTCAGTAGTAGTGGTCACTGTTGTGCCACCAGCAGAGATCCATTTTTTCTCTTTAGAGATGGCAAGGCGACCACCCGCATAGAAGTTGACTTTTTCTACTTTCCAAACATTTTGGTAGACACCAAAGGCAATGGTCATCTTCTCATACTCATCAAGACCGACAGCTGTCTCATTACTACTGACCCCATAGGCTAGTTCTGGTTCTAAACGTAGACCTGAATCAAAGTCAATAGGTACACGAATATTTGCAGGTTGGACTACATACTCAGCGTCAACGCCAGGTAAAAGACCATCGGTGAAGGTATAACCAAGACCTACTTTAACATCTGCTGATGCACCTGTAACTAATGCCATAGCCATAATTGAGGCTGCAACTATTTTTTTCATCTGAACTCCTAATATGTTGAGATACTTATATACTATATAATCATAGCTTTTAATATTCTTATAAAGAAGAGATCTATATATAGGTTAATGATCTTGATAATGTTCTATCGGTATAGAGAAAAAAGAGGTTGTTCCTTGACCTTCTCCTTGACTCTCTAATTCAACTTCACCCTCTAAAAGATGTGCCATTTTACGACTTAGGTTGAGACCTAATCCTGTCCCTTTATGCTTCTTTTGCATGATATTATCAACTTGTGTAAAGTCTTGAAAAAGCTGTTGTAGGTTTTCTTGAGATATACCAATCCCGGTATCTGTTATTTTAATAATCGCCTTATTATCCTCAATATAAAGGAGAATATTGATACTACCTAAATCGGTAAATTTGATACTATTGGAAAGAAGATTGATCAGAATTTGTCTATAAATTTTGACATCTGTTTGGACTATAGTATTGGAGTCAATTTTAAGATCATAATGGAATGCAATATCTTTTTCACTAATGAGGGGTTCGAGCATTGTTAATGTGTCATGTACACAAGAGCTGATATTAACAGCTTGAAGATGTCGCTCCATCTTGCCCGCTTCAATTTTAGCCATATCTAAAATATCATTGATCATACTTAAAAGATATTGTGCTGATGACTCAATATTTCCAATGAGATCATACTGCTGTTCATTAAGTGTTTCATAGGTCAATATGTACTGTGTTGATCCAATAATGGCATTGAGTGGGGTACGTAGTTCATGTGACATATGGGAGATAAATGATGATTTTGCTTTAGATGCGGCCATCGTCTTATCTACAAGTAAAATTCTATCGAGTTGAAGGGAAATCATCTGTGCAATAGCTTCATAAAATTTTTTTTCATGAGCATCTTCTCTATCTTGTTGATGAAACTGTATTGAACTGTAGTACTCTTTTTGACCTGTTTCAAAGTTTGTCACATAGAGTGTGACACTATCGCCTTGTAAAGGTTGTTCTATGAACTGAAGGGCATTGTCTTGAGTGAGCTCTTTCATCTTTTCTAAAGAGATATTGAGACATTCGTCAACATCTTGAGTCTTCATAATAGTATTAAAAATTTGGATAAGGTGGACAAAACGCTCTAAGCGTAATTGGTTCTCTATCTCTAGCTTTTTCAGGGCTTTATCTGTCATTTGTAACATGAGGTTAAAAGAGTGACTTAACTGCCCAATTTCATCATCACTACCAGTCTCAATAAGATGACTAAAGTTTTTTGTTTTAGTAATATTGTCAGTTAAGTGTGTTAGTTTTTCAATAGGTAAGACAATACTTTTGGCAAATTTGAACGCTATCAATAGAATCACCAACAGACCAAAAGGCATCATGTAGAGTATAAAATGTAAAAAGTCATGCAAAAAAGCCAATGCGACAGCTTTATCTACACCATAGATTATATACCATCCTTGAAGGTAGTTGGGGAGTTTTTTATAGACAATAAGATGTTCATTATCAATAATACTTTGGTGATCCTTATCCTCTAGTTCAATAGGAATTGTTTGTGCAATACTTAATGCCTCTACAGGATGAAGAAGAAATACATGAATATGTTCTGAAGCATTAAAAAAGCGCTCAAGGTTTTCTAGATTATATTGTAGTACGAGTGTACCAAGTTCAATAGTAGGATCATAACTGGCAAAAATAGTTGAAAAGAAGTAAAGTTTTTTGCCATGAATCGTAGAACCCTCTTTATGTGTTGGAAGATAAGAAAGTTGATAGTCTTTTTGAGATGTTGCTATGAGTTGCTGATCTTTATTGATAACATAAAGAACAACGTCTAAAGAGAGGTCTTTAGCCTTTTGTTCGAGTAGTCTAGTAATACGTTTATCAAGATCCTCTGTGACAACATCATCCATCAACTCTAATGTACTTAAAAAGATCACCTCTTTTTTAATTTGATAAAGGTGCATATCAATAATCTGTTCAATCTGTTCGATCTGTTCATACTCTTCAACAATACTTTTTTGAACGATTTTATTTTGACTTAAAAAAAGCATATATATGACAAATAGTGCAACAGGCAAAAAACCAATAAAGATGAATGTAAGGATCAATCGGTTTCGAAGAGAACTATGGATGCTTTTTTGCAGATTTTTGATGGTATCGATGATCATTAGTCACTCCATCGATATAAAATGGTATAGGATGAATCTAGGGTAGTTGCTTTAATGTATCCAATCGTACCAGATACATTGTTGACAAAAGATTTGATGGATTCAGGTGAATTTTGTTTGAGAGGTGGTCGGTGTCCAAGGTAGTGCTGTTTGGTCCAATATGCTTTGAGTCTATTCCGTGACATCTTAAGAAAATGTTTCTCAAAAGATTGTCGTGTGGAGGAGGTTGCAGGTAAATTTAAAGGTATAAGATGAATATTGTTTAGGGTTGTTAGCTTTTTCAGGTAGATTAGACGAAGTTGTGTTTGTGTTAATGGTGGAAGATCACTAGTTGTAATAACCATAAACTCAGTAGCCCCTGCCCAAGTGCATAAGAGAAGTAATAGGTTTAGACTTTTCATCAAAATAGCACTGAAAATGAGAATAGAGCAGCATTTTTGCTGGAGTTAGAGTGAATTTGATACTCACCTTTTAGAGCAATAGGATAAAGGGGTCTATAGGTATATCCGATAAGAGTACTATAATCTTGTTCTAGTGTATCTTGATAGCTTTCGAAACGTGCGATAGCAATATGGTGTTCAGTGATACGGTATAGCCCTTGAAGATATCCTGCGTAGGTAGTTGTAAACTCATTTTCTCCATATTGTGAACCCACTTCAGCCAAGATTTGGTATTGTTCATCTTCGATTTTGGCTGCAAGTAAAAAGTAGGTGCGTTTTTGCTTTTGTTCATAAAGATGAAAGTACCCTCCATTGAGTTTAATACCAAAGTACCCATTCTCATACTCAATACCGACTTCATAATGTTCATCTATTTGGTAATTATTGTATTCATCATCTAAATCTTCATTATGTTGTATGCTGACCTCTAAAGCGAAAGATTCCTCTTCATATTGCTGATAATTAATCTCTACACCTGTTGTAAACCTAGGAAAGATAATATAAGAGGTGATAGGGTTTGAGGTGGTCTCTCTTAAGACATTGATGGGAACCATATTCCAATAACCAATGGGAGAGTTATACTTACCGATACGAAGATTGACTTGATCTTGAAGCGCATAATCTACATATAGTCTTTCAATATGAAGTTGGGTGTCACTATGAGTAGAGCTATTGTATTCATATTGTTCATTGACGTAAAGATCTTTAAACTCAAGTTCAGCCATATAAGAAAATTTTCCTTTACTACCATATGATAAAAAAGCAATATCATCAAGGCGATAACGGATGTAATCATCTCGATAATAGATGTCCGCTGAGATATAACCTCCTACATAGATAGGGAGTGTCCCGAGTTGTATCCCTTCGCCAAGCTCATAACTGTCACTATTACTATCAGCAAGAAGTTGTATACTTTGATAATATAGGATGAAAATTAAAAATAATAAGCGTGTTGACATAAGATTCCTTGAATAACTTATTCTTATATAATGATTCTGTAAAAGTAAGACTCTTTGTTATAATATCTAAAAATATAGAGGATTAAGAATGCGACTTTTGATTATTGAAGATGATGCTTTAACTGCCAAACAACTTTTACATACCCTTCGTGCTGAGAAATTTACATGTGATTGGGCTTCTGGTTACAATCAAGCAAAAGGTCTTATTTATGAGTATAACTATAATCTTATTTTACTAGACTGGAATTTAGGTGATGGAGATGGTCTTGTGTTTCTTAAAGAATCGCGCGAAGATGGATTCTCTATGCCAGTATTGATGCTCTCTGCCAATAGTGAGATAGAAGGGAGAGTTGAGGTATTAGATAGTGGAGCAGATGATTATCTTTGTAAGCCTTATTCTAATATAGAACTATTAGCACGATTACGTGCATTGCTGCGTAGAAATGCCACTCAAAAAGGTACAGTCATAACGATTAGAGAGGTGACACTTAATATAGCCGATCATAAAGTAGAGGTATCTGCTCAAGAGATCACTTTAACTAAAACTGAGTTTGATATTTTGGAGTTATTGATGAAAAATGCTAATGTAGTATTAACACGTTATCAATTGAATGAGCATATATGCAAGGAGAGTCTAGCCTTAAAACACTCCAATCTTATTGATGCTCATATCAAAAACATAAGAAAAAAACTGGGTTCTAAAGAGTTTATTCAAAGTGTTAGAGGTGTGGGATACACTGTCAAACGCTAAAAAATCAAGTTTATAAACTGGTCATTACTTCTTATTCTTCTTAAAAATATTATTTTCTAAAATCTTCATTTATTCTTCATTAAGTAGCGTTACTATTGACGAAATCTAAATAGGAGATGGATATGAAAAATACAATTTTTCTTTCATTATTAGTGGGTCTTTTCTTAACAGGATGTACTATAGAATCTACATCAGAGTCAGAGTCAGAGTCAGAATCAGATATTGAAGATCACGATGATGATTATACCTCTATTGCTACATCAAATCTTTCATCACATAACCAAGGCTCTTCTTGTATGCGTTGTCATAGTAATGGTAGTGAAGAGTGGTTTTATACAGGTGTAACGCTCTATACGGCACTTAAAGCTAACAATATGGAGAGTCTTGGTACTGGTTATCGTACGAGAGCACTATTAGATAATGGACAAGTGGTTAACTTCTCTGCAGGTAATGGAACAGCCAATGCAAGAAGTCGTGATTCACGATTATTGAGTTATAACTTTACTGCACAAGTAGTTGATAACAATGGTGTTGTTGTTAATGCTTCTCTTCCTCATTCTCATTCAGCATTACGACTTGACTGTAATGGTTGTCATACTGCAACTGGAGTTAATGGTGCACCTGGACGTGTGGTGACTTATAACTATTATGCTTCGACAACACCAACAACACCGACGACGCCAACAACGCCAACAACACCTGGTGGAACATTGTCTTTTCAAAATGATGTCTTACCTATTTTGGGAAGGAATTGTCAAGGATGTCATGGTGGTTCTGGTAACTTTTCTATAACAAGTCCCACAATAACTCCATACAGTAGTACATCTCAGTTTGTTGATGTTGTTACTTCAGTGAACTCTTTATTATTACAAAAAGCGACAGGAACTATTGGACATGGTGGCGGGAAAGTTATAGCTACAACTTCAGTGGATTATATAACGCTTAGAGAGTGGATTGCTCAGGGTGCAATTAACAATTAAGGAGAAAAAATGAATTTATATCGATCATTGATATTACTGCTATCTCTTTTGATCTTCATGAGTGGGTGTGAAGAGGAGGGTGAAGAAGGTGTTACTACAGCAGTCACCGCAGCAGATAGAGGATGGCATTTTCCTGGGAGAGACTGTCTCGCTTGTCATAACTATGATCTGGGAGCACCTCAACATTTAGAGATAGCAGGAACAATATTTAAAAGTGCAATGCCTACAAATATTGACGATCTAGCAAAGATCTGTAACGCTGATCTATCTATTGAGTTTGTGGATAGTGGTTTTAATGTTATTGATTCTACAGCAAACTATTATGATGCTAACTCCAAAGGTTATAAGGGAATGGGCAATGTTTTTTTGCTGCAACGACTCTATAACAGTGTTTTGAATGGAAGTTTTTATATGCGTATTGTTGATAAAAAGTCAGGGTTACTTATGGCTCAGTCGACAACCCTTCACCCTTTCAGTGGAGGTGCATATGACTTAAATAGTGCTGTTGATTTTGCCAATCGTCTCTCTTGTAATGCTTGTCATAATGGTCAGACGACCTCGTACCTTTACGTTCAAAATAACAGCAGTTTATGTCAATAACAGAGGAAATATTATGAAAAAGATCTTATTAATACTAATGATAGCGTTGACACTCTATGCAGGTGTTACAGAAGGTGATCGCGCAGTCGATTTTACGTTGAGCACTTTAGATGCAACGCAGCAACACACCCTTACTGAGCTCAAGGGTAAAGTAATACTTTTAAACCTATGGGCGAGTTGGTGTGGTGGTTGCCAAAAAGAGATGCCAGAGTTTTTTAAACTCCAAAGCAGTTATGCTAATAATTTTGAGATAGTAACAGTTAGCATTGATAAAAATGCCCAAAATTCAATAGATTTTTTAGAGGAAGTTTCACAAGACCTGAAGATGAAGATACCGTTTAAAACACTATACGATCCTCAAAAGAAGCTGGCAAAAGCTTATGGTGCTATGGGGATGCCATCATCATATCTGATTGATAAAGAGGGTGTTGTTCGTATGGTTATTGTGGGGAGTTTTAATCATGATGATATTGAAGCTTTACGACAGAAGATTGATCTATTGATCAAGCAGTGAGGTGATTTATGAAATATCTAGTATGGATTGCTCTACTGATGATAATCAGTGGATGTAGTGATCACTTAGTTTGGGTCATGTCTTATGAAAAAGAGTATTTTGCACAAGAGAAGATGAGTATGGCGCCTTTAAGTGAACGCGCAGAACAAGAGGGACATATATTTTTGATCCGTGAAGCTTCTGCTGGAGGTGATAGTAGTTTTCAAGGAGGTTGTGGATGTCGATAGCTAAAAGTCTAATCATTGCAATTGCAGTACTTTTCCCTTTTTTGAAAGGTTATGCGTCTGGACTAAAAGATAGCGCTTCTATAGGTGTTAATACTTACAATGATAATGCAGATGTCAATGTCTATTCTCCAACTTTTTCATTGATGAAAACACTCTCAAAGAATTTTTTGGTGGGCTTTAAGATGCGTGTAGATGCGATTACTGCAGCGAGTATTAAAAATGGTGGAAATCCTGTTCGTGTTGATGCCGTTGTGGGGGCTAGTGCTAAAGAGGGGTTTGATGAGGTACGTTATGCACCAACACTACTAATGGCATATGATGATGGTGATAATGCTTTGAGTGGAGGGGTCTACTACTCAACTGAGAATGATTATGATGGTAAAGCGATATTTTTAAACTATACACGTCAACTCAATGAACAAAATACGGCGATAGGTATAGGTTTCAGTCAGTCAGATGATCGATGGAAACCTGTCTTTAACAGAGATCTTCCTAAAGATTATAGACGTGAAGGCAAAGTGGACCTTTTTATCAATCAGCTGATTTCGCCAGAATCTTCGATACAGTTTGTCTACTCATATATGAATAGTAGTGGGTTTTTATCGTCTCCTTATCACTATGTAGTACAAGACAGTTTTGCAAGGTTTGAAAACTACCCTGATACAAGAAAAGGCTATGCTATTGCAGCTCGAGGTGTGACAATGCTTAATGACACCAATAGTGTTAATTTTGGATATCGTTACTATAAAGATGATTGGGATATCTCTTCACATACTATTAATGCAGAAGTATGGCATGATTTTTCATATCTTTTTAGTGCCAGTCTTAGAGGTCGTTACTATACACAGACTAAGGCTAACTTTGCTAAAGAGGTAGGTGGCTATAATGTAACTGATACATATTTTGCAGTAGATTATCGTATGAGTGCTTTTGATTCATATGATGTGGGTACGGGATTTATCTATAGACCATCACTATCGAGTATGTGGAAGTATAGAGGCAGTATAGATCTCTATCAAACGAGTCGTAATGATTATATAAAAAATTGGTACGATACAGATTCTATTATGGCTGTTTATACAACATTTAATATTGAGTATGAATTTTAACTAAAGAGGAGAGATGGCACTATTTGAAAAAGCATTAGAAGCAACGGTTATGAGTACACATCTTTTGATTCGAGCAGATGTCTCTAAAGAGGTGTTAAAAGAGGCTTATCGTATAGCAAAAGATTTTGAAAAGAGGTACTCTGCGTATAAAGAAGACTCTTTTTTAAGTGAGATCAATACCAAAGCACATCTGCAGCCATTGCCCTGTACAGCTGTAGACCTACAACTTTTTCAAAGAGCACATGATGCCAGTGTCGTGACGAAAGGTACTTTTGATATTACAATAGGTTCGTTGAGTCATGGTTGTTACCATTTTGGTTTTGTTAATCAATCAATACCTAAAGAAGCGCAGTTACAAAAAGAGAAAGCTTTAGTGGATTACCGTAGTGTAGTACTTCAAGATAATACCATTTTTTTAAAAGAGCGTGGAACACGGCTTGATTTAGGTGGGATTGGGAAAGGTTTTTGTGCCAACTTGATTGTGCAGTTTCTTCTAGATCAAGGTGCCAAAAAGCTTTTAGTTGATGTTGGTGGTGAGATTGTAACAGTAGGTAAAAGCTATACAGTTGCCATTAAAGATCCTTTTAAAGAGGGCAATATTGCTTATATCAAGACCACTAAAGAGGCTACCTCTTTATCGACTAGTGGTAATTATGAACGTTATATAGGTTCGACTAAAACCCATCATATTATCAATCCTGATTCAGCACGATCAAAAAATTTTTATAGCTCAATGAGTGTGATTAAAAATGGTTTTGATATTGATCTTCTTGATGCTTATGCCACAGCACTTTTTAATCAAAATCCTTCAGAGGTACAACAGTTCTCAAAAAAAGAGAAAATAACCACGATTTTAATTGATCAAGATGGCTCTGTTATTATTAATAATTTAGAAGCCAGTCGTATCCAAAAGTTAGAATTTGCCTAAGTATTTTTGACACCTCATATCAATAAAGAGCAAAGCGATACTGAAAGAGTGAAGCGAGTTTGATGTCGTATGTTAATGTATGAGAAAAAGTTGTTTTGGAAAAAAAGTTTGTGAGAAAAAAGGTAGTGGCGCGGTGGACGATATGCCAAAGAAGGGTGCCTGCGGCACGCTTTTTGGATAAAGTAATATAAATAAAGAGCAAAGCGATACTAAAATAGCGAAGCGAGTTTGATGTCGTAAGTTAATGTATGAAAAAAGTTATCTTGGAAAAAAAGTTTGTGAGAAAAGGTAGTGGCGCGGTGGACGATATGCCAAAGAAGGGTGCCTGCGGCACGCTTTTTGGATAAAGTAATATAAATAAAGAGCAAAGCGATACTAAAATAGCGAAGCGAGTTTGATGTCGTAAGTTAATGTATGAAAAAAGTTATCTTGGAAAAAAAGTTTGTGAGAAAAGGTAGTGGCGCGGTGGACGAGACTCGAACTCGCGACCCCCTGCGTGACAGGCAGGTATTCTAACCAACTGAACTACCACCGCGCATATTTTAAAATGGTGGGCATTACAAGACTCGAACTTGTGACATCTACCTTGTAAGGGTAGCGCTCTACCAACTGAGCTAAACGCCCATTTTAAAAGTTAACAATAAAAACACCTATTTGGCGACCCCTAAAGGATTTGAACCTCTGTTCTTACCATGAAAAGGTAATGTCCTTGGCCACTAGACGAAAGGGTCAAGTTGAACAACAAGTGTATATGGTGGGCATTACAAGACTCGAACTTGTGACATCTACCTTGTAAGGGTAGCGCTCTACCAACTGAGCTAAACGCCCGTTAATTTATAACGGAATATAAATGGCGCGGTGGACGAGACTCGAACTCGCGACCCCCTGCGTGACAGGCAGGTATTCTAACCAACTGAACTACCACCGCACATCTATAAATAAAACTGGTGTCCCGTGATGGACTCGAACCATCGGCATCCTCATTAAAAGTGAGATGCTCTACCAACTGAGCTAACGAGACTCAAAAACTCTAGTGAACTAGTGTTTGTGAGGCGAAATTATAGGCAAAAGAGTTTGGGATGTCAAGGTCTTTTTGCTAATTTGTGAAAAAAACTTTCTTATCACTCAAAACGAGCATTTTTAATGCTGTAAGTGCACTCTGTTCTTGGATGTATTGACGATCTCCATTGAAGTGATAGGTGACAACATTTTCACCTTGAGAAGAGCTGGCTCCAATGACAACAGTACCTACAGGTTTTTCAAGCGTACCACCATCTGGCCCTGCCACACCACTGATAGCTAAAGAGAAGTGAGCATTTGCCACACTTTTAGAACCTATAAGCATCTCTGTGACCACCTCTTGACTGACAGCACCATGATCGATAAGTGTCTGTTGTTCAACGGCAAGCCACTTCTCTTTTAAGATGTTGGAATAGGTCACAAGTGAGCCCTCAAAGATAGAAGAGACACCTGCTTGAGAGGTAAAGTAATAGGCAAGAAGTCCACCTGTGCAACTTTCAGCTAAGGTCAGTTTGAGGTCTTGCGCTTTTAGTGTGGTGATGATATGCTCAATAACACGCTCTGCGATGATGACTTTGTTCTCAAACTGCTCTTGGCTAAGGTGTAAAAACTTATCAACAGCCCCATGTGAAAGTGCATTGACTTTGACCTCTACCCACCCTTCAACGATCTGCGTAAATGACAACTCCACACTGTACTGTTTAGAGAGAGGGGTCAGTTTGGCAATAACATCTTTGATATGCTCTTCAAAAAAGTGCAATGTCTCTGTTTTAACCTCATTATGTATAAGCAGTACGGGAAACTTTTGAGACTCTTGAGCTTCTAAGACATTGATCTTTGCTCTGTTGATCTCAAGCAGATAACTAGAGGTCGTCTCTACGATAGATTTTGAAGGAACGAGGATCTGCTCTTTTAAGACCAACTTATCATCAGAGAGACTACAGAGAAGTTTAGAGACAAAAGTGAAGCTTTTTTTGTCGCTGACAAGAAAGATGTTCTCTTCACTTAATATCCGTTTTTGTAGCTCATCTAAGAGGGTAAGATCATTGTGAAAAAAGAACTCTTGTGTCTCTATGAAGCCGATGGCTTGTATGATATTTCGAGTAATATAAGCTCGGAATGCATGATTCTGTTTAAAGCTGTTTCCAATAAAAATAAGGCGATTTTTCATAATGTGTCCATGTTTTAAAAGGGCGATGTAGCCCATAGATAGGTTCAATCCTACAACATCAGCCCTTTTTAATCGCTTTAAAGATAAAATCACAAAAAAATAATGGACCTATTGAAGGTTACATAAGCTCAAAATCAGAGGGAAATATGGACTACAAAGAGACGCTGTTACTGCCCCAAACAGAGTTCCCAATGCGTGGAAATCTCATCAACAACGAACCTAAACGTTATGCAGCTTGGGATGAGAAAAAGATCTATGAGAAGATGAAGCGTAACCGTGAAGGTTGTGAAAGCTTTACGCTACATGATGGACCTCCATATGCTAATGGTCATATCCACATTGGTCACGCACTCAACAAGGTGCTCAAAGATATCATCATTAAGTTTAACTACTTCAACAATAAGTCTGTACGTTTTACGCCAGGTTGGGACTGTCATGGTCTACCTATTGAGCAGCAAGTGGAGAAGAAGCTTGGAGGTAAGCAGAAAAAAGAGCTTCTTTCTACAGGCGAAGTTCGTGGTCTATGCCGTGAACACGCGGCAAAGTTTGTCGATATTCAACGTGCTGAGTTTAAGACACTTGGTATCATGGCCGATTGGGAAAATCCATACCTGACGATGGACTATAAGTTTGAAGCTAACATCTACCGTACCCTTTGTGATGTAGCCAAAAAAGGTCTGTTGATTGAGCGTTCTAAGCCTGTTTATTGGTCATGGGCTGAGCGTACGGCTTTGGCTGAGGCTGAAGTAGAGTATGAAGACAAAGAGTCTCACTCTATCTATGTCGCTTTCGAGTTAAGTAATGATACTAAGGTTCGTATGGGTATTGAAGGCAAAGCGGGTGTGGTCATCTGGACAACAACACCGTGGACCCTGCCGGCAAATACAGGTATCTCTTTTAACCCTGAAGAGAAGTATGTTCGTACAAGTGATGGTTATATCGTTGCTGAAAAACTTTACCAAGAGAACCTTGAAAAAGGGATCTTGAGTGGTGAAGTAGTACAGACTTTTGAAGCGAAAGCTTTTGAGAACCTACACGCTATTAACCCATTAAACGGCCGTGCATCACAACTGATTTTAGGTGAGCATGTCTTGATGGACAATGGTACAGGTTGTGTTCATACTGCACCCGGTCATGGTGAAGATGACTATCGTATTGGTTTGGTCTATAATCTTGAAGTAGTGATGCCTGTTGATGAGACAGGTTGTTATGATGAGACTGTTGTTCATGAGAAGCTTCTTCCTAACCCTGAAGCGTTTGTGGGTAAACACATCTTTAAGTCAAACGATGCGATCTTAGAGTATCTTGGTGATGCACTTTTAAGTAGTTCAAAGTTTAGACACTCATACCCACACTGTTGGCGTTCACATACACCTTTGATCTTTAGAGCAACAAAGCAGTGGTTCATTGCGGTCGATCAAAAGCCATTAGGCGAAGAGAAAACACTACGTGAGATCGCTCTTGAAGAGATCGAGAAGACAGAGTTCTACCCAGAAACAGGACGCAACCGTCTTATCTCTATGGTTGCAAACCGTCCTGACTGGTGTATCTCTCGTCAACGTGATTGGGGTGTACCTATTGCGCTCTTTAGAGTTAAAGCGACAGGTGAAGTACTGACAGATGAGAAGGTACTTAACTTCATCGCTATGGTCTTTGAGATGCATGGTTCTGATGCTTGGTACACGATGGAGATTGCGCAGATGCTCTATCCTGGTTCAGGCTATAAGCCAGAAGAGCTAGAGAAAGTCACAGATATCTTAGATGTATGGTTTGACTCCGGTTCGACATGGAATGCTGTGTTGAAGTCTCGTAACTATGATGCGGGGAAGTACCCAGCAGACCTTTATGTTGAGGGCTCTGATCAGCATCGTGGTTGGTTCCAATCTTCACTCTTCTTGAGTGCAGCAGTGCAGTCAAAAGCTCCTTATAAAGGGATCTTGACACATGGTTTCACGGTTGATGCTAAGGGTGAGAAGATGTCAAAATCTAAGGGCAACGTGGTTGCTCCAGAGAAAGTACTCAAGCAGTATGGCTCTGAGATCTTGCGTCTGTGGGTTGCTATGAGTGACTACCAAGGTGACTTGAAGATCTCTGATGAGATCTTAAAGCAGAGTGCAGAGCAGTATCGTAAGCTTCGTAACACCTTTAGATTCTTGTTAGCCAACATCAATGATCTTGAAGAGATCGTTCCTTATGCAGAGATGGGTGAAGTCGATCGTTGGATCGTCTCTAAAGCACAAGGTGTTTTTGATGAGGCTCACAAGCAGTTTTCTCAGCACAACCTTGTTGGTGGTATGAGTGCGCTTAATAATTTCATTGTTAATGAGTTGAGTGGTATCTTCATGGATATCACTAAAGACAGACTTTACTGTGATGCTAAAGATGCTGCACACCGTCGTGCTTCTCAAAGTGCTATGGCTATCATTACTAAGTCACTACTTGGTTTGATCGCTCCGATCTTGACCTATACGGCAGATGAGATTTTGGAGAGTGCACCAGCGGTCATCAAAGGTGATTGTGAAGATATCTTCGACTTCCTTTATACACCAATCGATGTAGAATACGCGCTGTTTGAAGAGGCTTATATGCTCAAAGCACGTGATGGTTTTAGTGAGATTGTTGATGCACTGAAAAAAGAGAAAAAGATCAAGTCAACACTAGAACTTGAGATCCGTACGACTTCTGCGAAGATCGCAGCACTACCAACCATCGAAGCTGAAGATTGGTTTGTGGTTTCTGGTATCAAAAGTGAAGCAGCTACTGATAGTGTTGGAACTTTTGAGGTTGAGGGAGATACCTTCTCTATCGTTATGGCTAGCGCAGCAAAATGTCCACGTTGTTGGAAGTTAAACGCACCTCAAGAAGATACATTATGTACGCGTTGTGACAAGGTCATCAATGTTTGATATGACGCAGCCCGTTAGTGGTACTACTGTTGGTATAACAATAGTGATTATAATTGCACTCTCACTAGCAGCCGTCTATGCAGTAAAAAAAAGCAAAAAGGATAATGTGTGATTACACTTAAAGAAGCCCTGAGCCTCTCTCAAGATGAGCTCAAAGCATTTAAAGATGATCTTAAAACAAAGATCGAAGCAAGAGAAGAACTCAACGCTTATATTGATGTTAACAATGTTGGTGAGGGTGTGCCCATTGCTATCAAAGATAACCTACAAGTAAAAGATTGGTCAGTCACTTCAGGTTCTAAGATCCTTCAAGGGTATATCGCACCTTATAATGCAACCGTGATCAACAAGTTGCTTGATGCAGGTCTTTCACCATTTGGTCGTACCAATATGGATGAGTTCGCTATGGGTTCTACGACAGAGAGCTCTTGTTATGGACCAACACAAAACCCTCTTGATGCTTCTCGTGTACCAGGTGGTTCATCTGGCGGTTCTGCAGCAGCAGTAGGTGCTGGTCTTGCTATTGCAGCACTAGGTTCTGATACGGGTGGATCGATCCGTCAACCTGCTGCTTTTTGTGGTATTGTTGGGATGAAACCGACTTATGGTCGTGTGAGTCGTTATGGTCTTGGTGCTTATGCTAGTTCATTAGACCAGATTGGGCCGATGACACAAAATGTTGAAGATGCAGCTATCCTTTATGACATCATCAGTGGTCATGATGTTAAAGACTCTACCTCATATGAGAACAATGACAAAGTAAGTGATAAGCTTGATAGCTCACGTAAGATGACCATCGCTATCATCCCTTCACACCTTGAGGGTGCTAGTGATGATATCAAAGCTGCATTTGAAAAGAGTGTTGAAGCGCTTAAAGCTGCGGGTCACACCATCGTAGAGAAGACACTTATGGATGGTAAGTTTGACATCTCTGCTTACTATATTACAGCAACAGCAGAAGCAACAACAAACCTTGCGCGTTATGATGGTATTCGTTATGGTGCGCGTAAAGAGGGTAACAACCTTAATGACCTTTTTGTGCAGACCCGTTCTGAAGGTTTTGGTGATGAGGTTAAGCGTCGTATTCTGCTTGGTAACTTTGTTCTTTCAAGTGGTTACTACGATGCTTACTACGTCAAAGCACAAAAAGTACGTCACCTTATTAAAGATGAGTACGCAAAGATCTTCAGTGATGTTGATCTTATTTTAAGCCCTGTTGCGCCACGTACTGCTTATGAAGTGGGTGCTCTTGAAGATCCACTTGAGATGTACTTGAGTGACATCTACACCATCTCAGTCAACCTTGCAGGATTGCCTGCGATCTCTTTGCCAGTTGACACGGCAAAAGATGGTATGCCAGTGGGATTACAACTCATCGCTGATGCTTATAATGAGCAGACACTCTTTGATGGAGCTTTGAGTCTAGAAGCTGCAATCAACTATAAATCAAATTCATAAACCAAGGAAAACACAATGAATATTCGTAAACGTGCATTAACATTCGAAGACGTTCTATTAGTCCCTCAGTACTCAGAAGTACTCCCAAAAGAAGTAAACCTAGAGACGATGTTGACTAAAAACATCAAACTTAACATCCCAATGGTCTCTGCGGCTATGGATACGGTGACTGAGTACCGTGCAGCTATTGCTATGGCGCGTCTTGGTGGTATTGGTATCATCCATAAAAACATGGATATCGCAACACAAGCCAAGCAGGTCACAAAGGTTAAAAAATCTGAAAGTGGTATGATCGTTGCACCAGTAACGGTCTCTCTTGAGACAACATTGACTGAAGCTGATGTCAAGTTGGGTGAGTACCGTATTAGTGGAGCGCCTGTTGTAGATGAGAACAATAAGCTTTTAGGTATTTTGACCAATCGTGATATGCGTTTTGAAAAAGATTTTTCAAAAACAGCAGGTGAAGTGATGACAAAGATGCCTCTCGTGACTGCTGACAAAACAATCTCTCATGATGCTGCTGCTGACATCATGCACAAAAATAAGATCGAAAAGTTGCCAATCATCGATGCAGATGGAACACTTCAAGGTCTTTATACGATCAAAGATATTAAAAAGCGTATTGAGTATCCTAATGCAAACAAAGATGAGTTAGGCCGCCTTGTGGTTGGTGCTGCTATTGGTGTGGGTCAGATGGATCGTGCGCAGGCATTAGTTGATGCGGGTGTGGATGTTCTTGTTTTAGACTCTGCACATGGTCACTCAAAGGGTATCATGGATACGGTACGTGCTATTAAAGCAGAGATGAATGTTGATATCATCGCGGGTAACGTAGCAACAGGTGAAGCGGTTAAAGCTTTGGCTGAAGCAGGTGCGGACGCTGTTAAAGTGGGTATTGGACCAGGTTCTATCTGTACTACGCGTATTGTTGCTGGTGTGGGTGTCCCTCAGATCTCTGCTATCGATGAGTGTGCTGCTGTAGGTCGTGAGGTAGGTGTTCCTATCATCGCTGATGGTGGTATTAAGTACTCTGGTGAGATTGCTAAGGCCCTTGCGGTTGGTGCAAGTTCTATTATGGCAGGTTCTCTACTTGCAGGTACAGAGGAGTCTCCAGGAGATCTCATCAACTTCCAAGGACGTCAGTACAAGTCATACCGTGGTATGGGGAGTATTGGTGCGATGCAAAAAGGCTCAAATGACCGTTACTTCCAAGAGGGAACAGCAGCAGATAAGCTGGTTCCAGAAGGTATTGAAGGTCGTGTACCATTTAGAGGTTCTATAGCGGGTATCATCCACCAAATGATGGGTGGTCTTCGTGCTTCTATGGGTTATTGTGGTTCTGAGAGCATTAAGATGTTCCATGAGAAAGCAGAGTTTGTTGAGATTACATCGGCAGGACTTAAAGAGTCTCATGTTCATGATGTTCAGATCACAGCAGAGGCACCTAACTACCACGTTTAGTCAAGATAGAGTCTATAAAGCCAACTGTTTGGCTTTATAGACTCGCACACGAAGTCATACTGACGAAGGCACAGAGTATTTTACATTTTGATCATACAAGCGATGGATATGAATGGATAAAAAATCTAGCATGACACAAAAAACGGTACATTACGCTGGTTTTTGGGTCCGTTTTTTAGCGACATGGATCGACATGTTGGTCTTTGTAATCCCCATAGGTCTACTCATCTACTTTTTGAGTGATGGGGGTCTGGTTGATTTTTCAGACTTCTCTGAATCTCTCTCTTATGCTAGAGAGGGTAAGGCACTTGAGGCTTTACAAAATATGCCTCAAGCTAGTGCAAAGTGGGAGCCGATCTTTGAACTAGTTGTAGCTGTTGTGACCATTGTCTTTTGGAAACAATTTGCAGGGGCTACACCGGGTAAAAAACTTTTTGGTATTCATGTGGTTGATGCCAAAAGTTATCAGCAAATCAATAACAAACAAGCGATTATTCGTTATATTAGTTATATTATTTCGACGATACCATTGGCCATGGGGTTTATCATGGTTGCTTTTGACAAAAAGAAGCGTGCATTGCACGACATTATGGCTGAAACAGTAGTGATATATAAAAAGTGATCCTTTTTAGTGGACAAAGTGTTTGTCTACTTAAAAGTCTCATACAAAAAGGATAGATATGCATTTTCAAACAGAAGCGCTACATGCGGGTTACGAGAAGGATTCTCAGTCAACGATGGCGGTGCCTATCTATATGTCAACTGCTTATGAGTTTCGTGATGTTGAACATGCTGCAAACCTTTTTGCGCTTAAAGAGCTAGGCAATATCTATACCCGTCTAAACAACCCGACGACAGATGTTTTTGAGAAGCGTTTTGCAACCCTTGAAGGGGGTGAAGCAGCCATCGCAACATCGAGTGGTATGAGCGCAATCTTTTTTGCGATCGCTAATGCAGCAGAAGCAGGAGATAACATCGTTTGTGCTTCTCAGCTTTATGGGGGATCACTGACACTCTTTAGCCATCAACTAAAGCGTTTTGGTATTGAGGCACGTTTTTTTGATGTACAAAATCCTCAAGCCGCTGAGGCGCTTATTGATGAGAAGACGAAAGTAATTTTCTTTGAAACCTTGACCAATCCAAGCATTGATGTTGCCAACATCTCAGCGCTAGTAGAGATCGCAGATGCTCATGGTATCTTGAGTGTTGTAGACAATACGGTCGCTACACCAGCACTTTGTCAACCTCTGAAGTTTGGTGTGGATGTCGTGGTGCACTCGGCAAGTAAGTACACTACAGGTCAAGGTCTTGCTATTGGTGGGATCATGGTTGAGCGTAAAGGTCTGGTTGAGAAGATCAAAGATAATGCACGTTACATGCACTTTAATGAGCCAGATCCTTCATATCATGGACTGGTCTATGTAGATGTTCCCCTTCCAATCTACTCACTACGTGCAAGACTCTCTCTGTTAAGAGATCTGGGTTCTGTGAGCTCTCCATTTAACTCATGGCTCTTTATTCAAGGTTTAGAAACACTTCACCTGCGAATGAAAGAGCACTCTCATAATGCACTATTGGTAGCAGAGTTCTTAGAGAAACACCCTATGGTCTCTCGTGTTAACTACCCGGGTTTGAAGTCAAATTCAAATTATGGAAATGCACAACGTTATTTTGAAAATGGACAAGCGAGTGGTCTGTTAAGTTTTGAGGTGGCCTCTTTGGAGACTGCTAAAGCCATTGTAGATGCAACAAAATTGTTCTCATTAGTAGTGAACATTGGTGACTCAAAATCGATCATCACACACCCTGCATCAACAACACACCAACAGCTTTCATCGGAAGAGTTGGATGCTTGTGGTGTACCAAGCGGTCTGATCCGTTTGAGTATAGGTCTTGAAAATGCAAGTGACCTTATTGCAGATATTGCTCAGGCGTTAGAGGCGTAGTCATCAAAACACAAGCCAACGATCAGCGTCTTAACCTCAAGACAAGCAGTGAGCACTTTACCAATCCACTTTATTTAGAGAGTGGACGTATCTTAGAGCCTTACGATATTGTCTATGAGAGTTATGGTGAGATGAATGAAGATCACTCTAATGTGGTAGTCGTCTGTCATGCATTAACGGGTTCTCATCATGCTGCAGGTCTTTACGAGGGTGAGAGTAAACCCGGTTGGTGGGATGGTTTGATAGGTCCAGGCAAAGCGATTGACACAGACAAGTACTATGTCATCTCTACCAATGTCATTGGGAGTTGTTTTGGCTCTACAGGACCGATGTCTAATGAACGCAATACACAAGAACCTTATCGTTATAAGTTTCCCGTTGTTACCATCAAAGATATGGTCAAAGCCCAACGTATCTTGTTTGATCGTTTAGGTATCCATCATGTGCATGCTATTGTTGGTGGCTCTATGGGTGGGATGCAAGCCTTACAGTTTGGGATTCATTTTCCCAAGTTTGCAGATAAGATCATCTCTCTTGCAAGTACTTATGCAACGCAGCCTTGGGCCATTGCTTTCAACAAGGTAGCACAAGAGTCCATCTTAAATGATCCTGATTTTGAAAATGGTTACTATGATGCTGAAGACATCCATGAAAATGGGCTTCGAGGTATGGCTGTTGGACGTATGGCAGGACATATTAGTTTCTTATCTCATCACTCGATGCAAGAGAAGTTTGGACGTGAGTATAAGCGTACAGATGGATTGTATGAGCTCTTTGGAAAGTTTCAGATAGAGTCATACTTAGAGTATAACGGTCGTAACTTTACGAAGTGGTTTGATCCACTTGCTTACCTTTATATCACCAAAGCGATCAATATCTTTGATCTCTCTCGTGGTTTTGACTCACTCGATGAGGCACTCTCTAAGATGGAGTCTGAGATCTACTTGGTGAGCTTTAAAGATGATCAGCTTTTTTTGAGTGATGAGATGAAAGTTCTTGCAGATGCTCTAAAAGAGAAGCCAATCAAAAGTGACTATATAGAAGTCGATAGTAATTATGGGCACGATGCCTTTTTAGTAGAGTTAGAGAAGTTTGAAGATTATATAACAAAGGCTTTAGATGAGTGAAAAAACAGAAGATTTTGAACAAAAAGTTCAAAATGCCAAAGCAATTTTAGAGCAGTTGATGAATCCTGAGATCACATTAAGTGATAGTGTCAAAGCGTATGAAGCAGGGATGAAAGAGCTAAGTGCTGCTCAAAAGATGTTAGAAGAGGCGGCGCAGCACGTCGAGATCATCAAAAAAGGCTAAGCAATGAATATTGCCGTTTTACAACTACAGTCAATCGGCATGAGTTCAACTAAACTTTACCGTTTTGTACGTATTGCACAGAGTCGAGGTGTTAAAGTCTTACTACTGGGTGAGTATATGCTTAACTCCTTTTTTAAAGAGTTGGAAAACACCCCTTTGAACATGATAAAAGAGCAGAGTGAACATCAACTCAAAGTTCTTAAAGAGATGGCTTTTAAACATGCCATGACCCTTGTTGTTCCTATTATCATCGTTAAGGGTAAGCGGGTCTACAAGATGGTTGCTAAAGTCTCTCCTAACTCCATCTCATACTACCAACAACAACTTCTTATCAATTATGCACACTGGAATGAAGAGGCTTACTTTGACAATGAAGTTGCCCCTTTGAAGTCTCCTTTGACCTTTAGTGTTGCAGGGGTTAAGTTTATGGTGATGGGCGGTTTTGAGCTGCACTTTGATGAACTGTGGTCTTATGTCAATCAAAAAAGCATTGACTGTATTTTACTTCCTACCATCTCTACCTTTGACTCGTTTGAGCGTTGGAAGACTCTGCTTAAAGCCCGTGCCTTTACCCATAGCTGTTACATTTTACGTGCCAATCGTATTGGTGAGTTTAAAGAGGATGATTTTACGTGGAGTTTTTATGGAGACTCCCTCTTGGTTGATCCCAATGGTGAGGTTCAAGAACATTTGGGTAACAGTGAAGAGTTGATGATCGCAACTATTGATCATAAGATGGTCTTAGAGACCAGACGCTCTTGGGGGTTTAAAGAGGCCCTTAGTAGACGTCAACTTCTCTAAACAATAGTCCTGACCTTATAGTGTAAGCTTCTGGCAAAAATGTAGTTATAATACGTTTATGAAACGTATATTTATCCAGACCCATAAACCCAACCTTTTTAGTTTTAAGCCTACAGAAAACGACTTTATTGTTGATGAGATCCCTAAGTATAAAGAGGGACGTGGAGGTAATTATCTCCATCTTCATGTAAAGAAAGTCAACCTCTCTACCTTAGAGATGCTTGCTATCTTTGAAGAGTACTTAAACTTTCACAACATCTCTTATGCAGGTCTCAAAGATAAGTATGCGACAACAACGCAGTATATCTCTCTACCTGCTTCGTATGAGAAGTACTTTGAGAAATTTAGACATCCACAGATCAAGATCCTTTCGATGTTTCGTCATCATGAAAAGCTAAGCATTGGTGATCTTAATGGTAACCGTTTTGGGATTCGTCTGCATAAGATGACCCCAGAAAATGCGAGTCGTGTTGAGGATGTCTTAGAACAGATCATCCGTCAAGGGGTACCCAACTACTTTGGTTATCAGCGTTTTGGTCTTGAAGAGAACCACTTTGAGAAGTCTAAAAATGCAGCACGTGGGATCAAGCCTTACAAAGACAGACGTCTTAACAAGTTGATGAGTAATGCTTATCAATCTTACCTCTACAATGACTGGTTAAAAAAGCGTATTGAACTGTGTAAAGATCTTGAAATCCTCTCTGAGAGTACGATGATGCATAAGTACAAACTTTCAGCTGAAGTTATTGCGCAAATTAAAGCACAATCATCGATCTTTAAAGTTCTTCCAGGTGATGTGATGTTGGAGCTTAAGAGCCAAAAGCTTATTAATGTCAAAGATCTTCAAGCCATCAAAAAGCCTTATAAAGAGCGTAAGCTTGTGCCTACTGGTATGTTAGTCGGACAAAAGGTGTGGCGTGCGCGTGACATTGCTGGAGCGATTGAAGCACCTTTTGATGATGATGAGGTCTTGATGGCAGGAGAGCGTCGACAATGTTGGATCTACCCCAAAGAAATACGCTCTAACTATAACAAAAAAGAGCAGGTGTTTGAACTCTCATTTACCTTACCTAAAGGTTCATATGCAACGATCCTTCTTGAAAATCTGGCCAATAGAGAAGTAGAAAGTGCTCAAGATATGCGTAAGCCAAAACAGAAATCTATCTTAAAGTTTGATGATGAAGATTGGGATGAGGATTAAGCGCTAAAAAGCGCTTAGTTTATGTTGTAAAATGGGTGAGAAGTGGCGACTACTCTTCGATCATATGGTCGAGGATGTAAAGTTGCATCTTTTTAGCCGGAAGCTCTTTATCTAAGGCTTCAGCATAGATACGTGAGACCTGTTTATGGTGTGTCTCATAAGAGAAGTGCGGGTAATGGTTGGCCCATGCCTCTTTGATTACTTTAAGTGCAACGCGATCAATGATCCATGACTTATAGATAGAGTAACTGGCAAAAAAGAGCCCTGTAAACAGGATCGATGTGATGATCAATACATGACAGTCAATCTTGGCTAAGAGAGAGTGAAATAAGAAACTCACCGGCATTAAAGCCACATTCCAAATAATCAAAAAGACTAAGATATTACGCCCAATACGTACTCTTGTACCGGGTATCTTCCCCTCAAGGTTAAGCCCATCGTCAAACATCTTATTGGCTTTTAAAAGTTCTTTAAAAAGCATGGGACCATCGGCTTTGACAAAGACTAAAGGGATGATGGTATTGTCTACAATATCAAATATTTTACTCATATATCTCTACTTTTATGTGAATCTCTGAATCATTAGGTAATGTTCAGTAGGGTTCGATACTTATTGGGTGTATTATAGCAACATTATTTAAATGCTCTTTAATGGGTGGACTGTCTAAGATATTTTACAGTTAAATCCTTAGCTAATAGCTAGGTTTACTCAATAATTTAAAGTTGAGTTGTTATAGTGTGCACAATATATCTATAAGGTTAAAATCATGATGCAATATTTTCACAGACAGGTTCAGTTATGGGGTGAAGAGACACAACAGTTACTGCAGCGTAAGAAAATCGCGATCATTGGTAGTGGAGGTTTAGGAAGTTCTCTCGCTTATGCTTTAGGTGCTTCGGGAATAGGGGAGATCCATATGATCGATTTTGATGAGGTGAGTTTGCACAATATTCACCGTCAGATTGCTTTTAAAGTAGGAGATGAAGGTAAGAACAAGGCCCTTCTTAACGTTGCCAACATTGAAGCACGTTGTCCCTATGTTAAAGCAGTAGCTCATGAGTGTGACTTTATGGCATTTGCGGCTAAAGGGATTGATGTTGATCTTATCATTGATGCTACAGATAATCTTCCTACCCGTGCTGAGATTAATGCCTATGCGATAGCTAAGAAGACCCCTTGGGTCTATGGCTCGGTTGAAGCATTTAATGGTCAGGTCTGTTTCTTTGATGAGGCTTCGTTTGAAGAGGTCTTTAAAGTGACACAAAAGACACCAGCAGGGATTGCAGCACCTATCGTGATGCATATTGCATCACTTCAGGCAAATTTTGCGTTGAGATACTTGGCGGGATTGTCTGTCAAAAAAGATTATTTATATTATCTCTTCATCAATGATGAAGGGGAGATGGTGACGCAGAAGTTTGGCTTACCGAAGCGTTGAAATATACTCAGAGACCGCTTGGATCTGTGCGTCATCTAGTGAGTTGACTTGGGCTTTCATGATCCCTTTAAGTTTGGCACCATAACTTCCCTCTTTATAACCGTTTAATGCGTCAACACTCTTTTGTGTTGGCCATGCCGCAATGACTTGAGAGGTTGCAAGGGCTACCTTCTCACCATATTTACCATGACAAGAGGCACACTTTTGCATATAAAGCTCAGAACCACTAAGCGTTACTACTTTTTTTGGTGCCTGTTGCGCTAATGAAGTCTTTGGTGTTGCTACTTTTTGAGAAGTACTACTTTGGGTAGGTGCCTGGATGTTGGTATCATCATTACAAGCACTAAGGAGTAGTAAGGGTATAGCGTAGATATATAACTTCATGTCTATCCTATGTATGGTTGGATAGAAAAATTATAGCCATCCTGACTTGCCTGCTCCGCTTTATCTAAAATAGTTAAAGTTCATTTAAACTTATACTTTATTTTTTAGGTTTTATAGACCTGTTTTGACGTTGGTTTCATGATAATGTTTAGTTGAAAGGTAGTGTGAAAAGATAGGATATCTCAAAAGCATTATCATTGAGATAATGCTTTTGTAGAGAAAAGTTAGTATTCGTACTTTATTTGACAATTATAAAAGGCTTGATTACTATTGGCTGTAGTGGTGTTCTTTGGATAAAACTCAAGAAAATAAGCATAGTTTTGTGTATCAACAGTCGCATTGTTCACGGTTTGAAAGACTAGTTTTTGTACGGATGCATCATCTGCCGTGAGTGATCCATTGACTAGTGTATCAATGCTCCAAACATCAATACCAACACGACCAATATAGATTGTAGGATTGCTTGTTGTCGTAGCATCATTGTTTTTAATCGAACATATTACTTCTGTGATGGTTGCATTATCTGGTAAAGTCAGAGACGTCATAAGTGTACAAGAATCTGATGTTGAGCTATTGGTGATATAGGTATAACCACTTGTTGTGGCTTGTTCACATCCTTGCGTGGCTTTAATATGCAGAGCGTGTTGGGGAATGGAGAGGTAGCCTGTCTGTATAGCAGGTGTTTCTATAGCATTTAGACGGTTGTTGTTGTCGTTGATGCTTGTTGTCAAAGTCGTAAAGTTATCATTGACCTCAGATGCTTTGGCGGTTGTATTAGATTGAAATTGGGTTAGGGTACCTACTTCTGAAGCATTGACTGTGATAAACAGTAAGCATGAGGCGAGAGATATAGATAGGTGTGATGTGTTCATTTTGATTCCTTTTGTATGTTAGTAAGCATTTTATTGCCACTCAGTTTGATCCCATTTCATGGTGTCCCATTCACTACTTGGTGGTGTTGTAGCTGCAGTTGTTGCAGTGCTGTTATCGGATTGACTGCAAGCACCTAGTAAAAGTATCATTGCAATCATTACTACTAAAGACCTTATATTAAAAATATTGATCATCATAACTCCTTTAAAATATTGTAACTGTTCGCTATTGCAAAAGCATTGCAATGGTGATGATATAGAGTGTTTTTCTCTATATATGATCTGCTCTTTACTCAAACTTTGGGATACGCACAATGTCTGGATTGTCACTCATAATGTCACACACTCCAGTGGTTTGAGTGTAGTCACAGTAGATGACATCTCTTTTATACGTTATAGGACTAAAGGTAAATGTGGTTGTGATTGTCTCATCATAAGGAGGGTTTACAGGTTCATTTTCTTCCGTGATGGTGAATGCATTATGATTTTGCATGGCTGTGATAGTGCTCTCTTTTAGGATGTCCTCACCTGCAGGGGTATAAGTTTTTTTGTTGCTAAGGTCAAGGCGTATGGTTGTTTGTCGTTCAATGAGTTGATCTGTAACTGAAGCACAACCACTCCCCACGCAGGTAGGTGTATGAGGTTTTGAAAGAGGACGGTTGACATCGTTAGTGTAGACAACATAACCACCACTCATACGTCCTTGTGTATTAGGGTACCAACATTGATGCATTAAGAAGGCACGCTCTTCATCAAAAGCAAGACCTGCGATGACAGCTTGGTCATACTTGATAGGTTGAGAGTTTATGGTATAGGGCTCTGGATCGCTAGGTGTACCATTATCTCCGACAATAGTATAAGTAGCCGTGACGCTGTACATATACTCACATCCCACTTCAGCTTGTAAACGATCCTCCGCACAACTCATGTTCTCAACATGGTTATTGGCAGTAACATGAGCCTTTAAAGATGTCGTACCGGGGTCATAAAAGTTGAGTACTTCTCGTGCACGGTACTCACTGATGCTCTCATCACTGTTGACAAGAGACCAAAGGTCATCTCCCACAAGGTTCAAGAGGTTCCAGTCATAATGTTTCCATGTTCCACCTGCATAAGCACCACTGTAAGAAAAAACATACTCTGAAGAGAAAACATCAGTGTAGATGTAAGCAAGGGAACTAAACTTTTCACCATCAAACTCATAGCTAAGATAGACCTCTCCATCACCTTCTACATCGGGGTCTGGATGCATCTCCCAGGTCTGTAATCCTGATGCAATACCTGTACCATCCTCTTGGACTTGACATACCTCTACATACTTTGTAATGGCTGCAGTAGCGCCAATGTTATGTTCTACTAAAACATAGTCTCCATAACTCTCTTGCAGATGAGAAGCTGCTTCATCTGCATCAACCAAGCTCACACCTGCTTCCGTACTATAATCACCGAGGTTATTTGCATCAAAATCGCCTGAACTTGTAAAACTCGAACAGAGACTGGGGTTGATAGTGATACTGTCTTGGTAATCTCCATCATCATCAACTGAGATCAGAAGCTGTGCTAACGCTATGACATCGGGATCGTTATACGCATCTTTATCTCTGCTTAGAATATCTTGCGGATAGACCACATTTCCTTTGCTCAAATCATTAATAGTTCCTAGTTTAAGATCACAAAGATAGAAAGTAACGGGAAGTGTCTCACAGTAAAATGCGCCGTTTTGGTCTGTGGTACCAGTAGAACCATCTTCACAACTATAGTTGAGGCCAATGACCTTAGAGTCAATAAAATAGCCATCCGTCGCGGAGATGACAGGCGAAGTTGGTGTTGTGCTTGTATCACTACTAGAATCACCACTACAGCCTAAGAAAAGTGAAAAAACGAGAGAGAGACTTAAGGAGGTAAGGAGTGTTTTTTGGGTTAAAGTGTGCATGAAGATGCCTTTACATAAATTTGTTCTACACAAAGTATATCTTTTGAGCATTGCAAACTTATTGCAATTAAAATAAATATATAGTAACGTTAAGTATGAAATGCACGTCAAATACTTGAAAGAAAGTATAGATCTTAGATGTAAGACGAGTAGAGACATTCCTTAAAAAAGAAGCTCTGCAGAGGCCTATTATGGTTTAGAGAGTAAAAAAAGGGTATAATCGCGTATATTTATAGAGCGAGTATTTATGACTTTTGAACCGTATCCATTTGAAAAACTAAACACACTTTTGGCCCCTTTAACGCCTAATGCTGATCTTGAAGCTTCCGTACTGACCATTGGTGAACCACAGTTTGAGACACCTGCTTTCATTCAAGAAGCTCTTTGTGAAAACTCTAGTGAGTTGAAGAAGTACCCTAAGACGGCGGGTGAGGCCTACTTGAATGAGGCAATGCGCACTTTCATTACAAACCGTTTTGGTGTGACCCTTCAGAGTGATGAGTTGATCCCTAGTTTTGGAACACGGGAGGTACTGTTTAACTTTCCTCAGTTTTTGCTTCATGATGTTGATGATGCGCAGATGGCTTTTACCAACCCTTTTTACCAGATCTATGAGGGTGCTGCTATCGCCTCAAGATCAAAGATGCACTTTTTAAACTTAGATGAGAACAGTGGTTTTAAACCTGAAAAAGATGAGGCGCTCTTATCCACCTGTGACTTGGTGATCTTAAACTTTCCCAACAATCCAACAGCGGCTTGTTTGAGCCTTTCAGAACTTGGTGAGTGGGTTGAACTGGCACTCAAACATGACTTTGTTCTGCTCAATGATGAGTGTTACTCTGAGATCTACACAGGGAGTAAGCCTGCCTCTCTTTTAGAAGCTTCTATAGCGGTAGGTAATGTGGACTTTAAAAATGTCTTAGTCATCAACTCTATCTCTAAACGTTCTTCTGCACCGGGTCTACGTTCTGGTTTTATTGCGGGGGATGCGAAGATATTGACCGTGTATATGAAGTACCGCACATACATCGGAGCCGCTTCGCCACTGCCACTACAACGTGCAGCAGCTGCAGCATGGTTAGATGAAGAACATGTGGCAGCATCACGTGAGATCTACAAGCGTAACTTTGAGTTGGCCAAAGAGATCCTAGGGTGTGAGACACCTGAAGCGACATTCTACATCTGGCTTAAAGTCGATGATGCGATTACTCTGACAAAGCTACTTTACACTAAGTACAATGTCAAAGTCTTGCCGGGTGAGTACTTGGCCCGTACAGATGCAAAGGGTAATAACCCTGGAACCGGTTATATTCGTATTGCTCTTGTTGAGAACGAGGCAAAGACAAAGATCGCTTTAGAGCGTATCAAACAAGCATTAGGAGCGTAGGGTGGAAGCATTTAAAGAGAAGGTATTAAAAGCACAAAGTGAAGGAAGTGTTGCTACACTTTATGTCTTGGCACGTGAGGCGCATGAGCTCTTAAGTGAAGATGAGTTGGTCCCTTTTTATGCCAATATCTTAGAGTTGGCACTAGAGAACCTGACAGATGTTTTAGGGAGTGCTCGTCAGATGGATATCAATGAGGTTGAAGACTTTGCTACGTTACGTGCTATATATGAGTATGCCATGGAGCATTACTCAGTAGGTAAGAAGCGTGATGCCAGTGCGCTGTTTGAAGTCCTTTCTGGATTAAGCAGTGATAAGAAGTTCTCAGAAGCGATGAAGATCCACCAAGCGGGTGCTGATGCTGGAATGAGCATTGATGCCTTTGTTGAGAATGTCGGAGACATGGATACAACTCGTAATACCGCTAGCTTTTACATCTCTGAGTTTAAAAAAGAGGGTCTTAAGACATTACAAGGGAGTGGCTCATGAAGATCCACTTTATTGGCATAGGGGGGATCGGGATCTCGGGACTGGCACAGTATATGCACTTTAAAGGTCATGAGATCACAGGAAGTGATGTCAGTGACTCTCGTATTGTGAAGATCTTGCGAGACAAGGGGATCGAAGTGACCATCCCTCACAATAAGTTGGCCATCACAGACCAAGACCTTGTCATCCACTCTGCGATCATCCGTGCTAACAATCCTGAAGTTGTTGCCGCAACAGAGAAGGGGATCAAAGTTCTTGCCCGTCGCGAAGCACTGCTAGACCTGTTACATGAACAAAAAGTCTACGCTGTTGCAGGTGCGCATGGTAAGTCTACGACCTCTGCTATCTTAGCTGCCATCATGGATGGCTCCGCCATTATTGGTGCTGAGTCTAAAGCCTTTGGCTCTAACGTACGTTATGATGATCAGTGTGAACAGCTTATCTTTGAAGCCGATGAGAGTGATGGAAGTTTCTTAAACTCTAACCCCTATTGTGCCATCGTTATCAATGCAGAACCAGAGCATATGGAGTACTACAAGTATGACTATGAGCTCTTTTATAACTCCTACAGAAAGTTCATCAGCTCAGCAAAACTTCGTGTAATCAATGCTGAAGATGAGTTTTTAAGTACCATTGAAGATGAGGCGATTCGTCTCTATCCTAGTAAAGATATCAGTGACATCAACTACCTTTTAATCGATGATGAACCTTTTACCTCTTTTACACTCAAAGATCTCGGTAGCTTTAGTGTTTGGGGTTTTGGTGAGCATATCGCTATTGATGCGGCTTTAGCCATTTTAGCAGCCAATGAGAGTATGGACATCGAGACCATTCGTATCCGTCTGTTACACTTTAAGGGGATCAAAAAACGTTTTGATATCGTCTCTAAGGGTGAAAAATCTATCATTATTGATGATTATGGTCACCACCCTACAGAGATTGCAGCGACGATGAGCTCGGTCAAAGCTTATGCTGAACTCAAGGGGATCAAGAAGATCACGGCCATCTGGCAACCGCATAAATACTCTCGTACCATTGATAACTTAGAAGCCTTTACCCAATGTTTTGAGGGGGCTGACAAGCTGGTTATCTTACCTGTATGGGCAGCGAGTGAAGCAGAACAGTTCATTGACTTTGTCAATGAGTTTAAAGAGTACAACCTTGAGATGATGGACTATCTTAAACGTGATGGAGAAGCAGTTAATCTCTGTCGACACAATGAGGTGATTGAGTCAGTTGAAGAGGGTATCATTGTAGGATTTGGAGCAGGTGACATCACCTACCAGATCAGAGGAGAGAAGTAATGGCTTATCTGTATGGATTGATCGTAGTCGGGCTCTTTTTTGGAGTGATGCACTTTTTTACAGAGCTTAAAGCATCGCAGAAGATCACAGCGACATTAGTGATCTTAGTGGTGGTCTTAGGGGCCATTGGTTTTAACATCAACCAAACTTCGAAAGCTGAAAAAGTACGTCAGGTGATGCTAGCCTTTAACCAAGGTAAGACGATCACATGTCAAGGTGTGGATGTTAACAAAAGTGATTTTAGTCTTAGTGTGGGAACACAGACCTTTATTGCACTCAAGACGAGTCCACATGCTGGTAAGATGATCGCAGCTAGAGGGTGTGAATGAGTCTAAACACCCTCATAGAACAGCTTGACCTTTCGTCTCATATCACCAGTTTTCAAAGCTTTTTTTCACGAAAGAAGCCCCTCTTTATAGAAGGTGATCAAGATCGACACTACAGCTATATCAAGGCACTAGACACCCTCTCTTTTAGTGAACCTCCTAAAGTCGAGAGCTTTCGTGAGATCAAAAGTCATCTTAAGAAGCAGGGTGTATTGCGTTTTGAGCAGATCTTTGAGATCATCAAAGTGGTACGTTATTTTCGTACCCTCAAAAACAGTGACTTTGATAATATCATCGGTGTCTGGATGGCGAAGATAGAGATTCCTGAAAACTTTGCAACGGAGGTAGAGTCCTACTTTGAGTCTGATGGACGTTTTAATGAGTCTTTAGATGAAGAGCTTTTTGCACTATCACGCCGTATTAAAGCAGTCAAAGAAGATATTAATGCCTCGATGAAGCGGATGCTCTTTAGTGCTAAGATCTCTCCTTACTTGGTTGATACACAGATCCACTACATCAACGAAGAGGAGTGTGTGTTGGTTCGTGGGGGTTATAACCATGTGCTTAAAGGTCAAGTTGTAGGGCGTACAAGTGGTGGTTTTTTCTATGTTGTTCCTGAGGCTTTGAGTAAAAATCGGGATAAGATCCGTGCTATTGAGTCTGAACGTGAGGGGATGTTTTATGCTTATGCTAAGCAGTTCTCAAAGGTCTTGGTAGAGTTACTCCCTTTCATCAACTACATCGACAAAGAGTTTGAGCGTTTTGACCACTACCAAGCGCGTGTCCTTTTTGCCCGTGCTGGAGCACTGCATATCTTAAAAGCCCAAAAGTCTAAAGCGATCATACTCAAGGACTTTTCACACCCCGCACTCCACAAAGCCAAACCTGTCTCAGTCGACTTTAGTAGTAACGTCTTGATGATCACAGGGGTCAATGCTGGTGGTAAGACGATGATGTTAAAGTCTATCCTCTCTGCGGCAATCATGGCAAAGTACCTGATCCCTATGAAGATCAATCCACACCACTCGGTGATCGGAAGTTTTAAACGTTTTGAAGCCGTCATCGATGATCCTCAAAATGTTAAAAATGATATCTCCACTTTTGCTGGGCGTATGCAGCAGTTTGCAGCACTCTTTGGACAAGAGGGGGCTTTGGTTGGTGTGGATGAGATCGAACTCGGAACAGACTCTGATGAGGCGGCGGCACTCTTTAAGGTGATCTTAGATGATCTGATCGCTAAAGATCAGAAGATCGTTGTGACCACTCACCACAAACGCCTTGCTTCGTTGATGGCTGATCGTGATGATGTTGCTTTGATGGCGGCTATCTATGATGAAGAGGCCCGTCAACCAACTTATGAGTTTTTACAAGGGATCATTGGTAAGTCTTATGCTTTTGAGACGGCCTTACGTTATGGCATCACCAACAAAGTAGTCGACAGAGCCAAAGAGGTTTATGGTGACAACCATGAGAAGCTTAACCAGCTTATTGAGCGTGGTGCAGAACTTGAGCGAGATCTGAAACGAAAAAGCAAAGATGTAGATGAACGTCTTGAGGGCATTGCTCAAAAAGAGGCGGCACTTAAAGAGCAGCAGTTAGAGCTAGAAAAAGCTCTGATACAAGAGCGTCAAGCCCTTCAAAAGAGTTATGAAGCTGCCATACAAAAGGCCAAAGATGCTGCTCGTGGTGGTGACGTTAAGGCGATTCACAAGAAGATGAATGAGGCCAACTTGGCACTGCCTAAAGAGCAAAAAGAGCCTAAAAAAGAGCACTTTGAACTCAAAAAAGGGCTCTTGGTGAAGTACCGTAAGTCTGTAGGTACCATCATCGCACTCAAACTCAATGAGGTGATGATCGAAGTTGAGGGAATGCGTCTTCGGGTGAAACCTTCAGAGCTACGTCCTGCAGGTAAACAGAAAGTTAAGCCAACCAAGACACAAGTGACACATAAGATCGAGCGTAAAGGCTCTTTGAAGTTGGATATCCATGGCTTGCGTGGTGAAGAGGCTGCAGAGAAGATGGATAAGTTTCTCTCTGATGCACTCATCGATGGTTGGGATGAGGTGGTGATCTACCATGGTATTGGTACGGGAAAACTCTCCTTTGCAGTCAAGCAGTTTTTGAAAAAGCATCCTAAGGTTAAGAGCTTTGATGATGCCCCTCAAAACATGGGTGGCTTTGGTGCTAAAGTGGTCAGGTTATAGGAGTGAAGATGAATAGAGAAGAGTATTTGAGTGCGATTGAGACTTTAAACAAGTATGCGTATCACTACTACGTGTTAGACGATCCTATTACGACCGATGAGGTATACGATAAGCTTTACCATGAGGTCGTTGCTTTTGAAGAACAACACCCTGATGAGGCAGAAGCAGACTCTCCAACACAACGCGTCGGAGATGTGGTCTCTGCAGCTTTTGAGAAGTCCAAACACCCTTCACGTATGTGGTCTTTAGAAGATATCTTTGACAATGAAGAGCTTGAGAAGTGGCTGGTGAAAGTTGAGAAGTTGGTTGATGGCATAAGCTACTACTGTGAGCCAAAGTATGATGGTGCGAGTTTGAACTTGACCTACGACAAAGGGCGTCTGCTACGTGCTGTGACCCGGGGTGATGGTAGTGAGGGTGAAGAGATCACCCCCAATGCTAAGACCATTAAGTCTATACCCCTTAAGATCGACCATCAAGGCTTCATTGAGATTCGTGGAGAGGTGGTCATCTTTAAAGATGAATTTGAACGTATCAATGAAGAGCGTCTTAAAGCAGGTGAGAGTCTCTTTGCCAACCCACGTAATGCTGCGGCAGGATCTCTACGACAACTGGACTCTAGTATCACATCTAAGCGTAACTTGGTCTTTTTACCTTATGGTATTGGAGTGAATGACCTTAGTATCTCCCGTCTGAGTGATCGTATGAGTTTTATCTACGACCTAGGATTTCGCGCACCACCAGAGCGTGCACTGTGTCAAAGTAGTGAGGAGATTGAAGCTTTTTACCAGAAGATGGTGAAAGAGCGCGATGATTATGCGATGATGCTTGATGGTATGGTGATCAAGGTTAATGAGATCGAAGCACAAGAGGAGATGGGTTATACGGTTAAAAACCCACGTTGGTCAGTTGCTTACAAGTTTCCAGCAGTTGAGAAGCTGACGACACTCAAAGAGATCATCTTACAGGTGGGTCGTAGTGGGGCAGTGACCCCAGTTGCTCTGGTTGAACCAACGGCTATAGAGGGTGTTGTGGTTGAGCGTGCAAGTCTCCATAACTTTGATGAGATCGATCGTA
>Ga0256826_1000187_pt1 | contig 34390 bp, 24 predicted proteins | sample CV79metaG_FD_185975 | JGI IMG/M metagenome (GOLD analysis project Ga0256826, IMG submission 185975) | Hydrothermal vent microbial communities from East Pacific Rise, Pacific Ocean - CV79 | ecosystem: Environmental > Aquatic > Marine > Hydrothermal vents | place: Pacific Ocean: East Pacific Rise...
ATCTCCTTCTTTGTATTTTTTTATTCAGGGATTAAAGTCCACGCTGGTCTAAGTTTTGCTTTCCAAATAAACATATGGTGTAGAACATGTTTAATCCAGTGTCCTGCAAGACCAATCTCACCAAATGTATAGTTGGTATCTCTACCTGTACCTGGGTAAGTTTCAAAGTCAGGAACAACAGGGTAAACAGTCATAGCCGCAGCTGTACCAGATGTTAAACCTTTACCTGCAGAAGCAACACACGCTGCACCCATCTCTGCCATAGAAGCTTCGTGAGGTTTTGCATTAGGGTCTTTAATCATGTCACAAATTGTGTAAGCAACAGCTTTACCAATAATACCAGCAGGCATACCTGTTCTTGGTGGTGTTGGGAAAATATCTGTTCCATTTACCGATTTCATTGGTTTAGAAATTGGATGTGGTGGTGCAAATGCAATACCTGCTGCAAACATATTTTTGTAGTCTGGGTTTTGGTAAGTTCTTGGCCAGTCACTTGCTTTCCATTCTGTGTAAGCTTTTGGAGTGTAGTCTGCATCAACTTTCATAAATCCATTACCTGCAAAAAGTTTATCAGTCATGTCTGAACCATCTTTTGCATAAGCTTTAAGACCAACACCAGCAAATGGTGGAATTAACATTGCAAAGTCAAACTCTTCAACACCTGTTGTTCCATCAAGTAGTTCATAGTGAGCTTTACCATTTTCTACTTTATTAACATGCGCACCAATTAACCAAGGAACATTTCTCTCTGCAAATAGTGACTCTGCAAATAGTTTAGAACTAACCACATATCCACCAACTTTCATATGGAGTCCACCCATACCAAAGTCACCCATAAATGATTCGTTTGAAATCCATTTAATATCAATCATATCTCTTACACCAGCTTTTTTAGCTTCGTGTTCAATGTTAAAGATATACTCGAATGCAGCACCTTGACATGTACACATACCATGACCTGTACCTACAAGAATTTTTTGTCTTGTTCCAGCTTTTGCTTTGTCAAATATTTTATGAAGCTCTTCGTTTGCATGAACGGCATGGTCAGCAGTACATACAGAAACAGTATGAGAACCCATTTGACCTTCGCCATTTCCAAGACCTGGCGTTGCATCAAAGTTAAGCTTTGGACCAGTTGCATTTACAAGGTAATCATAAGAAATCTCTTCTGTTTGACCAGCTTTGTCTGAACTTGTGTACTCTATAGTGATATAAGGTGTGCTATCTCCCTCTTTTCCGTCTGGATGAATAGATACTGCTTTTGCTTGTCTATAATCAATTCCAGCTTTTTTATATACAGGAGCCAGTGGGAAAACAACATCTTTCTTTGTCATTTGTCCAACACCAACCCAGATATTTGAAGGAATCCAGTTCCATTGAGAGTTAGGTGTTACAACAACAACTTCGTGTTCTTTACCTAGCCATTTTTTTGCAAATGTTGCAGTGGTATGTCCTGAAACACCACCACCCATTACTATTAATCGTGCCATAGCTTTCCTTTGTTTATTGATTTATTCGTAATCTATTATAAGTAGAATAGATTTAAATAGATATTAAATGTTCTGCTTTTCTTATAAAAACGTAAATAATCTACACATACACTATCATAAATATAAGTTATTATTATGATTATAATAATATAAACTTCTTATGTTAACAGTAATAAATGTTTTACATTTTTTACTGTTAAATTTCTTCTTAGACTACTTTAAAGCATATTTCAAATACAATACATGCTACTAAAACAGGAGAAAAAATGTCTAATATATGGAATATATTTATGACCCCAATTCGTGCAATTCGCATAAGATATATACCTCTATTAATGATCTATTTTGCCTATGGAGCAAGTGGATTTATTGGAATAGCAGAGAGTTTTTGGGTAAAAGAGGAGCTGAATTTATCGGCAGAAGATTTGGTGGCATTGGGTGTTTGGCTAATGGTTCCTTGGACAATTAAGATGATATTTGGTCAACTGGTGGATTCGGTAAAAATTTTAGGTTCTAACCGTAAAATATATGTATATATAGGTGCCAGTTTAATGGCATTTGGAACGGTTTTACTTATTGGTTTAGCAGGAGAATCACCTCTTTTATCTTCGTATCCAAAAGAGAGTGTGTATGTCTTTGCTTCTGTTATATCTATGGTAGGTTTTGTGATGCAAGATGTTGTGGCAGATACCATGAGTACAGAGGTTATTGATAAAAATCAGACCCAAGAGGAGATAAACAAAGAACTTGCAATGATTCAAATTTTAGCAAAATTATCCTTGGGATTGGCAGTTTTTTTTATGGGTTGGCTTGGTGGAAAGTTGGCTTCTATTTACTCTTATGAAACACTATTTACAATGGCACTATTTATTCCTATAATATCTGTTTTAGGGGTTACTTTTGTCAAGTTAAATCATGTAGAGAGTACACCTTTAAACAAGCAGGTATTTTTTGGTGGTCTTCTTTTTGCTGTTTTTATTGTGGTTATAGGTTATAATAATATTCCCTACTCTCAAGAGATAGTTTTTGTTATTTCACTTGCTGTGGTTCTCTATTTCTTAAGTACAATTATTGGTGATTTAGATAAAGATACAGTTCATCATATCAAGATGGCAATGATTATTATTTTTGTCTATCGTGCAATGCCTTCAGTAGGACCTGGCGTTCAGTGGTGGCAGATTGATGTATTGGGATTTGATAAAGCCTTTTTTGCAGACCTCTCTTTAATTGGTGGAGGTTTGGCTCTGGTTGGTATGTGGATAAGTGCCAAATATATTGTTGACCAATCAATAGGAAAAGTGTTGATTTGGCTTACTGTTCTGTTTACTATTTTATCTCTTCCAACACTTGGACTCTACTATGATATACATACAATATTAGGGCTAGATGCAAGAACAGTAGCCATGGTAGATACAGCTTTGGCTTCGCCTTTTGATTATATTGCAGGGGTGTTAATGCTTACATTAGTTGCCATTTATGCACCAGAAGGTAAAAAAGGAACATGGTTTGCTCTTATGGCTTCACTTATGAATATTGCCATGAGTGCAGGAAGATTATTGACCAAGTATCTAAATCAAGCCTTTGAGATTACCAGAGAGATAAAAGAGGGGGATGTGGTTGTAACACAAGCCAACTATTCAGAGCTTGGAACGCTTCTTTGGATTGTTATTATTGTTGGGTTTGTTGTGCCTATTGTAACCATTTGGAAATTTGACCCAAAAGTTAAGATGGGAAGTGAGTAAAAAATGAAACCAGTAATATTATTTGATTTAGATGGAACAGTGATTGATTCAACAGAGGCTATATTGGATGGCTTTAGAGTTGCTTTTGAAAAATTTGGAGAAACTGTTCCTAGTGATGAGGCGATTAAAAATGAGATTGGACACACTCTAGAGAATATGTTTCGAACACTTGGAGTAGAAGAGATGTATATTGATGAGCATGTTTGGGCATATAAAATGCACTATCGGGTCATCTCTTGTGAAAAGACACTGTTACTAAAAGGAGCAAGGGATGCAATTATTGAAGCCAGTAAATTTGCTACTTTAGGTGTGGTTACAACCAAAACAGGAGAGTATTCTACAATTCTACTAGAGCATATGGGCTTAATGGAGTACTTTAGTGTATTAATCGGACGTGAACATGTTGAAAATCCAAAACCTCACAAAGAACCCATTTTAAAAGCTTTGGCAAAGCTAGAACATGATAAAAATACAACGTGGATGATTGGCGATACCTGTATGGATATAGATTCTGCAAAAAATGCAGGAGTTCACTCTGTAGCTGTTACTTCTGGTTATGCAACGCATTCAATGTTACAAAACTGTGCTTCCTTTGTATGTGAGAATATTGTGGAGGCTATAGAACATATTAAAAAAATGATGAAAATTATAAATAGTGGATAGAAAGTATACATTCATATAAAGTTTATACTTTTTTTGTTATCTATGCACATCATTTAAGAGAGGTATGATTACAATACCTCATTAACAGATTAAATAATAGGAGAAGTCATGACAGAAATTAGATGGCATAGCCGAGCTGGTCAGGGTGCCGTATCTGGTGCTAAAGGTTTAGGAGATGTTGTAGCAACGACAGGTAAAGAAGTTCAAGCTTTTGCACTGTATGGTTCTGCAAAAAGAGGGGCAGCTCTACGAGCCTACAATAGAATTTCAGATGAGCAGATTTTTAATCATGCGAAATTTATGAACCCTGACTTTGTATTGGTAATTGATCCAGCTTTGGCATTTAGTGATAACATTACAGAAAATGAAAAAGAGTCAACAAAGTACATTATTACTACACACCTTAGCAAAGAGGAGTTAATAGCTGGAATTCCTGCACTTCAAGGTAAAGAGGATAGAGTATTTGTTGCTGATTGTGTTCAGATTTCTCTTGATGATATTGGACGTGCAATGCCAAATGCACCAATGCTTGGAGCATTTGTAAAGATTTCTGGTATGTTTGAATTGGATTATTTCCTAGACAGTATGAAAAGAGTATTGGCTAAATTCCCTCAAAAAATTATTGACGGAAATATGAGAGCAATTACTCGTGCATATAACGAAGTTAACTAGAGAGGGGTTAGAATGCAAGATTTAAATTTATTAGCAAACGACAAAAGAGGACAGAGCCAACTTGAGGCTGGTGCAAACTTAGCAGGATGGGATGAGGTAACTCAGGGAACTGTTCTTACTTCATTTGAAGGAGATGCTACAGATATTGCCAGTACAAAAGCAGAAGATAGAACCTATTCTGACTTTAACTCATATACAGCATCAGTTGCTTCATGGAGAGTTCAAAAGCCAGTATTTAACAGAGACATCTGTATTGATTGTCAAAACTGTTGGGTATGGTGTCCAGATTCATCTATCTTGTCAAGAGATAAACAGATGTTGGGAATTGATTACGACCACTGTAAAGGGTGTGAGGTTTGTGTAGAGGTTTGTCCTACCAATCCAAAGTCACTTTTAATGTTCAATGAACATGCAGATTTAGAAGAGTCTCTAGCATCATGGCCAGAGAAAAAGAAAAAAGAGAAAAAGTAAGGGGTCATTATGGCAGTAGAATTTGATTTAAATGAAAGAGAAGTTTGGGACGGTAACTATGCTGCATCTCAAGCTTTAAGACAAGCTGATGTTGATGTTGTTGTTGCTTACCCAATTACTCCATCGACTCCAATTGTTGAGAACTATGGTGCTTACGTAGGTAACGGTTACATTGATGGTGAGTTTGTAATGGTTGAGTCTGAACATGCTGCAATGTCAGGATGTATCGGTGCTTCAGCTGCTGGTGGACGTGTATCAACTGCAACTTCTTCTCAAGGTTTTGCATTGATGGCAGAGGTTCTTTACCAAGCATCTGGTATGAGACTTCCAATTGTACTTAATGTTGTAAACAGAGCTTTGGCTTCTCCACTAAATGTACGTGGTGACCATGCTGATATGTACCTTGGACGTGATTCTGGTTGGATTCAATTTGGTGCATTTAATGCTCAAGAGGCGTATGACCTTGCTTTATGTGCATTTAAAGTGGCTGAAAATCACTCAGTAAGACTTCCAGTTATGGTTCACCAAGATGGATTTATCACTTCACACACAGCACAAAACGTTTACCCTTTAACTGATGCTAAAGCGAAAGCGTTTGTTGGTGAGATTGTTCCTGTAGATGACATGCTTGATTTCTCTAGACCTGTTACTTATGGTGCACAAACAGAAGAAGATTGGCACTTTGAGCATAAAGCTAAACAGCACAAAGCACTTATGGATTCAAGAACAGTTATTGATGAGGTGTTTGCTGAGTTCAAAGAGCTTACAGGACGTGAGTATAACAGAGTTGAATCTTATGATATGGAAGATGCAGATGTTGCTATTGTTGGTCTTGGTACAACCGTTGAGACAGCAAGAGTTGCAGCTAGAAATATGAGAGCTAAGGGAATTAAAGCAGGTGTTGTTGCGATTAGATGTTTCAGACCTTTCCCTTATGATGAAGTAAGAGAAGCGTTAGCAAATACTAAAGCGATTGCAGTAACTGACCGTTCATCTCCAGGTGGAGCAATGGGTGCATTCTTTAATGAAGTAACCGCGGCAATGTACACTTCTGTAAATAGACCAATCGTAACAGGATTTGTTTACGGTCTTGGTGGACGTGACTTCTCTATTGAAGAGGCAGAAAGAATTTATGCAGAGCAACAAGCACATGCTGATGCAGGGACTATTACAACAGAAATTCAACAGTTCTCTGGTCTTAGAGGACCAAAACTTGGATTCTTTAAAACGGCAAGGGGGTAAGAAATGGCAATTACATCAATTAAGAACTTAAAAGAGTTCTCTACAAACAACGATAGATTTGAGGGTGCTCACACTCTATGTCCAGGTTGTGCGCACTCTATGATTGTTAGAGAGTTAATGAACTGTACTGATGATAACTTGGTTATCTCTTCAAACACAGGTTGTTTGGAAGTTTCTACAGCTGTATATCCATTTACATCATGGGATACATCTTGGATTCATATCGGTTTTGAGAATGCAGCAACAGCTGTTACTGCAGCACAAGTAATGCACAAAGTAAGAAAGAAAAAAGGTAAACTTCAAGACAACGATGCTCCAGTTAAATTTGTGGCATTTGGTGGAGATGGTTCTACTTATGATATTGGTTTCCAGTGGCTTTCAGGAGCAATGGAGAGAGGTCATGACTTTACTTATATCTGTCTTGATAACGAAAACTACGCAAACACAGGTGGTCAACGTTCATCAGCAACACCAGTAGGTGCTACTACTTCAACATCAGTTGCAGGAACACACTCTTACGGTAAAAAAGAGAAGAAAAAAGATCTTGTTTCTATTATGGCTGCTCATGGTGCTCCTTATGTTGCACAACTTGCACCAAACAAATGGAAAATCATGGCAAAAGGTTTCCAAAAAGCTTTAGAGACAGAAGGTCCTTGTTTTATTAACACTGTATCTCCTTGTTGTACAGAGTGGAAATTTGATCCTAAAGATACCATTGGTTTAACAGATTTGGCAACAGATTCATTAATGTTCCCAATCTATGAGATTCTTGACTCTCACGAGTTAAATATTCTTTACAGACCAAAAAATCCAATCTCTGTAGAAGAGTATATGGCAGCACAAGGTCGTTATAAACACCTATTTAAACCACAATACAGACACATCATTGAGCAAGTTCAAAAAGATGTTGATGCTAAGTGGGCATTGCTACAAAGAAGAGAAGAAGCTAGACTTTAATTGTCTTTTCCCCTTTATCTTTTACCGAATGAAGCCTTTTCATTCGGTTCTTTTTTAAAAACTTCTATTTTATCCAATCTGTTTTAAATTAATTTTTTTCATTTTGTTCTTTTTTATGAATTATTTATCTATTGGCTACGATTTATGGTATTATTATTTAATATATTATGATAAAGGTTAACATATGAGTAAATTAGTTAAGCCTATAGAGTATGCAAATGAGTTGGGAATCTCTAGACAAGCTGTCTATGCAAAGATTAAAAAAGGGTTACTAAACTCTAAAACCATTGATGGAAAAATTTATGTTGTTCTTGATACAGAGTTGCCAGTCGTACCTATGGTAGATGAAAAAAATATAGAAAATCTTAAGCCTCATTTGGTTAACGTTAAAGAGCTTTTAAGTTCAAAAGAGGAAACTATCTCTGTTTTAAAAGAGAGTATTTCTGATTTAAAGCAGACAAATACAGAGATTAATACAACGCTTAGAGGTGAGATAGAATTGCTTAAGCAGGTTTTTACAGAGATGAGAAATCTTTATGTAAAGCAAGTTGATTATATGAGTACACAGAAGCATTTTGAGTTAGAAAATAGCTGTTATCTAAAAGAAGAGGATAGCCAAGAAAAAGAGGATGAGTGCTGGATAACTATTTATGAATTTTTTAAACGTTCTAATGTTAGCAAAGAGAAAAAAAAGAAAAAAATAACCAAACGTTTAGAGAAGATATATAAAAAAGAGGATAGACGTGTAAAAAAAGAGAATGGGATTCTCTTTGTAAGTTGTTACGATTTTTATGAAGATATACTTAAACAGAAATTTTAATGAAGAAGAGAAGTATAATTAATTAATTATAATATAAAATGTTGTATACTGTTGTCCATGAGACTTATAGCCAGATTTGCCAAAGAACAAAAGAACTGTTTTGAAATTATTACTATTTATGATGCAAAAGTTGCAAAAGAGAGAATTAACAAAGTAACTCCTGCTCTGCTTTCAATTGCCAAAGAGTACCCCTCTGCTGTATGGTTTGAGCGAAAAATGAGTGATGACTTTGGAATAGAGATACTCTATAGTAATGATAAGCGACCACTGTTAAAACATGAACATTTTCCTAAAGATACTTATCCTATGAGGAAAAATTTTTCTAAATTGTCTTTGGAGTATTCTGAGCCTCATCTTGATAATTTGGATGAGGCACATGGTAAAGTTTTGGGACCTGTTCACCCCTATCATTTCGAATCTTCACAATTTCAATTTTTTGATAGAAATAGAGATATTTTACATTTTGAATCCATGCCTTTTTTCAAATATCGAGCTATTGAAAAGATGGTTGAGGGGTTAACACTTGATGAAGCAAGACCCATTGTTGAGCGTATATCAGGCTCATCAAGTATCGCTTATCAATTGGCTTATTTAGATATAGAGGTTCAGGCATCAAAACGAATACTGCCTACTTCACTTAAGATTAAGCATATGTTTTTTCTTGAGTTTGAAAGGGTACTTAATCATCTTTCTGATTTGGGTACAATCTGTCAAGCCATTGAGTTTAAAGAGGGCTTCTCCTTTTTTATGAAGTTGCTAGAGTATGGTAGAGAGACCATGCACGACTTAACAGGACACCGTTTTGGATTTGCCATTATTAATATGGAGAGCAGTAGTCTTGATTTGGAACGAGGGTATAAATTTGTTAGGCATCTAGAAAAAGAGCTTCTTTGGTTTGAGCAGTGGATAAAAGAGAGACGTGTTTTTTGGAAAAAATTGGTACAACAGGGTCTTATCTCTAAAGAGGATGCTTCGCAATTGGGATTGGTAGGGATTGTTGCTAGAGCCGTTGATATAGATTTAGATAGAAGAAAAGAGGATAAACTCTATAGAGAGTATGGATTTGTAACAGCAAAAGAGCCAATTGGTGATAGCTCTTCTCGTTTTAAAATTAGAATTACTGAAATTTATACCTCTCTTCGTATTATGAGAAGAGTATTAGAGAACAAAGTACTTCCTTTCTTTCTCGGGTCGTTTTTAGATGGAGAGTATTACTCTTATATTGAAAGTTCTGCTGGAGAGTTAATGATGTATATTGAGATAAAAGATGAGAAGATAGAGCGTTTTTTTGTTCGAGATCCAAGTTTTTTAAATGCACAAGCTCTTTCACGCTCTTTGAAAGGTAATGAGGTTGATAGTTTGGGATTAATTATAAAAAGTATTCCAATAAGTTTTTCTGCGAATGATTTATAAGGAGTAGGTAAAATGTATAGCATTTTTAGAAATAAAATTAATCAAAAAAAAGCGATGAAAAAACCAAAGGCAGACGGTGAACTTCATCGTCTACAGCGTCTGTTAAAAGATGAGATAAAAGAGAAGTTTGATTCCAAGTTAAAACTTTATATTATAGATGCAGGAAGTTGTGGGGCTTGTGAGCTTGAGTTACAAGCTCTTTTTAATCCACTATACAATGTTTCAACGATTGGAATAGAGGTTGTTTATGAAGTTAAAAAAGCAGATATGATGTTATTGACAGGATTATTAACTGAAAATATCTATCCTACTTGTTTGGAGAGTTATCAAAATTTAAAAGAACCAAAGCATGTTATTACCATTGGAGATTGTATGATGTTTCATGCTCCATTTAAAGATACTTTTGCTATTAAAGGTCAAGCCAATATCCATTTTTTAAGTCAGGCACATATTAAAGAGTGTCCTCCCAACCCTAAAGCACTTCTTAGAGGTTTATTAAAGTATCTTCAAAGTTTATAATTCTTTACTTTAATTTGAGAGTTCTATCTTGACATAGTCAAACCATTTAATATAGTCATGTGGATTTTTATGATAGCCTACAATTGAGGTAAATATCTCTTCATTCTTATCTGTGATATATACCGTTGGAACAGCTGAAACTTTATATTTTGATGGATATTCACTGTGATTTTTATCTAAGAGAATAACTATAAATTCAGAGTTAAGACGGTTAATAATCTCTTGCTCTTTGAGTGTTGTCTCTTTTAATTTTTTACACCAGCGACAATATCTTGTTGTAAAAAGAATAAATACAGGTTTATTACTCTTTTTTGCCTCTTGAAATGCCTCGTTGTAATTACTATAGAGACTATTAATATTGGGCATTGTTTTAATAGCATTTATATTCATTCTCGTATTTTTTTGCTCTTCATTTTGACTACAAGAGCTAAAAAGTAATAAAAGTAGAAGTAGAAGTTGTTTTCCCATCAAGTTCCCTTAAAATTTTTTACTATTATACATAAACTTTAATAGGGTTTAAATAATTAAGCTAAATTGTAATATACTTATTAATATATTTAATTAAGAAAGGATTAATAATTATGAAAAAAATTTTTATACTCTCTATGCTATTATTAATCGGTTTACATGCAAACAACTATCAAGATGCTCAAAATGGTAATGCTCAAAGTCAATATAAACTTGGGTTACACTATAAAAATGCTAAAAATAAAAATTTAAGAGAATCTTTTCGATGGATGCACAAGTCAGCATTAAAAGGATATACACTTGCACAGTATGAATTTGCATTGATGTTTCATTATGGAATTGGAGTTCGACAAAACTTTGAACTGGCACGTTTATGGTTTAGACGTGCATCTAAAAATGGTGAACCCCGTGCAAAAAGTATTTTGTATCGTTTCTATGCAGGTAAAAAAGTAGGGGGTAACGATGGAAAGCATCGTCACTATTACACTCAAAATTTTAGAACAATTAGACGATAATTTAGGTATCCTTTTGTAATCTATTTTAAGGAAGTTTTATGAAAGCGTTATCTAAAGAGTATGCACTCTTTGTCTCTTTGATTTCATTGGTGGTTTTTACTATTTATGAACATACATTGGCTCATACATCTATGGGGAATATTTTTGGGTTTTTGGCTCTTTTTGCTGTTATTATCTATGCCTCTTTGGCTGTTGCCCATCATGCAGAGATGTTGGCTGAGAAGTTTGGAGAGCCTTATGGAACACTCATTTTAACAATGTCTGCTGTGACTGTAGAGGTTATGATTATTGCCATTATGATGATTCACTCTGAAAACCCTGTTTTGGCTCGTGATACCATCTACTCTGCTATTATGTTGGATATTAATGGACTGCTTGGAATTGCAGCGATTATTGGTGGATTAAAGTTTGGGGAACAGCCTTATAATGTTGACTCTTCTAACTCTTATATGTCGATGTTGTTGGTGGCAATTGGTCTTTCAATGGTGCTTCCACACTTTATTGGAGATGCTCATCGAGCTATGTTTATGTGGTTTATTGTTGCAATTTTTATTTTACTCTATGTTGTATTTACAAAATTGCAGTTAAAAAATCATAAATATTTCTTTGAGTATCAAGGAGAAGAGGGTTTGATTGAAGATGCACATCATGATGGAGAAATTAATGGTCTTTATCATGCTGTTTTATTGGTTATTTATATTTTTATAATTGGTTTTCTTTCTGAAATTCTTGCTGTTTTTATGGAAAATAACTTAACACAACTGGGTCTTCCTTTGGCATTGGGTGCAGTAGGTGTTGCTCTTATTTCTGCTTCTCCAGAGCTTATTGTTGCCTTTAGAGCAGCATTAAAAAACAATATGCAGACAGTTATTAATATTGCTCTTGGTGCTTCATTGGCTACGGTACTTTTAACTGTTCCTGCTGTTATTATTATCTCTTCATTGTCTGGTTTGGATGTGAATCTTGCTATTACACCTACGCAAGGTTTTCTTTTAGGGTTAACTCTTTTGGTGAGCATTGTGAACTTTAATGATGGTGAGACCAATGTTTTAGAGGGCTTTTTACACTTTATTCTCTTTATTGCTTTTGCTTTTGTGTTATTTATTTAAACTTTTAGAGAGCTTTTTTAAAGTTCTCTTTTAACTCATAATTGTATGTTTTAAAATATTTAATTATGATATAATTTGTTAAAAAAGGATAAGCTTTATATGTACTATTTTAAAATTATATATATCTTTTTATTTTTTTTATTAAACCCTTTAAACCTTTTTTCTACTACTTATGAAAATGCCAGTGATAAAAAAATAGATGGGTGGCATGTCTCAAAATATTTCTCTAAAGGGATAGTAAAAAATATTTATGATAAAAAAAAGAGAAGTCGCGTTATTAAATTGGATGGAAATGCTACAAGAACAGTCTATATGTTACTTCCAAAAGGAAAGTTTTTTAAACGAAAGAGAGAAGAACAGTTCCTTGAGTGGGAGATGAACTATGGTGAAGATTTTGTAATTATGATAGGGGTGAATAGTATAAAAGGAAAGCGTTTTCTTATCTATACCTCAGGAGAGAATAACTCTTATCTTCAGTATGGTTTAGGTTCAGACTCTTGCTCTGGTCAATGGAAAAAATATAGAAGAGATTTACAGAAAGATTTAGAGCAATCAGACAGATACAATAAGTTTTTAAATATGACAAGTTTTGTTGTTAAAGGGAGTGGAATGATTGACAATATTAAACTATTGAAATTGAAAGAGACGCTCAAAGAACCTCTGCCCTCTACGGCTCCACTCTCTTTACCTGTTTCTGTAAAAAAGCCTAAGCAAGATAGAAAAATATTGGAAGAAGAGAGACTCAAAAATGAGAAAAAAATAAGCAAAGAGAGTAATAGCACTTCACCTCCTACTATTTTTATAAATGGAGAGAATCCTATGCTTCTAAAAATGGGAGAACCCTATATTGAATTTGGAGCTACAGCTAAAAATAGCGATGGCTCTTCGGTTATTGTAACCATTAGTGATGATATTGATATTTTGAAAGAGGGGGAGTACTCTGTAATCTATATGGCAACCAACTCTTTTGGAGATTCGGTTATTGACCGACGTAGGGTTATTGTAGGTAAAGTTAAAAATGAAAAAAAATCTAAAAAGAGCGTTATATCAATAGAAGAGAGCTTAGATGAAGATGCAATAGATTTAGAACAGAGAGAATTAGAGATGTTAGAGTGGGAAAAAGAGTTGGCATTTAGAGAGAAAGAGCTTCTTGAAGAGAAAAATAGAAAAGAGAATGATAACCCAAATATAAATTACCCTTCTCATCCAGGACTTTAAAAAGAAATTATTAATAATAGGGCTTTCTCTCTAGTTAAGTGTGTTAAAATAAATAAAAAGAGTCTCTTTATGTTTAAATATTTAATTCCTTTAATTTTGACATCACTGCTTGGGGCAAACAGCCTCTCTGTTAAGAGTTTTCACGCATTAGATAAACCTTTTGTTGTTAAGAGTGAGACATCACTGTTTAATGAATCAGGCTCTTATACCCATAAGCCTTTACTTGACTGTTCTCCTACACTGGAGGCTGTTTATAAAAATATCTCGGCAACCGAGTTAAAAGTAATCCCTAAGACCTCTCTCTTCTCTTCTTCTACCTATAACTGTTCTTATAAAAAAGAGAAGTTTAAATTTGAAACCACACCATTTAAAGTGATAGAGAACCACTACTTTAAAGATGAAAAAACATTGCGTTTAACGTTTAATGATGCCATTAAAAAAAGTACCATATTAAAAGGTATTCAACTACAAAAGATAGATAAACTCTCTAAAACCAATCTTCAATATAAGATTTTAAACAGCAGTGAACGGGTGCTTCTTTTAAAAATTAGTGAAAAAGTTGGTAAAAATAGTATTGTTTTGACCATTAATAAAGATTTAAAGACACGGAACAATAAATCCCTTGATAAGGAGTTTGTTGATAGATTCAATATTCATGATAGAGCATTCAAGCTGAATAAAGATAAAAAATCAATGACGATTCTTGATGCTCCACATATGGTCTCTTTAGAGAGTGGTGAGTTTGCTCTTCGTATTTTTTTAGATGATACGTTAGAGGGAAAACCTGAAAACTTTATCGAGATAGAGGGGATTGATAACTTTAAATTAAATCCAAATAGGTATGCGAACTACTCGATGAGAAATTATTTTGGTATCTCTGATAAATCATACTACTATACCGATGTAATAAGTAGTGAATTTGAACCAAATAAGAGTTATAAAGTGGTACTTAAAAAAGGTTTAGAGAGTTATCGTCAATTAAAAGAGGATAAGTATTATACTTTAAAGACAAAAGATAGAGCAAAAACGATTTTTTTTAACGATAAAAAGCCTTATGTTTCAAATCAGGGAGAAGTTGGTTTCTCTTCTGTTAACGTTGAAAAAGCCACTTTAATAGTAGAGCATCTGTTGGATGATAACCTTCGTTATTTTATGAACTTTAACTCTGCAGAAGAGGAGTATACCGACGGCTATAGCGAAGAGCTATTTACCAAAGAGTTAACTTTAGATAATCAGAGAAATACGATATTAAAACAGAAATTCAAACTCTCTGATTTAAATAAAAAAGCATTGCCTTTTGGTGTTTATAAAATTACATTACGTTATAGTGATAAGAGAGGTGATGAGGTTGTTGAGAAGTCTGCAACCAAGATACTCTTTGTCTCCGATTTAGGTATTTCACTTAATCTCTCTAAAGAACAAGCTTTTATCTCTGTTTTATCATTGAGTAAATCTAAAAAGATAGAGGGGGCAAAGGTTTCTATTTATGGTGATAATAATGCTCTCTTGGGTTCAGCCATAACAAATAGTGATGGTGTAGCAATTATTGATAAAAAAGAGTTACTTCTTGCAAAACCCTCTGGTGTTGTGGTTCAAACCTCTACCGATAAGAACTTTTTAGCACTTAATAATACAATTGAGTCTCCAACCCCCGAAGAGCTTCTTGAAAAAACAGAACGTTTTAAGGCTCATCTCTATTTTCAGAGTAAAATTGTACGTCCAGCCTCTAAGATAAATGCACTTATTACTGTAAAAGATAGAGATTTTATTTCGGCATCAAAATTACCAATAAAGATTGTATTTAGAGAGCCTCAGGGAAAAAATCTACTTACAAAGGTATACCATACCGATGAGTATGGATTGATTGACTTCTCTTATCAACTTGATGATACAGATAAGAGAGGAAACTACACTCTTATCGCTTCTATTGGAGAGCATGAGATTGGTCGTGAGAGAGTAAAAGTAGAGGCTTTTTTACCTCCTAAAATAGAGAACACTATTTGGAGCAATAAATCTATTTATCAAAAGGGTGAATTGATGGAGTTGAACATTAGCTCTAGGTATCTTTTTGGCACACCTGCTTCCTCTTTGCATGGAAAAGTAACGTTAGATGCTCGACCTATAGAGTACTATAACAAAGCATTTGAAAATTATACTTTTTCAAACCGTGAGGTTGCTAGAAAGAATACACAAACCTATCTTGATTATAGTGAAAATATTACCCTTGATAGTCAGGGAAAATATGCGATGGTTCTTGCTCCCTCTTTAACTCAAAAAGTTCCTTCTGTATTAGAGGCAATGATAGGTGTCACCATTATGGATGATGCACAACCTGTCTCAAACTATAAAAAGGTAAAAATCTATCCTTATAAAGCGATGGTAGGGTTAAAGATAAAGAGTGATTCTTTTGAAAAAGGGGAGAAGTTAGAAGGAAGAGCCATTCTTATTGACCCATTAACTGGAAAAGAGGTTAAACGAGAGCTTTCTGTTATTATCAAAGAGATTCGATGGCATTATGATTATAGTGGAGGAAACTACAATTGGGATAAAGAGGTGCGTATTATCGAGAGCTTTAGCATCGCTTCCAACAGTGATTTTAGTAGAAAAATATCAAACAATGGTGATTTTATTGTTGAGGTTTATGACCGTTTGGGTGGACACTCTGCAAGTAGCTCTTTTGATGTTTGGTGGTGGTCATACTCTAATATCTCTCCTAAAAATGATTTAAAGTCTGTTGAGATTAAATTCGAAGATAAACTTTATAAAAAAGGGGAGAGTATAGAGGTTCAGATTAAATCTCCTATTTTAGAGGGACAACTTCTACTCACACTAGAAGGAAATAAAGTAGAGAGTTACAAGGTTGTAGAACTTCATAAAGGTGTGGCAAAAGTAACCCTACCTATAAAAAGTGATATGGGACGTGGTTTACATCTTCATGCGACAGCATTTAGAGCATCCGATACACCATCCAATCTGATTCCATTTAGAGCAATGGGTTATAAGTTTGTTAAGCCCAATAGAAGTGAACATAAGATAAAAATTACAACAACCCTTCCTGCTGTAAGTAAATCAAATAGGCTTCTAAGCTTTACAGTTAAGACAGATAAACCCTCTAAGGTCTTGGTTTCTGTCGTCGATAGAGGAATACTTCAGTTGGTTAATCAGAAAAAACCAAAAATCTTTGATTTCTTTAATGATGAACCTGAAAAATCTGTCAGTTATTACGATTTATATGACCAACTCATGAGCTATTTAACCAAAGGTTCATTGATTGACTTTGGGGCAGGAGACATGTTAAGTAGAAAGAAAAAACATTTGGCTCCTGATTTTGGAAAACGGGTTAAACCATTTATGGTTTGGAGTGGAATTGTTGACCTTTCAACCAAAGAGAAGCGTATTGATATTAGAGTTCCAGAGTTTAATGGACGAGCCTCTGTTGTGGTTGTGGCAATTAATGAAGATAGTATAGGTGTAAATGAACAAGATATTCAGATAAAAGATGATGTTATGTTAAAACCATCTTATCCACTCTTTGCATTGGCTGGAGATGTTCTTGAAGTTCCTCTTCGTATTTTTAATACAACCAATAAAACTAAAGAGATAAATATCAGCTCAAAACTCTCTGATAATTTGGCTTTTGTTATGAAAGAGTCGAGGGTAACCATTCCTGCAAATAGCTCAAAAGTGGTTAAAACAACACTTTATGCCAACAAAGTAGGGCGAGGTAAAATTACCCTTTATGCTGATTATGGTGGTGAAAAAATCTCTAAAAGTGTAGAGCTTCCTATCTATAATCCTTATGCAATCTCAACCAAAACCTTTAAGGGAATCTCTAATAAATCGTTAACCTTTACAGCTCCTAAAGAGTATCGTGGGGCTAAAGTCCTTTTAACCCTTTCAGATAATCTTATTGGTGCATTAAGAGATGATTTAAAATATCTGGTTCAATACCCTTATGGTTGTGCAGAGCAGACCAGCTCTAAGCTTTCAGCAATGCACTATGCAAAACCGTTTCTAAAAACAGACCGATTGGTAGGAGAGAGTGAAAACTTTATTCGTCAAGGTATTAAAAAACTCTATAGTATGCAGAATTACTATGGTGAATTTAACTACTGGCAAGGTGGAAGCTATGTACACCCTTACGCATCACTGTATGCGTCTCAAATTATTCTAGAGCTTCAACGTTCTGGTACAGAGTTGCCTTTGGAATTGGTTAATAATAGCATCAAGATGTTAAAGTCGGTTGTTACTAAAAATGGTCGATACAGTGCCTCTTACAGTAATTTCCATAGAGTCTATGCAGGGTTTATCTTGGCAGAGCATAAAGCACTTAGTCAAAGCAGTGCCAATATGCTTTATGAAAAAGGTATCTACAAAGGGCATTTTTTGGCAACATTCTATATGTCAGCCATTAGAAAAATGCAAGGTAAAGTCAAATCAGGAGAGACACTTTTTGCTCAAAATAGTTATGAGCTTTCACGATATGCCTATAAAACTTATGGTAACAGAACAGGAAACTTTGAGTCGAGTGTTCGTGATATGTTACTGCACTTCTTGATTAAAACAAAATATTTTAATAAGAGTGCAAAAGATTTAATTGCTGTGCAAAAAGAGTTTACCAATCTCTACTCTACACAGAGCAAAGCAGTTGCTTTAAAAGCGATTAGCAGTTATTTAGGAGAGCCAAAATCTTCTAAGTTAGATGTAGATATTTCTATTAATGGTAAAAATGCGAACTATACGAAACCAATAACCATAACTATTAATAAATTAGAGACAAAAGATATTAAACTCTCTACCAATGGAGGTGCAATGAGTTACTCTGTTGAGCTTGTTAAACATCTTCCTCGTGCTATTAAAAATGAACTCTCTTCAAACAAAGAGTTAAGCATTCAACGGGAGTTTATTGATGAGAATGGAGATGAAGCCAACTTAGATAATCTAATTCAAGGAGATAAACTCTACTCTAAAGTGACAATTGTGAACTATGGTACAATTAAAAATGTGGTTGTAAGTCAACGAATCCCTGCCTGTTTTACCATTGTCAATAACAATATTCAAAATAGAGAGGCAAAATATAAAGATGTTAACATTCATCAAGAGTATAAAGATATTCGTGATGATAGGGTTCTAAACTTTATCAATCTACATAAAAAAGAGGAGTATAGTCAATCGCTTAAAAAATATATCAATATTGAAAATAGAGGTGTTATCTATACACCACTGATGGCAACCTCTGTAGGAGATTGTAAACTACCTGCTGTTATTACAGAAGCAATGTACGATACACGGATTAATGATTATGCAAAAGGGGTAGAAACCGTTAGTGTTAAACCAATTGGAACCAAAAGAGTAGCTCACACTCCAAAACCTAGCACAAAAAGAGAGAATTTTGGAGAGAGAGCTAAAAAGTTGGTAGAAGAGTTATATACAATGGAAATGAACTCAAATAATGAGTTGGAGTTTTCTAAATTCTTTCACTATCCCTTAAGTCTCTATTTTAGAACAAAAGATGCCTCTAAAGATTTTGTCTTAAAAGATAAAAAAACCTATTTTAAAGATTGGTCAAAACGTCTCTATAGCAATATGAAAATAGAGCTGTTAAGCAGTTCAAAAACAGAAGCAAATATCAAAATAGTATTTGATTATGCAATTAATAGTGGTAAAAAAGTTTTAAAAGGCGAGAGTAAACACTATCTTATTGTTAAAGAGATAGATAATAAAGCCGTGGTTACGGCTGTAGGGCTTAAAGAGTTTTAGTGAGTAAAAATATCACTTTCATAATAGCTTAAAAAATGCAAGTGATTTTTAGTAACAAAAAAAATGAAATATAAAAAAAGATTTTTTTTATATTTCATTCACTCTATATAACTGCTACTATTTGAGAAAAGTAGTAGATTGAGAATTATTAAATATAGTGTTATTGTATTATTTGCATTGTTACTTCATTTTTATCTCTCTTCAACCATTAAAAATTTAGATTATCGGTTATATGATATGCTTATGAAATTACATAAGAGTAGTAAAAATGATATAAATTCGGTTGTTATTATTGATATTGATGATGCCAGTTTAAAAAAGTTTGGTCAGTGGCCTTGGCCACGTATTATCAGTGCAAAATTAATAGGACAAGTCTCTCTCTTTAATCCCAGTGCCATTGGTGTTAATATTATATTTTCAGAGAAAGATAGAACATCACCTATTAATATACAGCAGTTTTATAAAAAGTTTTTCAATTATAATATTGAGATGCCTTCGCTTCCCATAGGATTAAAAGACAATGATTTGATTTTAACCGAAAGTTTAGAAAACTCTCAAAGTACACTCTCTATCTATCTCTCTGAAAATAAAATTAGTAGCAGTAATGAGTGTTGGGATCTGCGTAGTTATGGGTATGATTTTATGAATATTCAAACAGCTCTTCATGCCAATTTTGCTCTTTGTAATCATGTTACCATTCAAAGAAGTATTCAGAGTTTAGGTTTTGTTAATGCAGAGGTTGATTCAGATGGTCTTTTTCGTCGTATGCCTCTTTTTATTAACTATCAAGAGAAGCTTATTCCCTCATTTGCTTTAGCCACTCTTTTAAATATAGACCCTCTTAACGAGCAATTAGAGAGAAATAAATTCTCTATTTTAGGACATCATATCTACATGGACAGAGGTTCATATGTTCTGTTAAACTTTAATTCTGTATCTCCAAAACGAATATCTGCTATTGATATTTTAGAAAATAGAGTAGATAAAGAGCAGATTCAAGGTAAAATTGTACTAATTGGTTCTAGTGCAACAGGAATTGATAATGGAAAACTTTTAGCCAATAATCAAAAGATTTCAAATACAATGATTCATGCAACCTTGATTGAAAATATTTTAAATGATGATTTGTATGTGCAACCTATTATCTATAAAGAGGTAAATCTCTATCTCTCTTTTTTCCTCTCTTTAATTATGGTGTTTTTTCTCTATAAACGGTGGTATATCTTTATTTTTCTCTTTTTCTCTCTTATTATGACACTAAGCATCATATGGGTGACGCTATTATATTTTAACCATATCTATATCTCTATTGGTTATTTATGGTTTCCTTTCTTAACTTTCTTTTTTAGTATGAGTATCTCTTTTATTTTACTAAATGTAAAAGAGCAAAAAAGGGCATATCAAGCCTTGTTACAGTCTCACTCTGCCACGGTAGATAGCATGACACTTTTAGCCACAATACATGATGATGAGACAGGAGCGCATATTTTACGAACCAAAAACTATGTAAAGTTACTTGCAGACTACTTTTATAAAAAAAAGATGTATAGAAATATTTTAACTCCTGCCTATATAAACTTTATCTACGAGGCTGCACCTCTACACGATATTGGTAAAATTGGTATACCCGATGCCATTCTAAAAAAACCAGGAAAGTTAACCGAGAGCGAGTTTGAAGTGATGAAAACACACTCGCTATTGGGAAGAAATGTTATTAAAAATACATTGACCTTTTATGATAAAAATGATTTTTTAAAGGTTGCCTATAATATCGCTTTTTATCATCATGAAAAGTGGGATGGAACAGGCTACCCCAATGGTTTAAAGGGTGATGAAATTCCTATAGAAGCTCAATTTATGACTTTAGCAGATGTCTATGATGCTCTTATAAGTAAACGAAGATATAAAAAAGCTTTCAGTTTTGAAGAGGCAGAATCAATTATTCTTGAATCAGAGGGAAGAACCTACAGCCCCGAGATTATAAAAGCTTTTATTGAACTCAAAGAGGAGTTTAAAAAGATAGCCTTAAAATATCAAGATGAGTAAATTTTGCTTATTTGAAATTTTCTAAATTTGATTGCTTTTAGAGTAAAGAAGAGATAGCTTATTTTATTAAGTCTATTAAATTTTTTTAGTTCCCTCTTTAGATGAGGGAATCTTGTTGTTGGTTAAATTCGTCCACCAGCCTGAACACCCCAAGTTGTTCTCCATCGGGTTTTCACCATTGAGATACCGATAATTGCCACAAGTACAACACCTGCGAAAATCATAAATCCTGCTGAGTAACCGTCGAATGCACCTTTACTCCAACCAAGTGTTTTAATAAGTGCAAATCCACCAATACCACCAGCAGCACCGATAAGACCTGTCATGATTCCAATATCTTTACCAAATCGTTGTGGCACAAGTTGGAATACAGCACCGTTTGCCATACCAAGGTTTGCCATAATAAGGAAAAGAACAGCAATAGCTACCCAGAATGGAAGCGTTACAAATGCGTTTACCAATGCCAATGCCATAACGGCACCAAAGAAGAAGTATAATGACTTAACTCCTCCGTGCTTATCTGCCATTGCTCCACCAATTGGTCGAAGAATTGCTCCTGCAAAGATAGTTAATGCTCCAAAGTACCCAGCAATAACTTTTACGTTACCTTCGTTAAACCACGCCTCACCAATAGCAGACATATCTACTTGGTAGGTATTCATCAAATAAACTTTCATGTATCCTGCAAATCCAACAAATCCACCAAAACTGATTGCATAGAATAGTGCAAACCACCATGTATCTTTATCTCTCATCAACTTACCGTAATCTTTTAACTTTTTAGGTCTTGAGGTATAAATCTCTTTTGGTGCATCTTTTGCCATAAACATATAAGTTACAAAAATACCAAGTGATAAAACACCACCAACCAAGAAGACAGCTTCCCAACCCCAAAGCTCTGCAATTTTTGGAGCAAAGATAAAGTCTACAACCACACCAATATTACCAGCCCCAGCAATTCCAAGTACAATACCTTGAAGCTTTGGTGGATACCATTGACCAGCTTGTGGAAGTGCAACAGCAAATGATGCCCCTGCAAAACCAAGACCAAGAGCAACCCATAAAAGTTCAGGATAGGTTATACTTGCCCCTCTAAAGTAGGCATAAAAGAGAACCGATATAACAATTGATTGAGCCATAAGTGCTGTCTTTTTAGGTCCAAACTTATCAACTCCAAAACCAAGAAGAATCCGTAGTAATGCCCCTGATAAAACAGGAATAGCAAGAAGTGTTGCTTTGTCTCCTGCTGTCATTACATATCCACCTATCGCTAAGGCTTCTCCTATTTCTGTTGAGATTGCTCCAAGCATTGTCCATACCATAAAAGAGAAGTCAAAGTACAAGAATGCTGCAAATAGTGTTCTTGCATCCCCTTGTCCTTTTAGTGCCTTAAATCCTGCCATAATAATTCCTTGTTTTGATTATTTAAGAGAATTATAGGAGAATTTTATCATTTTAATAAGAGTTTTTATGATTAAAAAGTAACCATTTGGGTTTTTGATGATTGAGTAAAAAATATACAGCATATCCTACCATTTATTTCTCATTTTTAACTATAATTGGATAATTTTTTAACGAACTTAATTTTTAAGGAAAAGGGATTTAAATGTCTATTTTAGCCAAAGCATTAGAGGCAAGAAGTAAAAAACAGAATAAAGTAGAGGCTACAAAAGCTTTAAAATTACCAATGGATGTTCATGCAAAATTACAAGATATTGCATCAGCAGGTTATGATGGTTTAGCCAAAGAGGACTCTGCATATTTTTTAAAATGTTTTGGTCTTTTTGATAAGGGCGAAGATTTTATGTTGCGTGTTCGTATACCTATTGGTCAGCTTACCAACGAACAAGCTATCCGTATTGGAGAGGTTGCCAAAAAGTATGGTAATGACTATATTGATATTACTACACGTATGCAGATAGAGTTGCGTTATCTTCAGATAGAGGATATTGCCAAAGTTTTAGCAGAGCTTCAAGAGGTTGGTATTAGTACTTTTCAGACAGGTGTTGATAATCCAAGAAATATTGTTGCAGACCCACTAGAGGGGATTGCTTTTGATAATATTATTGATGTAAAACCAATTGTTGATAAGATTCAAGAGATGACCATAGAGAACCCAGAGTGGATTTCTGTTCTTCCTCGTAAATTTAATACAGGAATTTTAGGTTCAATGTCTAACTCTTGTAATATCTTTGGGCATGATTTATGTTTTGCTCTTGCCAATAGAGAGGGGATGTTTGGTTTTAATGTTTATCTTGGTGCAAGAGTTGGTGTTCAGTCACAAGATGCTGACACTTTTGTAAAGGTAGAAGAGGTTCCTAGCTTCTTTATGGCTCTATTAGAGACCTTTAAAACTTATGGTTATCGTGATAACAGAAATAAGAACCGTCTTCATTTCTTATTACAAGACGTGGGTGTAAAAGCGTTTGTTGATGCTGTAAAAGTAAAAGCAGGAAAAAACTTTGCACCAGCAGGGCAAACTGTGGTTCAGTCTCAAAATATTGCACTTGGTTCTAATAGGGTTCTTCAGAGAAATGGAAAATATGCACATAAAATTATTGTTCCATCTGGTATATTCTCTGGTACCGACATGATAGATATTGCAAAAAGAGCAAAAGGTTTTGGTTCTGGTAATTTACGTTTAACCTATGACCAAAATATATATGTTGTCGATATAGATAAAGATATGTTAGATGCTTTTGAGTCAACTACTATCTTCTCTAAATATGATAAATTTAACAACATCTACTTTAATGATATGATTGCTTGTGCAGGAACAAAAACATGTTCATTTGCTGTTATTCCAAACAAAGAGGATGCTATTGAGATGGCAAACTTTTTAAAATCAGAGATTCCTATAGAGAGTGGAATGGTGAGAATGAACTGGTCAGCATGTCCTAAAGGGTGTGGTGTTCATGGAATTGCAGATATTGGATTTGAAGGGTGTAAAGCCAAAGATAGCAGTGGTAAACGTGTAGATGGTGTTCATATCTTTATGGGTGGAAAGATTACCCGTGAAGCAAAAGAGGCAAAGATGTTGCATAAAACTCTGCCAATTACTGAAGCAAAGTATCATGTTAAATATCTTTTGAAAGCCTATAACTCGTTAAAATTAAGAGGAGAGACCTTTGAGACATTTGAAGATAGATACCTTAGTGCAAACTACTCTTATCAGGCGATAGCATTTTTTACAAAGATAAACTATATTTTAAATGAAAAACTAAACCTAGGAGTTACCCTAGAGCTAGAGAGAGAGCCAAAAACATATAAAAAAGAGAACTTTGAGATTTTTAACTTTGGATTAAAATTATTTAAACTATTAACCGATGAAAAACGTTATGTAGCAACCGAAGATTTTGAACCTGTACTTGTTAAAGCAAGAAAGATAAAACGAGATGAGGTAACAAAGTTGAATCCAAATGTTCCAACAAAACTAAGTGAAGTTATCTATATGATGACCGATAATGATAAAAAAACCAGAGCTTCGGTATTTTCAGAGTTGTTGGTGGCTTTAAAGGCTCTATAAAAGAGGATTATTATAAAATAGAGAAAAATGACCTTCTTTAGGTGGTGGAGTTGTGTGGATTATTTCCATAAAACCTTTCCATCTTTATCTATTTGAAGCTTTTCAGACCTTCTGAATCGTTTCTCTTTTATCCAAGCTTTGGTCTCTACCTTTATTTGGTAGTAGGTTGGATGCTCTATCCACTCTAGTGCTTTGGTTTCGACTCTATCAAAGCGATAGCTTAGACCAATTTTACTTAAATTTATCTGCTCTATCTCTTTTATATCTACAGCTATAAAATTTTCTAATTTATCTTTGATAAAAAGATAGATAGCAGTCTCTTCTAAATTTTGAGGATAGATAACAATGGCACTTTTTTCACTGTTCCATAAGCCTTGTTGAACTATTTTTTTCAATTTTCCTTCTGTAATATTTGGAAAGGTCTCTTTTACACTTTTTAGAAGTTTTTTAAAAGGAAAAGCTTCTAGCCAAATGTCACTATAAAATAGATACTTCTCTTTATCAATGGTAAATTTTTCAAAATCTATTTTTTTATCTATCCAGTATCCTTTATCTTCCAAATTTTTTTCCAATTTTTTATAGAGAGAGGTTTCTCTTAACGCCGATGGAAAATTATCTATTAGTGGTTTAAGGGTAGGGTTATGGAGATTGGTCGAAGAGTTTAGAGCTTTGATTATCTCTTTGGGCATCTCTTTTTGATAATAGGCTCTAAGCTCACTCTGTATGGGTTTATCTTCTAAGGGTAAAATAATTCTAATAGAAAAGGGCTTCTCTATTTTTCTAACAGCATAAATAAGAGGATAACCATGATTTGGTCTATAGTTGAGGGTATAGGATGTTTGATTATTATCTAATCTGCTTTGCTCCATCATCCAATTGTTGTTGTCTATCCATAATTTTACAGAAACCATGAAAAGAGGAATTGTGAGTAATATCTTTTTCAATTTAAATTCTTTTTTTTGTTGGTGAGTATAGCTAAAAATTGTGGCTATATGTAGAATAAAAAGAGATTAAAAAATAGTTTATTAAATGATTAAAAATCATACATATATAACGATAAAAATCATTTAATTTTTCACTATAATCACATTAAGATAATTATGAAATGAGGGATATAGATGAATTCTACACCATTAGATAGTTTTATAAACCATAAGGCAGAGACAGGGATGCAGTGTGGTAACTACAGTATAGATATTCCCGAACTAAAAGAGGGAGAGCAGTACCGTTTTCACTTTGATGCGACGGTTTGTGTTGGGTGTCACTGTTGTGAGGCTGCTTGTAATGAGTTACAAAATAACCCACCAGAAGTAAAATGGAGAAGAGTAGGTGAGATGGAGGGGGGAGTTTTTCCTAATGTCTCTCAGCTATTTAACTCTATGAGTTGTAATCACTGTATAGATCCAGAGTGTCTGAAAGGGTGTCCTACAAACTCATACATTAAGTTTGATAATGGAATTGTATTTCATGACGATGATGTATGTATCGGGTGTCAATACTGTACATGGAACTGTCCTTATGAAGTACCTGTAATGAACTATGACAGAGGTATTGTAACCAAATGTGATATGTGTCATGATAAATTGGCTGTTGGTGAAACCCCTGCTTGTGTTCAAGCTTGTCCTGCTGGGGCGATTGAGATAGAGGTGGTTCACAAAGAGGAGTGGATTAAGTATGGAATGGAGAAAGAGGGGGTTGCACCTCATCTTCCTGATGTATCTATTACCAAACCAACCACACGTTATACCTTGCCTGAAAATATGCCAGAGTATAAACCTGCTGATGAGAGACTTTTAAAACCTGCCCATGCAGAGTTGCCATTAGTATTTATGACTGTCTTGACACAAGTTTCGTTGGGTGCATTTTTGGCTCTTTTCTTGGGTCAGCTTCTTTTTAGTTTTGGATTTAATCTTCCTGAACCAACATTAGCAATGGCGATTATGGCATTTGTTCCGTCTGCTATAGGTCTTCCACTATCTGCTCTGCATTTGGGTCGTCCTATTATGGCGATGATGGCGATGAAAAACTGGAGAACCTCATGGCTCTCAAGAGAGGCGATAGCTCTGGGGGTTTATACTGGTTTAGCTTCGGTTGTAGCAGGAATGTACTTTATGGGAATTAAAGGGGCTACTCTACTGCTAGTCGAGGTGATTACTTTGGCTATAGGTGTTTATGGAATTTATGCTCAATCTATGATTTATCGTATAAAAGCACGACCATCATGGGATAGAAAATCTACTACAAAACGTTTCTTTGGTTCGGGATATATTGGTTTTCTTTTAATATCTTTATTGTTACTTATTAGCAATGGTGGAGCAGGGGCGATTGTTCTTTTGGCTGTATCGCTTTTAGCAGGAATGGCACAAGTTCTTATTATATATGAAGAGGTTATGTTCTACCGTCATCTTGATAAAGAGGGTTCTCTTTACTACCAATTAAACAGAACAAGAATTCTACTACAAGAGAATTTTGGAAAAGTAAAAAAAGTAAGACTCTATTCACTTATAGTATCGGCACTTATTTTACCACTAATGGCAATTTTATTTACAGCAAGTGGATTAAACAGTTTAGCCATTACAATTTTAGTTGTAGCATTGGTTGGTTCTTTTATCTCTGAGTTGGCTGGGCGTTATCTATTTTATAGAACCGTTGTTCCTTTAGGTTTAGCAGGTAACTTCTTTGCTGGTAATCAACGCCATTAAGTTTTTATAGCTGTTGTGAAGTAGAGACAAGGTATTGTCTTGTCTCTGACTTTAAGAATCTAACCAATCATCAAGCTTTTCAATAAGTGTTATAACCTCTTGACGTTCTTGTTCAAGTAGCTCTTTTTTAGTCATTGTTTTTTCCATCTCTTCTATTTCACTTCGTATTAAGATAATACAATTTTTTCGCTCTTTTGCTCTTTTTATGATGGCTTTATTACACGCTTTTCTTACAGCTAGAATCTCTTGTTTGATTTCAAAATAAGGGGGTTCTAATGCTTTACTCTCTTTAGTGAAAATGTTATATTTTAAGAGTTCAATAAAGGTGGTTCTATTCCATTGAATATTCTCTCTCATTTTAACAATAACTCTATCAACCAACCCTTCTACATCAATTTTATCATCTATTTCTGGGGTAATTAAGAGTTCTTTTAAATTTTTATTAATACTCCATAGGGTTGCATTCATCTCTTGTCTGTCACGACTGCTTAGGGTTATTAGATTATTGGTTTGTTGAATAATATAGGAACGAGCCTCTTCTAAAATAGAGAGAAGAGCATTGGTATAGCGTTTTTTTAATGTCCATAATTGTAGCTTTTGAAAATAACCAATCGAAGAGAGTTTAGATGCCAAATTTATTTTTAAGATATATATAATATCTTCGACAATTTTGTGCATCTCTATCTCAAGTTCTCGTTCTTTTTTTGAGGTATGAATATTTAACTCAATTAACGGTTTAATATCTTTTTTTAACTCTACAATTCGACGTTGATTTTTAGATGAAGTGGTGATTTTCAAATCAAGACTGCTCTTCTCTCGTTGTAGATTTATTCTCTCCTCTTTTAATATTTTTTGAACACGTTTTTGTAGTAAACTAAAGAGTTCAACATTGTCTTCAAAGAGTTCATCTTTTGCTTCAACCACACGTTGCCAAAATGCCTCTTCAAAAATAGGAAAACGGCTATCTTCTAGTTTCTTACTATCATTTTTTACTTTGGCAACCAGTGCTTTTTTAGCAGAAAGATAGTAACTTTCTATCTTTTGAGAGGTGTCACTTTGAAGTGTTTTTAGGGTATCTTCTATTCCTGAGATAAGTATTTTTATCTCTTGATTTATCTCCTCTTTAGATTTTAATATAAGGTCATCTTCATCAACAATGGTGTCATATTTGTTTAATACAATAAAGCGTTTATTAATTTGAATATTACGGAACATGTTTCTTATAAAAAGACGTTCTGTCTCTTTTATTCCTTGTGAAATATCTAGGAGTAGGATGGTTACATCTGATTGACTGATAACCTCTTTAAGGAGTGTAATAATGTTTTTCTCTTTGATTGCTGCAAATCCAGGAGTATCATACAACTCTATTCCCTGTTTTAGATTTTTATCGGGTAGGGTTATGATGGATTGAATTGAATCTATATTTTTATCTTCTGTAATTGCTTTTAGATTTTTACTGTTCTCTAAAGCTATTTTTGTTTTTAGCTCTTGAATATCTTTTGTGACTTCGCCATCTATCGTATACTCTTCACCATATTTAATATGAAAAAGCTTGGCTGTGGTCTCTCCAATTTTAGATTCGAGTATTGGTTTGTTAAAAAGTAGTGCATTTAGAAATGTACTTTTACCACTACTTATCTCTGAAAGAAGTGAAATTTTAATGCTCTCTCGACTAAATTTATCGATGAGTCCTGTTAACTCAAACATTATCTCTTCCATATTAAAATTAAATTTTTTATTTTTAGTAATTGTTGTTAAGTTATTTAAAAAAATTTGAACTTCTTGTCGCTTTTGAAATCGCTTTTGATTGAGTTCTTCAATCTTATTAATCCCCATAATCCTACCTTTTCGGTTGTAAATGGTGTACTTTAACAGAAAAGAAGTTAAATTTGATTTATCAGAAAATTTAAGATGAATATTCATCTTCTTGGTTATGAAAAGTTCACAACTATAGCTCCTTTATGGTTGGAATAGGATAGTTTGAGCCAATGAGAGAGAATTTAATTTTTGATAGCTCTAAAATTGCCCAAAAATCATACAGATAGATTGAAAAAAAAGTATAAAAATTGATTATAATAGCCCAATTATACTCATAAGGGGTAGCTATGTTAGCAAAGATAAAAGATTTTCTAGGTGTTGATATTAAAACCGACAAATATAAAAAGGGAGATGATGCCAAATTTGGTAAAATCTCTAAGTTTAAAACTCCAGATGAGTGGGTAAGAAGCACTTGTGGTTACTGTGGAGTTGGTTGTGGACTCTATATTGGTGTTAAAGATGGACGACCTGTCTATACCAAAGGAGATCCTGCACACCCTGTAAGTAAAGGAACACTTTGTCCAAAAGGCTTAACAGAACATGAAATGGTAGATTCTGATAATCGTGTAACAACCCCAATGATTCGTAAAGATGGGGTGCTTAAGGCTGTAGAGTGGGATGAAGCCTTTAAGCATACAGCAGATAAGTTTAAAGAGATTCAAGCCAAACATGGTAAAGGTGCTGTAGCTTGTATCTCTACAGGGCAGTTTTTAACCGAAGATTTCTATACCTTGGGTAAGTTTGTTCAGCTTGGATTAGAGACAAATAACTATGATGGAAACACCACACTATGTATGGCAAGTGCTGTTATGGGATATAAGCAGACTTTTGGAAGCGATGGACCACCTGCAAGTTATGAGGATTTCTCTCATGCAGATGTTATTATGCTTATTGGTGCAAATATTGCCGATAACCATCCCATTTTAAAGCTTCATATTGCTAAAAATAAGAAGATAACAGGTAAAAAGCCTACTATTATTGTTGTTGACCCTCGACATTCTAAAACAGCCAATATGGCAGATATTTTTGTGCCTCTTGCTCCAAGAAGTGACTTGGCACTGCTTAATGGATTGTGTTATATTATCTTTGAGCAGGGTTGGGAAGATGAGAAGTTCATTAAAGAGCGAACAAGTGGAGGATTAGAGTTTAAAAAGCATATTATGGCAAATTATCCACCACAAGAGGTGGCACACATTACAGGTATTGATGTAAAAGAGCTTTATCGTTTGGCAAAGGTTTATGCTTCTGCTGATAAGGCGATGAGTGCTTGGACAATGGGGGTGAATCAGAGTTCAATTGGTACAGATACGGTTTCAGCCATCTGTAACTTGGCACTTATTACAGGAAACCTTGGAAAAGAGGGAGCATCTCCATTTAGTATTACAGGACAATGTAACGCAATGGGAACACGTGAATTTGGATTTACAAGCTCTATTCCTGGGTATCGAAACTATGCCAGTGATACCGATAGAGCGATATTTGCAGATATTATTAATGTTCCAACAGAGCTTATTCCTACCAAACGAGGTTATGCCTATCCACAAATTATTGATGCCATTGACCGTGGAGAGATTAAAGCGTTATGGGTAACAGCAACCAATCCATTGGTAAGCTATCCTGACCAGATACAGTTACGAAGAGCTTTAAAAAAGCTTGATATTTTGGTGGTTCAAGATGCCTTTATGAGTGAGACAGCTGAAGTGGCAGATGTTATTTTTTCAGCTGCTACATGGAGCGAAAAAGAGGGAACATATACCAACTCAGAAAGAAGATGTAACTATGCTAAAAAAGCTGTTGAACCGTTAGGTAAGACAATGAGTGATGCCAATATTGTTATAGAGTTCTCTAAGCAGTTTGAGGGAAAATATGAACTTTTATTTAAAGACTTTAACTCTAGCCGTGATATTTTTAATGAGATAAAACGTGTAAGTGAAGGTCAACTTTGTGACTACAGTGGCATGAATTATGAGAAGATAGAGGAGCTAGGAGGAATTCAGTGGCCATGTAATGAGCAGTATCCTGAAGGAAAAAAACGTCTCTATACAGAAGGCTTTGAGTGTAAAACAGAGGATGGAAAAGCAAAACTTTTACCAGTTGATTGGCAACCATTAGCAGAGAGTTGTAATCCTAACTTTCCTTTAAATCTTAATACAGGTAGAACCGTTGAGCAGTGGCATACACGAACCAAGACTAAAAGTATTGGACTTCTTAATGATTTAGCACCAGAAGCGTGGGTAGAGTTAAATCCAAAAGATGCTAAAAAGTTAAAGGTAAAAAGTGGAGATAGAATAAAAATAGGTTCTACACGAGGTTCTGTAGAAGATTTAATGGTAAAAGTAACCGAAGTTGTTAGAGAAGGTGACTGTTTTGTTCCTTTTCACTTTGCAGAACAGATGATTAATAATGTTACCATTGCCGATTTTGATCCAAAGTCATTTGAACCAAATTTTAAGCAGTGTGCAGTTAATCTCTACTCTAGTGAAGTTCCTGATGGAATTAAAATGAAAGAGACTGAGATAGCTGGAGCATTAAAACAGCCCGAAAAATCATACTTTATAGAGGAGAGTATAAAAGATAAAGTTAAAAATAAAGTTTAGTAACTTGTTTAAAAACTTAAAAATATATATAAATTTTTTTTATTAAAGCTAATTACCTTGTGTAACATTATTTTATATGATTAAAAAATAGACAATATATCTAAAGTTACTTTATATTTTTTTCGTTATACTGAATTTACAATTTATTACAAAGGATGAAAATGAAATTAACAAAATTAAGTTTGATTACAGTCTTAGCTTTAACAAGTGCAATGGCAGGTGATGCTAAAATCAGTGGAGATGCTAAATTATTTTATGGTACAACAGATGGTAATGGTGCAGACCTTTTTAACAAAAATGGTGCAATGGGAGATACTGCTGTTAGTCTTGACTACACAAGAGAAGTTTCTGATGGAGTTACTTTAAATGTAGGAGTAACAGGTGTTAGTACATTAGGTTTAGAAGGAACTTTAGTAAGTGGTACATGGGTACAACATAATAGACATGATACTATAGATAGTACTGGTGCAAAAACTGTTGCTGGTGATGTAAAAGATTCAGCATGGATTGATACTGCAAATATTGTATTGAATCCAGTTGAAAAAACAACATTGGTTATTGGTCGTCAGGCACTTGATACACCTTTAGCATTTACAGAAACATGGAATATTGCTCCAAATACATTTGATGCTGCTGTAGCCGTTGATACACATATTCAAGATACAACATTGATTGCTGCATGGGTTGGTCGTGGAAATGGTCATAATGGTTATGAAAATCTACATGGTGGTATGACAAAGTATGGTGCATTAAATGGTTCTCAAGAACATGCACTTGCAGATAATAAAGGTGCATTTGCAGCTGCTGTAATTAACAAATCTATTCCAATGACAACTGCACAACTTTGGTACTATAATGTTAGAAATGAAGCAGATGCTGTGTGGGCACAAGCTGATATTGCTCCATCAAAAGAGCTTTCTGTTGGTCTTCAGTATTCTCAAATCTCTCCAAAAGGAGTAGTTGATGGTGCTGATGATACAAAAGCAATGGCTGTTAAAGTAGGTTACACTGTGAGTGGTGTTGATTTGGCTGCAGCATATTCAGAAATTAGTGATGATGGTTTAGTATATATGGGCAACACTGCAACAGGTGGAGCGCATAATGGTCAATCTAAACTCTATACAGATGCGTGGTGGAATCTTGGTTATGTTGGTCAAGCTGGTGCAAAAACTGTAATGGTTTCAGCATCTTATGATGATACATATACAGCTCAATATACAGCAGTATCTAACAGCAATGATAATATGTTAGAGATGAATGAAATTACATTGACTGCAACTAAAAAAGTTGGTCCAGTTGATGCAACCGTAGCACTTATTAACACTCAGAGTGATGATGATGCAATTGATGGGAATACAATTCAAGCTTACTTGACTGTTCCATTTTCACTATAATATATAGTATAAAATTTGACCTAAGGTATGTCCCTAAACTGCCTTTGTTACAGTTTATGTAACTTTCACATTTTCTTACAACACAAACCCCTTTAACTTGTAATTTTCAGGGTTTGTGTTTTTCTACTCTCTTTTTTAATCATAGAGTCAATATCATTCAAGTTATTTAAATCCTAAGATTAATACTATACAATAAGAGAATGATATAATATTTATTTGGAGTATATAATATGATGAAAAAACTAAGACTCTTTGGGGTAATCTGTTTTATATTGGTAATAACAGCTTGTTCTTCAATGGTTCATAAGCAGGATATAAAACTTACTTTAGATAAAAAATATGCAATCTCTTCATTTTGGAACTATACTGAAACTCCTATGGCTGGTCTACGTGCATCGACGATTGTTGAGTCTGTTTTGGCAAAAAGTAATCCTCAACTTATCTCATTAATTTCGGGGAGTGAAGAGATAGCCTCTTATCGTAATAAAAAAGAGTTTATTGGGGCAAAAAAAGCAGAAGCAAAAAGGTTAGGTGTAGATTATCTAATTTTAGGTAATGTTCAAGAGTGGCGTTATAAAACAGGAATTGATGGTGAACCTGTTGTTAGTTTTAACATTAATATTATTGATTTAAAAAATGATTCAAGGCTCTTTTCTGGTGTAGGTGCAAAGAGTGCTTGGGGACATAAATCTATAGGTATTGTAGCTCAAGAGATAGCAGAAGATTTGATTCCTTCCTTTGTAAAATAGAAAAATGACACTTAAAAAACGTTCTCCACTGCTTCAAGCTCTTGAAGTGGTTCTTCTTACTATCGCAATTGTAGGTATTGGTTACTATATTGATGAAAAAGATTCACTATTAATCCATTATGATTTCTCATTTCTTATTTTATGGTTGGCTGTTGTCACCCTTTTTTATGGTTTAGCAATGGGATTGGTTATGTGGGTAACCTTTGCAGGGGTAACAACTTTTCTCTATATGGAAGACCCTATCTATATCACCGTTTTGCTTGAAAATTTGGCTTTTGTTTTTCTCTTTGGACTATTCTTTTCAAATGTACACAGTGAGTTGGATAAGTATCAGATAAAAAATAGATATTTTCAATTGAGATTAAAAGAGTTAACTTCTGCTTTTTTTACACTAAAAATATCTCATGATAAGTTAGAATCTATCTACATTACACAACCTGCCTCTTTTCGTTTTGTTATATCCGAGGTCTTAGAGAGTTGTGAACATAATACCCCCGAG
>Ga0256826_1000188_pt1 | contig 34384 bp, 34 predicted proteins | sample CV79metaG_FD_185975 | JGI IMG/M metagenome (GOLD analysis project Ga0256826, IMG submission 185975) | Hydrothermal vent microbial communities from East Pacific Rise, Pacific Ocean - CV79 | ecosystem: Environmental > Aquatic > Marine > Hydrothermal vents | place: Pacific Ocean: East Pacific Rise...
TTGATAAGGGTCACTATCCCAGTTTTCTCCAGCAGGAACAACATCTACATGTCCTGCAAAGCAAAGATGGTCACCCTCACCAAATTTTTTATAGATAAAGAGGTTTTTCACATCTTCTCTATCAACGCGAAGTGCAGTAAACTCTGGTAAATAGTTTGCTATAAACTCTAGTAATCCACCATCGTTGGGTGTTTCACTTTTTGTCTCTATAAGATATTTAAAAAGTTCTATAACCTGCATGGTTTAACCAAATTTGAGTTTTTTCAGTGCTGCTTCTTCATCATCTGTTCGCATTAAAGACTCACCTACTAAAAAGGCATCAACTCCAGCCTTACTTAAATCTTCTAACTGTCCATGCTCATAAATACCACTTTCTGCTACGATTATTTTACCATTTGGTATAAGAGGAATCAAATCATATGAAAGGTTCATATTCATCTCAAATGTTTGTAGATTTCTGTGGTTAATTCCGATGATGTCACTTCCAGCATAGATAGCTTTAATGAGGTCTGATTTATCATGAACTTCAACTAAAGCTTCCATACCTAAGTGACGTGTATAGTTCAGTAAATCTTTAAGCTCTTTTTTGGAAAGTGCTGCTGCGATAAGTAAAATAAAATCTGCACCATGCACCATAGCTTCTAAAACTTGGTACTTAGAAACTATAAAATCTTTACGTAAAAGTGGAATGCCAACATAACGACGAATCCCACCAAGATAATCTAAACTCCCTTGAAAAAAGTGTGGTTCAGTAAGTACAGAAATAGCACTAGCCCCTCCTCTCTCATAAGCTTGAGCGATTGCAAGAGGATCAAAATCTTCACGAATAACCCCTTTAGAAGGAGACGCTTTTTTTACTTCACTTATAATCCTATATGGATCTTCTTCTGTTGCTTGTAAAAAAGGAAATACATCACGAGGCTGTCTCGCGTTAAATGCAAGTGAACGACCTAACCAGTCAAGAGAAAATTTTGCTTCTCTTTCTTTTAAATCTTCTTTTGTTTTTTTTATAATATCATCTAAAATCATTGTTAATTTTTACCTTTTTTGTTTTGTATACACTTGTTAATTTTTTTTACATGTAGTTTAACTTCAGGGTCATTACCACCATCGAGTGTGACAACTTTATTCATTATGCTTAAAGCCTTTTGACACTCTCCAAGTTTAAAATATCCCCAAGCTAAAGAGTCAAGATAGTATGCAGAGTTTGGATTGACTTTTAAAACATCTTTGATATAAGTCATACCTTTTTTAACATCTATGTCATGGTCTATCAGGACAAATCCTAAATAGTTTTTATAAAGTGGTGTATTATCTTGATGAACAACTTTTTCAAGTTTTGAAACAACTCGTGTTAGCATCACTTTTTTATCACTTCTTTTATAACTTTCATACTCAAAAACAGCACTTTGTCCTAAAAATTCTATGTCACCACTCTCTTCATATAACTTATCTGCAAGATGATATGCTTTTGTATAATCTTTTGTCATAGAGTAAAGCTGTAAAAGACTTTCGTTATCTGTCTTTGATTCTTCTAAAAATAGAACTAAAGACTTATACTCTTTTTTATAGCCATAAATTTGTACTATTTTTTCTGCGATTTCTGGATTATTATTTACTTTATATAAACGTAAATATGTTTGTAAAATGCCATCTATATTGTTTTCATTACTATAAAACCCTATCAATCTATGACAAATTAGTTCTGAACATCCTATTATTCGACTGTGTGTTTCAAGTTGTGCTATAGCATCTTTTTTTCTACCTAAATTGACATATAATATAATAGCCATTTTATCAAGTACATTTTCATCAAAGTTCTTTGTATAAGCACTCTCTAGGTATTTAACAGCCATGTCATACTTCGTTTGTTTTGTGTATATACTGCTTATGAGAAGATAATCTTGTGTTAAAGATGTTTGTTTTACAAGAATATCTGCAAGTTTTAGTGCTTCATCTAGTCGATTTAGATTTATCAATGCTAGAGTTTTAATGCGTAAAAGAGAACTGTCTTTAGTATCATTTTCTTTGTCTATTGTGTCTATCACTCTTTGAAACTCTTTTGCATATAGTGTATTGTTCAAAGAACGATAAAGATACTCTTTTTTTTCTGATTTTTGATACAGTATATAAAAAAGTTCTGCTGCAACTTTTAAGTTACCATTTTGTTCATAATCTAATGCCGATAAGATGTAAATATCTTCCGTCTCAAAAGATTTTTTTGAACTTAGCAATACTTTTTCATCTTTTGGTTTTTGAGGAAAAGCACATGAGACCATAAATAAGCTTACAAGTAAAAAAGATAAAGTAATAGCTAATTTTCTAAACATCAATTATCCCTGGACATTCTTCTTTGAGTTCTTCAACGCGAGTTTTATAATAATCCCAAAAAGGAAAAGTTGCACATTGCTTTGGACGTGCATTATAAATTTTACACCCATTTGTAGCTCTATCGTAAAAAACACATTCATAAGACTCGTCCACTTTCACCTCTTTTATAGAGTACTTGTACCCTTTTTTAAAAAGATATTTTACTCCAAAATCATTAATACTTAGACCTAAAAGTTTTGAAATATTTTCTATCTCATTTTTTGTGACAAATATATACCCACTCTCACCAGTACAACACTTCCCCTCACAGGTAGCACATGCTGATGTATCGAAGGCATAGGGGTATGATTCTTTTTTAATTATATTTGACATTTTATACTCTGTGTTGCGGCTTTTTCATAAACTTTTTGTGCCTGTTGTGAAATTTTATTTCCATCATTACTGATAAAAGGAGGCCATACTTTCATCATAGACTTTGAGCCATTCCTGACATGAATCATGACAAGTTTTGCTTTTGTATCTTGTTTTGAATGTACGAATTGTACATCAACAACTCTTAATTTTACACTCTGTAATTCTGCACAAATTATTCCAAACTGACTTGCATCATAACAGAAGATAAAATGAGAGTGTGGTTTTAGTAAAGATGCCACCTTTTTAAAAAAATCTTTCAAAGGCAAGCTATCGTTATAACGTGCTATTTGGAGCATCTTATCCTCACTTTTTTGCACACTTGTAGGATAGAATGGAGGATTTGAAATGATAAAATCATACTTTTGTTGCTCTTGTAATGCGAGGAAATCTCCTTCATGGAGTTTATACTCTATTTTATTGATTCTCGCGTTAGTTCTTGCAAAATGTACGAAGGCTTCTTGTTTCTCTACTGCTTGAAGTTTTACTTTGTCGTTATCACGAGCGACAAGCAAACCAACTATGCCACACCCTGCTCCAACATCCAGAACATCACCTTTTGGTGCAAATGAGCTAATAAAGTCGTATAAAAAGAGAGAGTCACTGTTGTAACTGTATCCAGATTGAGGTTGATAAAGAAGCACACAAGTTCCTTAAAGTTATAATAATGCAATTATAACTTAAAGGCATTAAATGATTATTATTCCAGCTCGTTTGGCATCAACACGTTTCCCAAAAAAAGTTTTAGCAAACATAGGTGGTGTTCCTATGGTTGTTCGTACTGCTCAAAGAGTCGCTCATTTAGACAGAGTTGTAGTAGCTGCTGATGATGAAGAGATTATAAAAATTTGTAAAGAGCATAACATTGATGCTATGCTTACATCAACAACACACAAAAGTGGTACAGATAGGATTCATGAGTGTGCAACTATCTTAAAGCTTGATGATGATGAGATCATTGTCAATGTACAAGCAGATGAGCCATTCATAGAACCTGATGTTGTAAAAGTACTTATGGATAGACTGCAAACTTTACAAAAAGAGAATGAACCTTTTATCATGGGAAGTTGTTACAATGCGATAAATGCAGAATCTGCACAAGATCCTAACCTCGTAAAAGTTGTGATGGATGATGCAAACAATGCTATCTATTTTTCGCGTTCACTTATACCTTACAACCGTAGTGGTAATGCGAACTACTTTGGACATATTGGAATTTATGGATTTTCTAAAAAAAGTTTACAAGAGTTTTGTAACTTAGACGATGCACCCATAGAAGATATAGAAGGACTAGAACAACTTCGTGCTATTTCTCAAAAAAAAAAAATCAGTATGATAAAAGTTACTTCCACTGGGTTTGGAATAGATACTCCTGAAGATTTAGAGAGAGCCATAGAAATTTTTCTCTAACTCATGATAGTTTTTTAGTTATCTGCGAGGTTTTATGTAAACTGTAAAATCTCCAAATCTTTCACTCATAGAAAACTGATGTTTATTACAAAACTTTTGTGACATTTCTATGAGAAGTTTTTCTGCTTTAGCTTTTGCTTCTGTTTTTGTATCAAACTCTTCTTCTTGTAATAAACCACTTTTTAAAAAGCAACTACATGGATTTTGAATAATAACCTTAGACATAAATTTCCTTATTAAAAATCAAAGATATCGTCAAAATCATCATCACTTCCAATAGGTGCTTCATCTATTTTCAACATACTTGAAATAGTTTGTGCATTTACAACGATAGTATCATTCATAAAGTCAGTACTTGGTGCACCTGTGTGGAAGGATTGTTCTATCCAGCCCATCAAATCATTACTAAAAGCATTACACATAGGTCCAAGAGTTGAGGAATTTTCTGTAAACACTTCAATGTGCGTAGAGAGACATGTAGAAAGATCAGACAAAGCGTTAGAAATGACATAAATTTCGTTATAAGGACTTAGAAGAGCACCTATCTGATCAAGATAACCACACATTTCAACTACATCATCATGCTCTAAAGCTCCACCCGCTACCAAAAGCATTAATGAGTTGAGATTATTTGCATACTCTTCTAAATCTTGTAGGTCATCTTCATCAATATAGTCAAATACTTCAAGTTTTGCAGACACAAAAGTCATAGCTGACGACTCCACCTGTTCACTTGGTTTCGGAATACTCTTTTTAACATCAGTGATGGAAGGAACAAGCACTTCAGCATGCTCTTGTTCATACTGTTTAGCTTTAATCAACTCAAAAGAGATTTTTTTATCTGTAAGTTTATATCCTTCTGTTACCGAGTTTTTCTTTAAAAGTAATTCTACAACTTTTATAGGAAGAACATCAATGTTTACGAGGGTAAAATACTGTTGATCATCAGACTCTTCTATATAAATTCTGTTTGTATTTTCTATACCCATTTGCTTATCAACAATGGCAACAACAACACGAATAACATCACTTAAATGATCCGATTTTGTTCTCGCGTTGAGAAGGAAAAACTCCCAAAATTCTGCCACAGCATCTTCAGAATCAAGAATAAACATTGTATGACGACTATAAACTTTGTTAGTATAAAGGTTAACAACTTTTGTACTAATATTTTCTTTATTACGAGACTCAGAGAGAAAAATATAATTTTTCAAACGTGAATTAAAAATATCTGCATCTACCGGTTTTGAAATATAATCTTCTGCCCCATTATCTAAAATCTCAGCTCTTTTTTCTGCATCTTCTGCTGCTGAAACAGCTATAATCATAACTTTTTTATCTTTTGAGCGTATAAGACGACTAGCTTCTACTCCATCCATATTTGGCATGTTGATATCCATAAAAACAATCTGATATGTATTGTTTTCACACATTTTTACAGCTTCAAGTCCATCTTTTGCTTGGTCAATTTCAAAGTTTATTTCTTTGTTTGATTCCATATAATCATCTAAAAAAGCATCTAAAACCATACGGTTTGTTGCATTATCATCTACAATAAGAATATTCATCATCTTTTCCTTAGATTTATAATTTTACTAACAGTTCTTTTACACACTTTTTATAATCTTTCATTCCCTTTGAACGTTTAGAATGAAGGATAATGGGAGAACCTGATTCAAATTGCTGTGCGAGCTTAATATCTACACCAATTGGTGATAATAGTTTATTCTCTCCAAAAGAAGTTTTTACTTTTTTGACAGAATTTTTATGTTCCTCAACATGAGGGTTATACATTACAGGTAGTATAAAAACATCTGCAAGCTCACGTTTAAAATCAATGGCACTTTTATATAAAGCTCGCATCATTTGCCCAACTGCCACGACACCTAAATGATGTGGGACAAATGGAATGAGTACAGCGTCAGCTACTTCTAAAGAATTTTTTAATAGTGCATCAAATGTTGGAGGTGTATCTATGACACAATAGTCAAAAAATTCTGCAATTTCTTCACGTTCAAAACATCCTTTTAAAACACCACTTAAATCTGCAAACTCATATACATCAAAAAAGGCTAGTGCTGGTGAAAGAGTCAAATTTTCATGTACAGTTGGAATAAAAGTTTCACTTAGTGTCTTTCCTTGAAAAATAGAGTGTACCCCTAATGTTTCATTAAGGTCGCATCCTACACCAATTGAAGCATGACCTTGTGTATCAAAATCAAGAAGTAAAACAGAACCATGTTTTGCCAAACCACTTGCCACATTTACAGCTGTTGTCGTTTTTGCAGAACCACCTTTTCTATTACTAACTACAATGGTTTTCACTAGTGTCAAATCCTTCTAAAACCATTTGGAAAAGTTTTTTATTTTCTCCAAATTCATACTTGCAAGTATAACTTTTTTTATATGCCATTATTAACTGTATAATCGCTAAATGAATATCATCACAACTATCAAACTTGAGTAGAACTTCATCTGGAGCTTTCTCTTGTAAAAAATCTCTAAAAGAAACCACTTCATCTTCATAGATAACCGATTCAAAAGTCGCTTCACTGTTTTCATATGTAATTGCCATTTTGTATCCTTATTGTGGAATTTTAACTGTTTTTATAACATTAATGAGTGTGCCTTTTAAATCTAATACACCCTCAAGTTCTAAAAATTCTGTTCCCTCATCGTCATCAGAAGATTGCATAATTTGATTTTCTTGAATATGGGCAATGTCATAAATTTCATCTACTTTAATTGCAAAAACTTTATCTCCATTTTCATAAATAATGAGTTTTTGCAGAGAGTTTGCAACGGAATCTAACTGTACAGTAAAAGTATCTAAAGCCCCCATCGTTTTTGAATAAATATTGTTAATATCAACATCTAACATTCTTTTAGCTTCTAATTCATTGATTTGACTTAAATCTAAAATGTCCTGCCCTTTATGATGAAGTTGTTTATGATTTTCAACTAAATTATTAAAAATCGCAGCAATACTATCATCATAAGATGTAAAAGCATCTATCCATTTTCCAAGTTCACACATATGTGGGTTTGTTGTTTTTGTAAATTCACTTTTAGTATTTACCGCTATTTTAAGAGCATCAACCCAAGCACCATGTGCCCCTTTAAGCTTTTTAAATAGGACCTCTAGTTCTTCATCATAACTTATAAGACCGATTAACTTACGAAAACTAAGAACTTTAATCACTTTATCTTCATGACTCATCATACCATCTATAAATGGATGTTTATTAGGTATTGTAGTAAGCGCTTCAGCTTGTATAATTCTTTTTATATTTGCAATATCTAAAGCATATTTATTCGTTGCAACACTAAATACTATTAAATCAATCATTTTATCTCCTCTTTATGCGACTTCTATATCGTCTTTTAATTTTTGAGAAATTCCCAAAAGTCCTAGTGGATCCATAGCCATAATTATTTGACCATTTCCAAGTAAAGCTGTTCCACTAAAGAGTGGATGCCCTTCCATAATTCCAACTAATGGTTTTTGAACAACATCAAGTTGTCCTAAAAATTTATTTACAACGACAGCCAATAAATTATCTTTGATGTTCAGTACCACAACGGAGAGTGGTTCATTTTTCATATTTTCTTCATTAAGCATAGATTTAATAAATAAAAGTGGTATCACTTCTCCTCTCAAATAAACAAATGGTTCGTTATGAAGATACTCAATCTCAGAGTACTCAATTTTAACAGTTTCACTTACACTATCCATAGGAATACCGTAATGAATATCATTCATTTGAATATGAAGTAATGATGTTACAGCAAGAGACATTGGAATAGCAAGTGTGATTATAGTCCCTTTATTTGCTTCAGTTGTAATGTTAATCGTTCCGCTAAAACTTTCTATAGATTTTTTTACAACATCCATACCAACACCACGACCACTAAACTCTGTAATTGTTTCAGCCGTTGAGAGTCCTGGTAAAAGGACAAGCTCTGCTCTTTCACTATCACTAAGTGCATCTATCTGTTCTGAAGTCATTAAACCTTTTTCTAAGACTTTACTTGCTACCCGCTCGGTGTTGATTCCTGCACCATCATCAATGATTTCTATGATAATTCTATCTGACTGTGCATATGCTTTGAGTGTTACCGTTCCACTTGCATTTTTTCCTTTTTGTTCACGAACCTCTGGCATTTCTATTCCATGGTCTAGTGAATTTCTCATAATATGAATCATAGGATCAGCAAGCATTTCTATCATATTTTTATCAAGTTTTGTGTCACCACCTGACATTTCAAGTTTTACTTTTTTACCAAGTTTTTTAGCAATATCACGAACAAGTTTTGGATATCTATCAAAAACATAAGAGATTGGTAACATTCGCATACCCATGATCAAGTCTTGCAGTTGTTCTGATAAACGATTTATAAAAATATATTTTTCCATAATTTCGCGTTTAATGACATCATGTGTCATTGTCACTACATTATCTGCAAGGTATGGTAATGAGTTTTTAGCGACAAGTAGTTCGCCAACTACATTCATTAAAGAATCGATAGACACTTGGTCTATTTTAACTGTTTTACCTACTACCGCTTTCTTTGTTTCTTCTTTTTGTGCTACCTTAGAAACTTTTTTCACTACTGCTTTTTCTACAACTACTTCTTGAACAACTTCTTTTTGCACAACTGGTTTTGCAACAACTTCTATCGGTGTGGATACTTTTTCTTCATGTATAACTACTGGTGTTGGTGCTACAACGACCACTTCTTCTGTTGATAAACCTAAGTAAGATTCTAAAAATGTATTTAGTTCTTCTTTTGAAGTGAATTGAGCAGGAACATTATCAAGAAATTTTGCACTTTTTTGAATAATACTAGCAATTCTTTGCACATCATCATCATTTTGTACATAGATAAGTGCTTTATGTTGTTGTGTCAACATCTCATGAATAGTTGTTAAAATTTCTTCACTTACTTCATCTGTTGCTTCTGAAACATTTTCATCTTTTACTATTTCCCCTGCTTCACTTTGTGTTACTTTCTCTTCTACTGGTTTATCTGTAGATGGGCTTATGCTTCCATCTACTGTATAGACTTCACCTTTATAAAGATTTGCGAAAAAAGTACTTAATTTAGATGTATCTTCATCTTTTATAAGACCACAAATATTCAAAAATCTATTGAGCTGTGCATACTGTAAAGTTTCTGTTCCAACAAGTTCCATAGAATTTTTTACTTCATCGGCAATAGTAGCCAAATCAAAATCATCTGCAATACTTGCTAATTCTTTTAAAGAATCAATTTGTAAACCAGCATTTCCATTATCTACACTTAAAAGAGATTGTACATCAAGTGCTAAGATATGAAGTTCATCGATAAAGTTAAATAAAGAATCTTCAATCTCTTCAAAAGTACCATGAATATAAGCAACGATATAAGATTTTAACAATAAACCTTCTTCATCTTCTGTACCACTTAAAATAGATGTTGCATTATCATCTCTCATACATGAGTAAATCCCCAATACTTTTTCACCAAGTAAAGAGAGTGTATAGATAGGATCATTCCCATATACCATACAAGAATCATCAACATCAAAAATTACAGCATAAAAATTTTCTTTTTCACAATATGTTGCATCTATGGGAGGGTTAGTAAAATGCAGTTTAGGACTAGAAACACCTCGAAGGATTTGAAGTGGAATATTTATCAAGCTTTTTGGATCTTCCACACTAAGATATGGAGCTGTCCAAGGAGCTTCAACCTCTTCTTCTTTACCCATTTGCTTTGTAAGTTCTTGAACAATTCTCTCAACTGTTTCATCATCAGCATCGACGATATCACCACTCTCTTCAGCAGCTTCAATAAGATTCATAACTTCATCAAAGGCATCATAAAGAGCATCTGTCATGCTACTAGCAAATTCTATTTTATCTGCTCGGAGCATATCTAATAAATCTTCAGCATGGTGAGTAATGTTCTTTACCGACTCAAAACCAACAATACCACTTCCACCTTTAAGTGTATGCGCTGCTCTAAACACAGAGTTTAAAAGTTCAGGATCATCGCCACCTATTTCATCGATATTTTGATCAATAAAAGCTAAATTTTCTCTCGCTTCACTTAAAAACTGTTCTAATAATGGATCCATAATATCTCCTAGTTCTTTACTAATATATCAACATAAATTTTAAGTTGGTCTGGCTTAATTGGCTTTGTTTCAAACAAGTTTGCACCTACTTCGTAAGCATTCATTTTATCTTCTTCTTTAGCTTGAGTTGTAACCATAATCACGGGTACTGTTTTATTTTTATCTTGCTTACGCAAATCTTGAATAAAAGAGTAACCATCCATAATTGGCATATTAACATCGACTAAATACAAGTCAATATCATTATCCAAACTTTTTTCTAAAGCTTCCATGCCATTTTCAGCTTCTACAATATCAAGACCCATGGACTTAAGTATTGCACCATGGTAGTTTCGAACTGTTTTGGAATCATCTACAATCATTATTGTTGCCATCATACTCTCCTAAAAAAATTCTATTTCATCATTAGCATCTTCTGCTTGAGAAAACTTTCCTGAAAATCTTTCTTTCTTTTCTTTTGCTTCTTGCAACGCGAGGTTGAGTTTATCTTGTAATTTTTGTAAACTACCATTTGCTAAATCTTCATCACTTTTAAAAGCATGTGAAAAAACTTCTATACTACTTCTCATACTATTTATAGCTTCAATACTTGCATCAAGTTGCTGTGTAATAATATCTTGATACTGGAATGAAGATGCAATATCATCATCAATCTCAAGACCGTTCTTTTCCATATAAGTACTCATTTTCATTAAAGAATCACTTGATAATTCTTTAATATTTGTCTGAACATCTTTGATATGTTCTAAAAGTGCATCAACTGATTTTAAAATTAGCATCTCTAAACCCTTTTTAAGCTGGAAGTCTTAACACTCTAGTAATCGCTTGTTTTAACTGTGCAGGATTAAATGGTTTTACAATCCAACCAGTCAAACCTAAAGCTTTTCCTTGTACTTTTAACTCAGTTTTTGTTTCAGTTGTCAACATTAATGTTGGTGTTCTACTAGTAGCACCGTGAGAGCGTAACTCTTTTAAAAACTCTAAACCATTCATAACTGGCATATTTAAATCTGTAATTATTAAATCTGGTGTCATTCCTGCTTTAATCTCGGCTAGTGCTACAGTCGCTTCTGTATATTGTTTAACCTCTATTGGCATCGCATTCGTCACCATTCTTGTTGAAGCAAGGGCTGTTTCACTATCATCTACAAATATTACTAATGGCATTTTATTCTCCTAAAATTATTTTTGATATATTAAAGTAGTATCTACTTTTTTAGCTTTATAAACCGAAACTATTCGACTCATATACTCGGCATGTCCTAACAGAACATAACCACCTGGGTTAAGCATGTCATAAAATGTCATGGCAACCTCTTTTCTTGATGCATCATCAAAATAAATCAACATATTTCTTGAAAAAATAACATCAAATTTTCCAAGTGCTCTCATTTGAGCCTTATCAAAGATATTACAAACTTTAAAGTCTACAACACCTTGCAAATCTTCACTTAGTTCATATCCAAGTGCTTTTTTCTTAAACCATTTAGACAAAATATCTTTAGGAATTGCATGTATTGAGCGTTCTGAATACTTTGAAGCTTTAGCTTTTGATATAACAGTAGAGTCAATATCTATTCCTACAACTTCAATATCTCTCTCTTCAACAACTTTTCCCTCTTTTAAAATATGTAAAATCATCGAGTATGGTTCTTCCCCTGTTGAACAAGGTGAAGATAATATTCTAATAGGTTTATCTGCTGGCAACTTAGCATGTAACTCAGGTAAAATACTATTTGCAAGAACTTCAAACTGCTCTTTTTCTCTAAAAAAGTATGTTTCATTTACCGTCATTGCATTCATTAGTTCTTGAAATTCACTACCATCTTTATCTTCAAAACGAAGTTTAAAAAAGTATTTTCTAAAGTTATCTATATTTAACTCAGAAGCTCTTTTATCCATATATTTTGATAGCTTATCGTAATGTTTTTCTTTTTCTAAAAATATTCCACTTTTTCTATAGATAAATTCACCTAATTTAGCAAAATTTTCTGTGGATAATAGATAAGACATTCTTTTTATCCTTTTATCATTTTAACAGCACCATCTACTGCAAACTCTGCATAAAAATCTTCAGAAAATCGTTCTTTTAAAGACTCTAAAAGTGGGATATCTTCCATCTCGCCAATTTCACCCATATAATCAACTGCTGTCATTGCAACATTTATATCTTCCTCTGTTTCAAGAAGTTCTACTAACATGTCCCGTGATTCAGCAAAATCTACATCACCTAAAACATTGATAGCAAAAATTCTCAAATCTCTATCATCACCAATCAAGAACTTAACTATATAATATTTAATAGAATCACCAAAAACACGTAGTATTGAAATACCTAAATTTCTAATAAAAGCATTATTAAGCTTTAGTAAATCCATGATTTCTTCAATCGGTGCTTCTTCAACATCCATACCAGAGATAATAGAAGCAATTTTAGTACAAATTTCTTTGTCACCATCTTCATCATTCATATATTCTATCAAGTAGGGAGCGCCACCAAGTCTAGCTATCTCTTCAACAGCATAATCCTTGTGTTCTCTATTGTTTGTTGACTCAAAATACTGGGTAGCACCCTCAAGACTAGAAAATTCTGGAAGTTCTTCTACTACTTGTTCAATGTGCTTTTTTATTAATGCCATTTAAGTATCCTCTATTTTAGTGTCGCAATTTTTTTCAATATATTTTTAAAGTCTAGTTGTTCCATAACTCCACCTCTTTCATATGCTTCTCTTGGCATACCATATACAGTTGCACTCTCTTCACTCTCTCCAAGTGTATACCCACCAGCTTCACGGATTTTCACAAGTCCATTTGCACCATCATCTCCGATACCAGTAAGAATTACACCTATGATATTTTTACCATCAAATATTTCTAATGCACTACACATCATAGCATTTACACTTGGTTGAAAAAAGCTTTCACCTTTATTTTTATCTTCTCTCACAACGATTTTACCAGATACTTTTTTAGCAAAATTTAGATGTACACCACCTCTTGCTAAATAGATAGCACCTGGGAGAATTTCTGTATTTTGTGAACTTTCATATACAGGTAATACACTTGCATTCGCAAGTCTCTGTGCAAATGCTTTTGTAAACTGTGCTGGCATATGTTGTACTATACAAACAGGGTACTTATAGTTTGCAGGTAAAGAAGCACAGATCTGTTCTATCAGTCCTGGACCACCTGTGGAAGATCCAATTAAAACAATTTTAGAAATATCAAGTGAACTTTTTTGACTTGCATTATCTTCAGGTGTAGGAGCAGCACGTCTTCTTTCTCTTGCAGGTGGACGAGCTGTTTTCATTTGTAGTCTTCTTGGAGAAATACGACTCAATGTTTTAATCTTTTGTAAAATATCTTCTCTATTTATATCTTTACCAACATTCATAGTTCCCGGTTTTGCGATATAATCAATAGCACCAAAGTCAAGTGCATCCATCGTAATAGTTGCGTCTTCTGTAGTAAGCGAACTAATCATTAAAATAGCAGTTGGTTTTTTTTGCATAATCTGTTTTACAGCTTCTATACCATCCATAACAGGCATATTGATGTCCATTGTTATCACATCGAATTGTGTTGCTACGGCTTTATCAACAGCTTCTTTCCCATTTTTTGCAGTATCTATATCAAAACCAAGTTCTTCTATCATACTTGTTAATTGCTTTCTAACTAATGCTGAATCATCAACTATTAATATTTTTTTCGCCACTACACATCCTTTTTAACTACTATCTGATGAATATCCATCTGTAGTACTAATCGCTCACCATCATCAAGATACAGTACATTTGTAAAGTATTCATCATCTTCTTGACGTAATTGAGACTCTTGTATATGCAATATATCACTTACACTATCAACTACAAAACCTATTCTATTGTCATCTATATTACAAATAATAATTTTAGAGTCTTTATTTATCTTTGTTGGAACACCAAGTTTTTCAAATAAAGATACTATAGTTACGATTTGTCCACGTATATTTATGATACCCGCCACAGAATCTTCACTAAATGCTATTGCTGTTGTCTCCATTACATCTATAATTTCATCAACACTATCAACTTCAAAAGCGTACTCTTTTTCTAAAAGTTTAAAAACTATCACTTCCATCACATAATCAATGGCTTCATCTTTTTGTACATTTTTTGCATCTATAAAAGTGTCATTCGCGGAAAAAATATCCTGTAAAACATTCTCATCAAAATATGAGATTAATCTATCTTTAGTATGAATAACACCTGCAATTTTATTGTCTTTAAAAGAGTCTTTCATCTCTTCTACATCACTATGAGGTACATTTTGAATATCTACAATTTCATCGACTAATAGACCTACTCTTTTGTTATCAAAAGAAGCGACTAATATACGATCTTTATCCGTGTGATTTGCCTTAAAACCATAGTATATTCGTAAATCAATCACTAGAAGAAGTTCTTCACGAATAGTCATTAAACCCAAGACTTCAGGAGCAGTGCCATTAATCTCTGTTAGTTGCTGATCGACTAGAATAATCTCTTGTAGATATTCTATATTAAGAGCAAAGTGTTCTTTATAGATTGCAAAAATTAAAAATCGGCTACTATCTTCTTCTTTTGAAAGTTCTTGTATGATTTTTCCATTTTTAACTTCATCTACTTCTATTTTTACTCTATTGATTCGAGATACTAATATTTCTAAAGACATTACTTGTATAAGCATGTTATCATATTTGTACACACCAATAACAGGGTCATTGTCGTTCTCAATGTACTCAATATTTTCTTGAATAATATTTACAGTATCATACACTTCACTTACTAAAAGAGAGTTACTTGAGTAGGGGTCATTTAAACTTACTAACCTTGTTTTACTCGCATCGTAATCAACTTCAGACATATTAAGTAGTAAATTGAAATCTAGTAAAGAAACAATATTTCCAGCTACTGCACATAAACCTCTCACGCCACGAGGTCTCAGTGGTAAGGGCATAAGCATAGGCACACGAGAAATCTGGTTTATATCTTCTGTTGATATACCATAACTCTCTGTACCATTTTTTATGATTAATATTTCTTCAACTTGCATCATATCTACCTAGTTTATCCCTGTTGTAGTTCATCAGCCATTACAGCAAGCTCTTCAACACCTTCTCCAATACGAGAAACTGTTTCAATGATGAGTTCACTTGCACGACGAGATTCCATCGCATTCCTAGCACTAAGTTCTACTGCTTTTTGTACTTCACTTACACCAATGGTAACTTGATTAATCCCTTCGATATTTTGATCATTTACTGATTTTAGTCCTGCATATCTATCAAGCAAATCTACAAGCATATCAGTAATTTTAACAATATCTTCTATAAGTAAATCAAGTAAATCTTCTTCACTTCCTTGCGATACTAAAAGACTTGTCCAATCAGTTTTGACAGTATCAATCTCAGAATTCATTGATTCTACTATATCATTAATCTTTTCAGTATTTGTACTAGAGTCTTTTGCTAAGTTACGGATGTCTGAACTAACAACTGCAAAACCTTTTCCAAAATCACCAGCACGTGCTGATTCTATTGATCCACTTATTGCAAGCATATTAAGCTGTACTATTGAGTTGGAAATATTACCAACTGTTTTGTCTACACTTTTTGTTTCTTTGACGATAACATTAAGTTCACTTGCAGCTGCATTTCCATTAGTAATAGACTCACTAAATGCATTTCTAACATCAACAACTGTTGATTTAACTGTGTTAAAAGAGGTCTTTAAAAGGTCAAAGTTTCTTCGTGAAATACTAATGAGTGCATCTATATCTTTAGCAGCTGCTAAACTTTCACCAATAAGTTCTTTATTTGTTAAAACACTTTTGTTTGTTGAATGAGACGAAGATTCTATCTGATTTAAAGAAGATGTTACATCTTCAAGTGCATTTTGGATATCATCCATATTACCACCAATCGTGTCTGCAGACATTGCAATATCTTCAGCAGATTTCATAGAGTCTGTAGAGTACTTTAGCTCTTCTGAGAGTGAAGAAAGCTCTTTTATATCATCTTCAGTTTGAGCAAGTGCATCTGATTGGATTTCTATTCCATTGAGTGTTTTCTCAACTGAAAGTGCAATATCACTTGATGCACTTGCAATATCTTGTGAACCAGAATTAATTTTACTAATCAAACCGTCTAATGTTCTTGTATATGAGTTGATGCTTCGTGCAGCTTCTACAGAATAAACCGCTATTTTAGTGAGCTCTTCCATTTTAAGACTTAAAGCATTTCCTTTTGTCCCTGTACTTGAAATGATAACAGTAGTAGAACCAATACTTTTTATAATACTGTCTATACTCGACTGAATTTTATTTACAAGTTCTGAGATAAACTCAGCATTTTTCTCACTTTCTCCAGCTAAAGCACGTGTTTCATCTGCAACTACAGCGAAACCTTTTCCATGCTCTTTTGCACGAGATGCTTCAATAGCAGCATTGAGTGCTAAAAGGTTTGTCTGATCTGCAATCTTAGCAATAAAACCAACTGCATCACCAATGTTTTGTGAAGATTCTTTTAACTCTTCACTTTTTCTTGAACTATCTGTAGCAACTTTTACAGATTTATCCATTCTTTTTACTGAATCATTAATAGTATTTACAGCTGCTGTAATACCATCTCCAGCAGCTAATGTTGATGAGATAACACTTTCAATTGTTATGTTCATATTCATAATATTTCCAGTGATACTCTTCACATTTACCAGTGCTTGATCACTTGCACCACTATTTTCTTCAGCTGCTGTAGCAATCTGTTCCATTGATGATTTTAGCTGTTCTATTGCACTTACACTCTCTTGAGCATTCTCTAAAATAGTCATGGAAATACTTGCTATACCTTCACTAATTTGCTGTTGTTTTGCCAAAGTTCTTTGTTTTCTTTTATCATTACTTGAAGCTACAGATGTAGAAGCTGAAACTGAACCGCTCTTTTTTACTAATGCCATTTTATAATTCCTTTACTTACTAATCTAAGGTTGCATAAAGCTCTTGAGCTTTTTGTATATCTTCACGAGATGGTTTAACTCTAATAGAAACAAATTTCACATTACCATTTTTATCGACTGAGCGTAAAACAGTTGCATATACCCAGTAAAAACCACCACCCTTACGAGTGTTCTTCACATAACCTGTCCAAAATCCTTTAGACTGTACATCATCCCACAAAGACTTAAATGCAGCACGCGGCATATCTGGATGACGAACAACATTATGCGGTTGTCCTAGTAAATCTGCTTCACTCATATTGGCTACTTTTAGAAATGAATCACTTGCATAAGTAACTATACCTTTATCATCTGTTTCAGACAATAGGTATAAATCACTGTATAGTACTTCACCATCTTCTAAAAATGTTAGACCTTCAGTACTTATATCATTATTATTATTTGACACACTAAACCTCCAAGAAAAATTAACTTTTGTTAGAATACTCTTTAAAAACTAAAAGTAAATTGAAATTGAAGTTTTTTAAAGATTTTTACAGGAATTGTAACATTTGAGGTTTTTAAGATAAGTTTGGATTATATTTATAAGAAGATGAACAAGGTTAAACCCCTTGTTCTAGGGGTTTTAAGAAAAAACTAGATATTGTCGCGGATTTTCAACTGTGCAACTAAAGCATTATAAGCTTCTTTATTAGTTCTTTTAAAGTACTTCATTAAACGACGACGTTTACCAACTAGTTTAAGTAAACCTAAACGTGAAGCATGATCTTTTTTAAACACTTTTAAGTGCTCTGTAAGCTCTGCAATTCTAGTTGTTAAAAGTGCGATTTGAACTTCACTTGAACCTGTATCTGTTTCATTACGACCGTATTTTGTAACGATCTCTTGTTTTTTAGCCGAATCTAAAGCCATTATAGCCTCCTGATGGGTATATTTATCTAACATTTATGACATACATAAAGTTGAGTAAGAATTATATCTCATTTAATCTTTAATTAATATAATTGTCACTAGAATATGTCTATGAAAAAAGTCCTAATTGTTGATGATAGCCAGACTATTCTATCTCTTATAAAATCAGAAATAGCTCAACACACTAATATTGACCCTTACTATGCAGAAACTTATAAAGAAGCAAATAAACTCATACGTCAGCATCAAGGAAAATTTCATGCTGCACTTTTAGACTTAGCATTGCCTGATGCACCAAATGGTGAGATAGTAAAACTAGCAAATGCAAGTAAAATTCCAGCTGTTATACTTTCAGCAACGATGAACCAAGAGCTCAAAGATTCTGTCATAAACAAGGATGTTGTAGATTTTGTACTTAAAGACAATCCCGCTAGTATCAAATTTGCAATCAATGCAATACAAAGAACTTTACATAATTATGATACAACTATTTTAGTTGTAGATGATTCACCACTTTACAGACAAACATTGAGAGAGAGTCTTACGCGTATTCATTTAAATGTAATTGAAGCAGAAAATGGAGAAGATGCCTTAGAAAAAATAAAAAACAATCCCCATATCTCACTTGTTATTACAGACTATGAAATGCCAAAGATGAATGGTATCACACTCACTTACAATCTTCGAATGCACTTCCAAAAAGATGACCTTGCGGTTATTGCAATGAGTTCTCTTACAAAAGAAGATGTAGTAAATAGTTTTTTACGAGTAGGTGCAAATGATTTTATAAATAAACCTTTTACTCATAGTGAGGTTGTCACACGAATCAATGCAAACCTAGACCTCATAGACTTATTTAAAACATTAAAAGATGTGGCAAACAAAGACTTTTTAACAGGTATGTTTAACCGTCGTTACTTTTTTGATAGCGGTGTACCAATTTTTAAAAAGAACAAACGAAAAGTATATCCAATTGCTATTGCAATGATTGATATAGATAAGTTTAAAAATATCAACGATACTTATGGACATGATGTTGGTGATGATGCTATAAAAGAGATAAAAACAATCCTCGACGATAATTTAAGAGATTCCGACTTAGTGTCTCGCTTTGGTGGAGAAGAGTTTTGTATCTTACTCGAAGAAATAAATCTTATAAACTTAAAAAAATTATTTGAAAAAGTTCGTCTTGCATTTGAAACGAATGTCATAGAAACAAATGGTATAAAAATTTCTTATACTATTTCAACAGGTATTTGTTATGGCTTAATGGATACACTTGATGATATGATTAAAATGTCTGATGAAGCACTTTATGAAGCAAAAACAACAGGAAGAAATAAAGTAGTTATAAAAGAAATCCTTTAGTTTCAAATACTTTTGCTATAATATAAACTTTAAATCACTTAATGAAAGTTTAACCAACATGCTTATAACTCGTGCTAGCGAATATGCTATTTTATCTCTTATTTTACTCGCAAAAACTAAAGAACCTCAAGATAGTGAAACTCTCTCACGTGAGTTATCAATCTCTAAAAGTTTTTTGGCAAAAATCCTTCAAGCACTTGCAAAAAATGGTATCTTAAAATCATATAAAGGTGTTAATGGCGGCTTTACCTTAGCAAAAGAAGTTCACGCTATCAATATGCTAGAAATTATGTCTTGTGTAGAAGGTAAAGCACCTGCAGTTTTTGACTGTGCATCATCTGAAAGTGACTGTCCTTCAGATAAAGCAGATATATGTAGTATTTGGCCATTTTTAAATAGACTTCAAGGTAAAATAGATTCTTTTTTAAAAGAGCTTACCTTAGCAGATATTTTAGAAGATTAAACTTTGGCTAGAAAACTTACCCTTAAACAACAAGTTGGTCTTTCACTAAACTTTTTACTTGGTCAAAAAGATCTCAGTGTAGTTATCTTTGTAATGGCAATTCTTGCTATTATTATAGTTCCTCTACCTTCAGCAATGCTCGATGTCTTGCTTACTGTTTCCATGTCAATAGCTATTTTAATATTGCTTATATCCTTATATATTCCAAAGCCTACAGACCTAACAACTTTTCCTACTCTGATCCTTATTATCACACTTTTTAGGCTTTCACTCAATGTAGCCACAACAAGAATGATTTTAAGTCATGGGCATGAAGGCACTGAGAATGTAAGTAGTATTATCACAAGCTTTGGTGACTTTGTTGTAGGTGGTAACTTTGTTATAGGAATTATTGTTTTTTCCATTTTAGTACTTATTAACTTTATGGTTATAACAAAAGGTTCAACCAGAGTTGCAGAGGTTGCAGCACGATTTGTACTTGATTCAATGCCTGGTAAACAAATGGCAGTTGATGCTGACTTAAATGCTGGACTTATAGATGATGCTGAGGCCACAAAAAGACGTGCCTCAATCTTGCAAGATGCAAACTTTTATGGAGCGATGGACGGTTCTTCTAAGTTTGTTAAAGGGGATGCAGTTGCTGGTATTATCATTACACTCATTAACATCATTGGAGGATTCCTAATAGGTGTCTTTCAACATGGAATGAGTGTTGGAGACAGTGCACAAGCCTTTACTCTTTTAACTATTGGTGATGGTCTTGTTGGACAAATCCCAGCACTGATTATCTCAACTGCTACAGGTATTATGATTACTCGTTCTTCTGGTGATGGTGATAACTTTGCAGAAGGTACAATTAACCAGATGATGGGTAACTCAAAAATAATGATGATTGTTGGTTTCATTATGATTTTGTTCGCGTTAGTCCCAGGTTTACCTACTGCTTCTATGGGATTTGTTGGTATCATGTTCGCGCTTCTAGGGTGGTCAATATACAAATATGATAAAGGTGAGTTAGATATTTTAAATGTTCAAAGTTTTGCGAGTACTAATCCTTCTGATATTGCTGCAAAAGAAAAAGAAGCACTTAAACCAAAAAAGACAAGAGAAGAGATAGCAAAAGAAGAAGAGAGTGCCCTCGAAGATATCTTAAAAGTAGAAATGCTGGAACTAACCCTTGGCTACCAACTCATTCGACTTGCAGATGCAGCGCAATCTGGTGATTTACTTGAACGTATCCGTTCTATGCGACGTAAAATTGCAAGTGATTTTGGTTTTTTAATGCCTCAAGTACGGATACGAGATAATCTTCACCTACAACCACAGCAGTATCAAATCCTTTTAAAAGGTGTGTCCATCGGTGAAGGTACTATCATGCCTGACAAATTTCTCGCTATGGATAGCGGAATGGCAACGGGTGAAATTGAAGGAGAGTCAACGAAAGAGCCTGCTTTTGGTTTAGATGCACTATGGATAGATCCAGAACAAAAAGAAGATGCAATCATAAACGGTTATACAGTTGTCGATCCATCAACTGTAATTTCAACACATATGAGTGAGCTTATTAAACGAAATGCAGAAGAACTATTGACTAGACAAGAAGTCCAAACTCTCATAGAAAAGATTAAAGATGACTTTCCTGTTATTGTGGATGATGTTTATAAAGTTGCAACTGTTGGACTTATTCAAAGAGTCCTCAAAGCACTTTTACATGAAAATATTCCACTCAAAGACATGCTCACTATTTTAGAAACAATCGCTGATATTTCAGAATTTACTAAAAATGTTGATGTCATTACAGAGCAAGTACGCGCCAAATTATCTCGAATCATCACACAAATGTATGCAAGTGATGATGGAGTCATAAGACTTCTTACTTTTGATACCACAAGCGAGCAACTCATGCTAGAAAAATCACAAGAACAAGATGGAAATAGAAATCTTTTACTCAATGTTGGTGAAATCAATGCCCTTATTCAAGCAACAAGTACCAAAGCATCTGAACTTTTACAAAAAGGGGTTTCTCCTGTTGTAATAATCGTAGACCCGCAACTCCGTCGTGGTGTTGCTGAAATATTTGAACGTTTTTCTTTAGATGTTGTCACACTTTCTCATGCTGAGATTGATGCAAGTGCCACGTTTGAAGTTATGGGTTCCATCACTATAAATGCACAAAATACATAAAGGTAAACAATGAACAAAACTATCCACCACCTCTCACATATAGATCTTGATGGCTATAGCTGTCAACTAGTAATGATGTATACTCCCTATACAAAGTTTAATTACAATGCGAACTATGGTGCAGAAGTCAGATCGAAACTAGACCTAATCTTAGAAATGATAAAAAATGATAAAAAAGATTCTCTCATCTTAATTTCTGACTTAAACCTTACCGCTGATGAATCTCAATGGATTACCCAAGAAGTTGCAAAGCTCAACAAAAGTGGTTTAGGTGTAACTCTTACCCTTTTAGACCACCATGGTAGTGGTGCACAAAGTGCTAAAAAATATGACTGGTACTATCTTGATGAAAGTCGATGTGCTACTAAAATTGTTTACGATTATGCAAAAGAAAATTTTGAGTTTGATGAACCAAAATGGATGGAAAGTTATGTCAATGTTGTTAATGCTGTAGACCTTTGGAAACAAGAAGAAGTAGAGAACTTTGAATATGGCAAAGTTTGTATGCGTCTTGTTACTGAGACTCGTGAACTCAACCGTGTTATGTTTGCAAATGAAGACTCAAACTATAAACTTACACTTTTACATGAAGCAGCAAAAATGATTACTATAGATAATGCTCCTATTGTTTTGGATGAAAGTATCCATAAAATCAAAAAAGAATTTTTCAAAGAAAATGAAGATAACACTTTAGATAACCTTGCTACAAACTATGTCGTCAAACTTCTTGGTGACAAAAAAAGTACTCACACTATCTACTATAAAGGTTACAAAGGCTTTTTAAGTTATGGTGTTGGAAATACTTCCATCGTTGGAAATGGTTTTTTAGTAGCTTTTCCAGAGTATGATTTCATCGTTGATGTAAGTTACCGTGGAGCAATGAGCTTACGTGCAAACTATAAAGTAAGTGTTGCACAAATCTCAAAAGAGTGGGCAAATGGTGGTGGTCATCCAAATGCAGCAGGTGGGCGTATCATGGGATTTAAAGAACAGTACCGTTACGACAAAGTAAAACAACAGATAGAATCTCTTATCAATGATAAAGAGTCTCGTGCTGGTGATTTAGACTATAAACAAGAAGATTAATTATTTAAAAAATATCGCTCAACACCATTAGCAAGGCCAAACGCAAGTTTGTTTTGGTACTTGTTACTTACTAATCTTTTGGCTTCTGTTGGATGTGTTATAAAACCAACTTCTACCAAAACAGCAGGCATTTGAGCCCCTACTAAAACCCAAAAAGGTCCATCTCTAACACCTGCATCTTTTACTTTTTTATAACTCTTGTTGAGTGAAGCTAAAGCACCTCTTTGTAAATCAATCGCTAGTTTATTTGCTGCAATAATATTGTGTGAATTGAGAGTATGTAAGAAGCTCTCTTTACCATAATAATCCATTTCACTCAACTCTGCTTTATTCTCTTTTGCCGCTACTCTTTTTGCTCTCTCTGAACGCGATGTTGACAAGAAGTACGTCTCGAGTCCCTGTGCTTTTTTTGCATTTTTTGCAGCGACAGCATTTGCATGAATACTTATAAAAATATCTGCATGCTTTTTATTTGCAAATTTTGTTCTATTACTTAGCTTCACAAACTTATCGTTATCTCGTGTCATATATATTTTAAACCCACGCTTTTTTAAAATCTTTTTTAATTTTTGAGCAATTTGAAGAACAAGCACTTTTTCTCTATATCGTTTATATCCAACAGCACCAGGATCCTTACCACCATGCCCAGCATCTATTACTATAACTTTATTTCTATCAAGTCGTATTGGGGCAGTAATATGTGGGGTGCTTATGACTTTTTTGTAGCTTTTTACACGTATGTTTATAATTAATTCATTCTGAGAATACTTAAAATTTATTTTTACTTTTTTAGAATTTTCAATTGAGAGTCTTAATGTATTAAGCTTATGTTGTGAAAGTTTTATCTTGTCAATATACTTTTTATGTAGTGTCTGAGAAGCTTTCAATGAAGCAGCATTCACTTCAAAAACATATATATATTTCTTGTTATTTTTATCATATTTAGTAAAATAATTAATTTGATTTGATTTTAATTTTTTACTAAAATATAAAACTAGTTTACTCTCTTTCCAACGAATAGATTTTAACTTATTGGATGCAGTGTATTTTAGCTTACTCTTTTTTTTCTTTATATTTTTATGTATTGTTTTTTTGTTTTTTTGTTTTTTGTAAGAATTTTTAGAAAGTAAAGAAAGTTCTTTTTCATACTGTTCTACATCAATATGTAAGCTATTTCCACTTTTAACAATCCCTTTGAGTGAACTTTTTAAAAGCCTCTTATCATCTTTCATAAGTGCACGAAGATAGAGATTTTTATAATCATTATAAGCACGGAACTGATTACTTTTATTGTTCCCCTGCATAAAGCCATTAGCACGCTTTAAAATAGCACTGTTACTTAAAGCACTCAATGAAAGAGTTAAAAAAAGAAGTAAGAAGAGTGAACGCAACATTAAATGCTATTCACCATTCATAAGTTTATCGACAAGCTCTTTTACAGTTATAACTTCATTGAGTTTATAACCATTGGTTCCTGAAAAGAAAAGACCTGTTTCTAAGTTTCCTTCATAAGCATCACTTAGTCTATCTGCGATACAAAAACCGACTTCTTTTGCTTCAACACCACGATTACAAGGTGCTACACAGTTTGAAATACATTTAATATCTGGACCTTCACGTTTAGCGACTAAGTGCGTTAAGTTAGTCACAACACCTTGTGCAGGATAACCAACAGGAGAACCCATAAGTTGAATATCACCTTCTTTTGCATCGAGTAAAACTTTTTTGAAGTTTGCATGTGCATCACACTCATAAGTACCAATAAAACGTGTTCCCATCTGAACACCTCTTGCCCCTAATGCCATCATCTCTTCGATGTCTTTTTTGTCCCAAACACCACCAGCAGCAAATACTGGGATATCACCCCATTTAGCTGCTTCTTCAACAACTGGGGCAACAATATTTTCAAGTTGAAATTCTGGCATTTTACATTGCTCATACGTAAAACCTTGATGTCCACCAGACTTTGGACCTTCAACTACAACTGCATCAGGAAGTCTGTCATAACGTTTTTTCCAACGCTTACAGATGATTTTCAATGCTTTAGCAGAAGAAACGATAGGAACAAGTGCAACATCAGGATACCCTTCTGTAAACTCTGGCATATTTGTTGGAAGCCCTGCTCCTGTAATAATTATATCTATACCTAACTCACAAGCATTTCGAACAACATCACCATAACCACTAATAGCATAAAGAATGTTGGCTGCAAGTGGTTTATCTCCTGAAATCTCTCTAGCACTTTTTATAATCGCTTCAAAACCATCTTTAGAATAAAAATTTTGTTCACTTAAAGGTCTGTTGGAAACTAATTTACCTGCGAATTCTTTATCATTAAAATAACCTGTTCCAACTGAACTGATAACACCAAGTCCACCCTCTTTTGAAACATTTCCAGCGAGTTGATCCCAACTGATTCCAACACCCATACCACCTTGAATGATTGGCTTTTCTATTGTGTATTTTCCAATTTTTACCGAGTTAAAGCTCATTAGTTTACCTTTAATTTTGCAAATTTTCTTTTACCAACTTGGAGCAAGTACTCACCCTTTGTTAGCTGTAACTTTTCATCAGTTACTTTTTCTTGGTTTATTTTAACACCACCTTGCTTAATATCTCGCCTTGCTTGTGAAGTAGATGGCTCAATGTTACAATCTTGCAAGGCTTTAGCAATCCAAATCTCACCTTCACATGAAAATTCGGCAATATCTGTTGGAATTTGGCTTTTTGCATGCACTTTATCAAACTCTATTTTTGCACTATTTGCTTCTTCTTGAGAGTGAAAACGAGCAGTTATTTCTAATGCTAAATCTTCTTTTACTTTTTTTGGATGTAAAGTTCCATTTTCTACATCTTTTTTCATTTGTGCTATTTCATCTAAAGTTTTTGTGCTTAAGAGTTCAAAATATCGCCACATGAGGGTGTCACTAATACTCAGTACTTTTCCAAACATATCATTTGGTGCATCAGTTACACCGATATAATTTCCTAAAGACTTACTCATTTTTTGCACACCATCAAGACCTTCTAAAATTGGCATCATTAAAACTGCTTGTTGTTTCTTAATGTCATATGCTTTTTGAAGCTGTCTTCCCATAAGTAAGTTAAACTTTTGATCCGTTCCACCTATCTCTATGTCTGATTTTAAATGAACACTATCGTATCCTTGTAATAAAGGGTACATAAACTCACTGACAGCGATAGGAGTTTGAGAAGCATAACGCTTTGAAAAATCGTCGCGTTCAAGCATACGAGCAACTGTAAGATTAGATGCTAGTTGTAACATCCCTGCAGCACCTAGTGCGTCAAGCCATTCATTATTGTAGACTATATCAGTTTTATTTTCATCGAGTATCTTAAATGCTTGTGTTGTGTATGAAGCAATATTTTTAACAATATCTTCTTGTGTTAATACTTTTCGCGTTGCACTTTTCCCTGTAGGGTCTCCAATCATTGCGGTAAAACTACCGATGAGAAACTGTACACGTCCACCATACTTTTGAAAAGCAGCAAGTTTTTGTAAAAGAACAGTATGTCCTAAATGTAAATCAGGTGCAGTAGGATCAAAACCAGCTTTGACAGTATAAGTTTTACCATCTTCATAATATGCTTTGAGTAGTTTTTCTATGCGTTCTACATCAATAATCTCTGCTGTTCCTCTGTTTATCTCATTAAGTGCTTTTTCTATCATCTTTTTCTCTTTATATTAATTTTTATAAGCATCATCGGCTCGAATGAGCTGTATTACTTTGATTTTATTATCTAATTTTGCTTTAAGTTCATGGACATCACCATTTTTAGCAGTAAAACCAATTTCACAAAATTTTGCATATTCATTTATATTTTTTCCTAGTTCTATAGAACTTATATCTATCTCTAATTTTGCCAAATAAGTTAAAAAGTCTGCTAGTGCTCCTTTTTTATTGTGAAGCGATGCGATTAACTTATAGTTATAATTATGTTTTGTTTCCCATGTTACAAATACCATTTCTTGTTCTTCTTCAAGATATTTATTTGCATTACTACATAACTTATGATGTACATGTACCTTTGACTTATCTAAAAAACCTATGATTGGGTCTCCAGATTTTGGGTGACAACAATAATCAAATACTACATTAGAGACACTTGAAGCACTAGTAATCGTTACTCCTGATAGTGTCGTAGACTTGAGTTTAAACTTATGACGAGACATGAACCTTTTAAAACGATTGTTTTTACCTATATCGTTAATATATGTCGCTACTACTTTTTTAAAGTAATCTACCTCACAAGCAATATTCTCATAATTTTCATACTTATTAACACCTAGCCACTCTTCAATTCGGGAATTATTTAAACCCATTACCGTTGCTATTATATTAACACTTGATTTTGTATTTATTTCTCGTATACGTGCATTACAATTGAGTCGCATGTTAGTCTGTGCTCGTGAAGTTTTAACAGCATCTAGCCATGAACAACGTGTTTGTAAAGTATCGCTTGTATTAACTCTGACTATATCTCCATTTTTAAGCTCACTTAAAAGTGAAGATTTTACTTTGTTAAGGAGTGCTGATACAGCATTATTACCGACTTCAGTATGTACAGCATAAGCAAAGTCTAAAACGACAGCCCCACGGGGAAGAGTAAAAGCTTCACCTCGTGGCGAAAATACAGTTATATCTTCACTGTATAAATCATTTTTTATCAATGCATAAAAATCTTCTACAGACTCATTTTGATACTGTAAATTATCTAACCAGTCTAATTTAATGTTGTCCCCACCACTCTTGTACTTCCAGTGAGCAGCAACACCAAGTTCAGCAGTTTTATGCATTTCAAAAGTTCTAATTTGTACTTCAAAAATAGCACTATTGTTAAAAACCGTGGTATGAAGTGTTTGGTATCCATTCTCTTTTGCAACAGCAATATAATCTTTAAACCGAGAACTTAATGGTTGAAAATTAAGGTGAATAAGTCCTAAAATATTATAACACTTCACAGCATCTGTAGTTAAAATTCTAACAGCTAAAAGGTCCAGCACTTCGTCTATACTCACACCTTTTCTCTGCATTTTTAAATAGATAGAGTACTTATGCTTTACACGAGAGAGTATTTCAATGTCATCTTCACAAAATCCATTACTTAGTAAAAGTTTATGTAAAGACTCTTTAAAATCATTTAAACGCATTTCAATCGCATGATAATTTGTATCTAAATAATTATCTATATGGTGTTTATCTTCTTTAAAAAGATAAGAAAAGCTTAAATCTTCTAAAATATTTTTTAAAAAACTAATACCAAGACGATGTGCAATGGGTGCATATACAACAAGTGTCTCTTCTGCTATACGAATCTGTTTGTGCTCTGCTAGTGCATCTAGGGTAAGCATATTATGCAGTCTGTCACAAAGCTTGACAACTAAGACACGAACATCACCGATACTAGCTAAAAGCATCTTGCGAAAAGAGAGTGCAGAGACAACTAAACGTTCATTTGAAGTTGATGGTATGAGTTCACTATCTCGAATCTTATCTATTTTAGTCAGTCCGTCAACAAGACTTGCAACATTTTCACCAAAAAGTTTTGCTATATCATCACAAGTCGTTTCTGTATCTTCAACTACATCATGTAAAAGTGCAGCAATTGCCATAGAAACATCATTAGTTATAGAAGAAACGATGGAAGCAACTAAAATAGGATGTACAATATAAGGTTCTCCACTCTTTCGTGTTTGATGCGAATGTGCATCAATAGCATAAGCAAGGGCATGTTCTAATGTAGGAGTTTTTTCTATTTGAGTAAATAGATAATGTGATGCCGAGTCAACATCTTTAAGATGTTTAACTTTATCGATTTGTACTTGACTCAGACCCAAAAAAGACTACTTTTCTATGTCAATAAAGCCTTCTATAACAATAAGACCTTGTGCAAGTTCCATTAAAGCCAAATCTGCTGGTTTGATACTTTTTGGATCTATATTTAACTTACTTTCAGCACCATTTTCTAACTCATCACATCTAGTAGAGATTGCTATAGCAATTTGATAGCTATCTAATTTTGGGTTATCTTGTAGTATTTTCGCTGTTAATTCTTCTGTTTTCAAATTATTTCCTTATTATTTTACTATTGAGCAATTATCCATATTGCCATTTACAATGTCTAAAAGATTATCTTTCACAGACATATCGCATACGATGATTGGAAGTTTGTTATCTTTTGCAAGTGCAATAGATGTATCATCCATAACTTTAATATCATCTTTCAATGCTTCATCATATGTGATTTCTGAAAGTTTCACTGCATCATCATATTTTGCAGGGTCTTTATCATAAACACCATCTACTTTCGTTGCTTTAATGATAACTTCTGCACCAATCTCTACTGCTCTTAAAGTAGCCGCTGTATCTGTAGTAAAGAAAGGGTTTCCTGTTCCAGCTGCAAAAATCACAACACGACCTTTTTCTAAATGACGAACTGCCTTACGATTTATATAAGGTTCTGCAATTTGTTCCATCTTAATAGCTGTCTGCATACGAACTTGAAGTCCTGCATGTTCACAAGCTTCTTGCATAGCAACACCGTTAATAACAGTTGCAAGCATTCCCATATAGTCACCAGAGGTTCTTTTAATTATTCCATCTTCAGCAGCTGTTACACCACGAATAATATTACCACCACCGATTACTATTCCAACTTCAACACCAGCATTTACAAGTGTCTTAATCTCATTTGCTATATACTTCAATATCTGAGTATCAATCCCATGACCTGCTTCACCAGCAAGAGCTTCACCTGAAAACTTAACTAAAACACGTTTGTTAGTCATGCACACACCTTTACAAATTTAAAATTCTTGTATTATAGTGAATAGTCGCTTTAAAAATGCTTTAGACCCCCTTTTACACATTGTGTTTTTATTATCTATATTAATATTAACTATAAGCTATATTTAATATAAGTTCTTGTATAATTTCGGCCAAGTTCAGGAATAAACTGAACAAATAATAAAAATTAGAATTTATAAACTTTTAAACTAAATTTAAGGAATTTAAAATGGCAACAGAAAATACAACAGAGAAAAAAGTAGCTCCTAAAAAAGCAGCAGCACCAAAAGTAGAGAAAAAAACAGCAGCTCCTAAAGTTGAAGCAAAGAAAACTGTAGAAGTTAAAGAAGTAGCAACTAAGGTTACAGACGCAGCAGCAAAAGTAACTGATACAGTTACAGAAGCAGCAACTAAAATTACAGATACTGTTACAGATGCAGCTAAATCAAGTGTTACAACTGTAAAAGAAACAGCAACTAAAATTACTGACACTGTTACAGATGCAGCTAAATCAGGAATTGATACAGTTACAGATGCAGCAAAAACAGGAATCGATAAAGTTTCTGACACAGCTAAATCAGCAGTTGATACAGTTAAAGATACTTACACAGATGCTGAAACAGCAGTTAAAGATGCAAGAGTTTCTGGAAATTCTAGAGCTAAAAAAATCTTAGCAGCATTCATAGATGACAAAGCAAACAACACTGTTGTTGATTTTGTTGGATATATCGGTGAAGCAAGTGCAGTATGTGCAACTATCGGTTGTGCTCCAATGACTTTTTCAGCGAGTAAAGTAAACACTCTTTACAAAAAAATCACAGCATAATTTTTCAACTTTCCTTTTTAGGAAAGTAACCTCTTTATTTAAGATAAACACATTTAACACACATAAGACTTCTTTTAACATCAGAAAAGTTAAAAGAGTCTTTCTTTCTCCTTACTATTTCCTTTTTGTAAGTCTCTATGCATTATAATAAACATTATATTTAAAAGTAGGTCTATGAGCTGGTTAAATTTTTTCCAAACAACACAAACACTTAAACATACATTTGGTCGTGGTATCAATGCACAGATTTCCCCCCAAGAGGAAGAACTCTTTATTCAATCAGATGAAGCATTTGAGAAAAAAGAGATTTTAAAAGCCTATGAGCTTTTTTTTGAGTCTCTTATAAACTTTACACAAGAAAAAAAGAACAATAACATTACTTATAAACGTGTAAAAGACACACTTGAGTTTACTATCTTCCAAGGCTGTGCAACAGTTACTGGTCGTATAACAGAACAAAATCTTCTTGCTGAAGCAAAAATCGTTAAAAAAGCCAATGCAAATGTAGCACTTAAACGCTATATCTTAGAGAGAAACTATCAACTCACTTATGCATATTACTTTACAGATGATGAAAATATAAAACTTAAACTCTCGTATGACAACATAACGATGAGTCCTCAAAAGATTTTTTTTCCTCTTCGTGAGATTGCTTTAAATGCAGATTTTGATAAAGAGCATATTAAAAGTGAATTTCCTAGCATAAAGATTGAAGATACTACACATATAAAAGCCCTTGAACCTCAAGAAGCAAAAATCAAGTACAACTTTTTACGCAAATGGATAGAAGATGTAGAAAAAAAAGTCCTTACACTTCCTTCAAATGACAATGCTTCCATGCAAGCTTTTTTGTATTTAAACCTTCTATTTAAAATTGACTATCTTCTTGTACCTCGGTATAAAATTTCTCAAAAACTTAGTAAAACTATTTTAGAATATTTTGAACAAGACAGTTCAAACATAGAGTTTAAAAATGAGGAAGTTAAAGAACTTGTAGTAGAGTTAAAAAAAATTCCATTTGAAGAGTTCAACGCGAATTTTTACAATGCGAACTATACTTTTAATCCGACAGACAAATCCTCATATGATGACATCATCAACTTTATAAATGAATCTTTAAACAAAATCAGATGGTATAAAAATAATAGATATAATAAAATAATTCCAACAATTTACAGATATATCGCTTTTTATACGCTCTATAACTATGGTTTAAATCCTGTGTTAAAAGAGTTACTTCATCTACTCGTTTCAATTCAAAATCCAAACTTTTTTCAAACACTTGAGTATAAAACCCTGTATGATACACAAGAAAAAGTTTTTATGAAAAAACAGATAATAAGTCGCGTTGATGAGATAATTAGTAATTATCAAGCACGATACAAATCTTTAGAAACTTTTAGTGACTTACTCAACTTTAGTTCATTAAATGAATTTTCAAATAGTTTTTATCTCCAAATCCAAACGCTAAACTTTGAGGAAATATAGTGAATACACAACTCATTTTAGATAAATATATAGAAAATATTATACAAGTTATGACTCCTTATGGGAGCGGAACAGGCTTTGTGATAGGCGACTTAATCATCACCAACTCTCATGTAGTGGGAGGACTTAAAGAGGTTGTTATAAGTTCTAAAATCATCAAAAGAACTATAGTAGAGGTTATCTACGATGACCCATTTTATGATCTTGCATTCATTCGTTATACTTTCAAGCAAGCAAAAACAAGCCTTATACTAACCAAAGAAACTGTACACGATGGAGATACAACCATCGCTATTGGGCATCCTTATGGACTCAATTATACAGCAACAGAAGGTATAGTTTCTCGTGCATCAAGACTTCAAGATGATTTAGAATACATTCAAATAGATGCAGCCATAAACCCTGGAAATAGCGGTGGACCACTTCTAAATGATAATGGAGAAGTGATAGGGGTCAACACATTTATCATCCAAAATGCGAACAACTTAGGCTTTTCTCTTCCTTACTTTTATGTCCAAGAAGCTATAGAAAAGTTCACAGCACAAACTTCCCAAAATATCATAAAATGTCCCTCTTGTAAAAACTTGATAGAGGAAAAAGAGATACACAAAGATTACTGTCCTCTTTGTGGTGTCAAACTTGAAGTTGCAAAACTCAGACGTAAAGGGTATAAAGCCACAGGAGCTACAGAACTTTTAGAAAAGATTTTAACTTCATTAGATGTAAATGTAACCCTTGCAAGACGCAGTCAATCATCTTGGCGGATTGATGAAGGAAGTGCAAGAGTAGATGTCAATTACTATGAAAATGGCATAATTATAGGCGATACAAAACTTTGTGCTATTCCTAGTGAAAATATAGCTAAAGTATACGATTATCTTCTAGCAGAAAATGAAAAGTTTTCTTACTTACAGTTTTCCATCAATGAAAACAGTATCTATCTTTCTTACCTTATCGTAGATTCTTCACTTACTTTAGAAGAGGGAAAAGTTGCCCTGCAAAGGCTCATAAAGTACTCTAACAAATATGATGATATTCTCATCAATGAGTTTGGAGCAATACCACAAAAAAAAGATGAAGAGGATTAACATGTCACAATTTTTACAATTTGAGTGCAATTTAGAAACTTTTATAACAGAGTTACAAGAAAAGCTCACGACAAACGAAAAGAAGGTAAATGAACTACTCAAAACAGAGCAAAAGACTTATGCGAACTTTGTGAAACCTTTAGAGATGATGGAAGAGTATTTAGAACATTTTTTTACACCTCTTTCTCACCTAAACTCAGTCAATAACTCAGAAGCAACACAAAAAGTTTATAGTGATTCTTTACCGCTTATCACCGAATACTCTACCAAACTCTCTCAAAATCTAGCCATTTATACAGCTTATAAAGAGATACTTGAAAGTGAAAAAGAGTCCCTTTCATTTGATAAACTTCGTGTTTTAGAGCTTAACATCCAAAACTTTGAACAAAGTGGTGCCCATCTTGATAACAAAACTAAAGCAAGACTCCAAGAGATAAACATTCGCCTCAGTGAACTCTCAAATAACTTCTCCCAAAACCTTCTCAACGCGACAAATGCTTTTGAGTACATCATTGATAAAAAAGAAGATTTGGAAGGACTCCCTTCAAGTGATATTGAAAATGCAAAGTTTGAAAAAGATGGCGTTGTAAAGTACAAATTTACACTCCAAATGCCTTCTTATATAGCCTATATGACTTATGGGAAAAACAGTGAGATTCGAGAAACACTTTACAAAGCTTATGTATCTCGTGCACCTGAAAATGCTCTTGTTATAGATGAAATTTTACTGCTTAAAGATGAGATGAGTAAGCTCCTAGATTTTGAAAACTATGCACAATACTCTATAGCTTCTAAGATGGCAAAAGATGAAAACAGTGTCATAAACTTTTTAGAAAAACTCGCAGCTAACGCGAACTTGCAAGCACAAAATGAGCTTAAAGAACTTCAAAAAATTGCCCCACACACTTTA